>Ga0172369_10002085_pt1 | contig 28071 bp, 36 predicted proteins | sample LakKiv25m_FD_114539 | JGI IMG/M metagenome (GOLD analysis project Ga0172369, IMG submission 114539) | Freshwater microbial communities from Kabuno Bay, South-Kivu, Congo - kab_022012_11.25m | ecosystem: Environmental > Aquatic > Freshwater > Lake | place: Democratic Republic of the Congo...
ACAAACAAGCAGCTGCGGATCGAAGCCCGGTGGAATTAGGAACACTAATTAAAACATCTGAAGTAATTTATCACCATGAGGTTACTAATCAAGTGCTTTGGAATTCTTTTTAGGAGTACTACATCACAAAAGTTAAGGCTTTCCCCAATTTGTTCCCTCGTCCGGTTCGACCAATTCGGTGAACATAATCAGTATAGGTAGCGGGCTCATCGAAATTAATCACATGAGACACATCTTCGATATCTAAGCCTCGAGCAGCAACGTCAGTCGCAACCAAAATTTGTAATCTATTTTGTTTAAATTCCATCAGTGCTCTTTGACGTTGACCTTGCGATTTATTGCCATGAATAGATGTAGCGAGAAATCCATTTTGAGTAAGTGAGTTTGATAATTTTTCTACTCCCCATTTGGTGCGGCCGAAAATGAGAACTTTTTTAAATTCTTCTTGTCTCAACATGGCGTGTAATTTCTCCATCTTATCTCCAGCATCACGAACCTTAATAATATCTTGTTCTACATTGGCTGCAGTTTCGTGAGTTTTTACGGAAATAGTTAATGGGTCATTAGAAAATGATTTAATTATTCCGGCAATTTGGGGGGAAACAGTGGCTGAGAAAAAAAGTGACTGTCGTTCGTGAGGCAATAGTCCCAGAATATATTCCATGTCACGAATAAAGCCAATGTCTACCATGCGATCGACTTCATCAAGAACTACAGTTTTAATCTGAGACATATTAATTAAACGACGATTAATTAAATCCTTTAGCCTGCCGGGAGTACCGATAATTACATTTGGATTAGACCTTAAAGCATAAACCTGTTGATTCATGCTGGCTCCACCGATACATAAAACTTTAGTAAGGCGAATGTTTTGAGAAAATGACTTCAATTCGTCACTAATTTGAGCTGCTAATTCCCGAGTTGGGACCATAATGAGGGCCTTCTCAAACGAATTTTTGATTATTTTATTAATAATGGGAATTAAGAACGCGGCTGTTTTCCCCGATCCTGTGTTGGCAATTCCCACCACATCACGACCGTTTAAAATCTCTGGGATTGTTTGATCTTGAATAGGAGTGGGAACTTCATAGCCACGCCCCAATATATTTTGCTTCAATTCCTCAACAATCAAAAAATCGGCAAATCTATTTTTGGCAACATATTCTTCTTTAATAGTCTCTCCAATTGGTCGGCTAACATAATTGGCCGAATTAATTGACTGTCTATTGGGGCCGCGGCTTTGAAACCGGGCATTTTGCCGTCTCGCAGCGTCAGCTCGGTTTCTGGGATATGGACTTCTGGAAAAGTTTTTTTGATACATAGCAATATTAAATTTAAACCAATAAATCTGCCTAAATGAGAAACGAATTAAAATCGAAGAAAGATACGAAGCTAAAAAATATGTAGGAGTATCTTAATCTTTGATTCCCTTTTAAAAAACGATATCAAATCTAAACAGATTTACGAATTTAAATCTGCAAGGCAGAGTGTACCACACACTCCCCTATTTATCAATAGACTATAGGATTAATACCCTAAATAACCACTTCTTGGTTAAAGATGGGTAAGGTGATATCGCTGATTCCTAGCTCCGATTTAATTCTTTCTACTAAGGCGGTGCGTGGTCCGTCTTCCCCATGGGTTAAAAAGACCTTTTTAACCCCGGAAATGGCTTTTAGCCAACGGAGTAGTTTCGGGTAATCGGCATGAGAACTCATGGTCTGAATGTCATTTATGGTCGCTTTGATGGAAACCGGTGTGCCTTCAATTTTGACATTTTTCTGTCCATCAAGGATAAATCTTCCCAATGTGCCTTCTGCCTGATACCCGACTATTAATAACCTGGTGTCATTTTGAGGTAAATATGTTTTGGCGTGGTCCAAAATTCGGCCACCAGTCATCATGCCGCTTCCAGCAATAATTATTTTTGGACCTCGATATTTCTCTATTCCCCGACTTTGAGTGTAATCTTCAATCACATTTAAACCGGGAAAATGAAATGGATCACCATTTTTATAGTCATCTTTTAGTTCCTGATTATAAAGTTGATAATATTTTTCGAAAATTACGGTGGCTTTTTCAGCCATTGGACTATCAAAGAAAACTGTAGTTTCGTTCTTTATTTTTCCTGATTTTTTTAGATGAGAAATCCTATGTAACAATTCTTGGGACCTTTCCAGTGAGAATGCTGGAATAAGAAGTGTTCCCCCTGATTGTTCGATGGCATTAATTTCCGATTGAATTACAAGAGAAGGATTACCATCGGGGTGAATTTTGTCTCCATAGGTTGACTCCATCACCACTGCGTCGGCGCTATTAATTAATTCAGTAGCAGCAATTAAATCCTCTGGAGAATTTCCTAAATCGCCGCTGAAAACGATTTTTTTAAATTGCTCGTTAGCACTCTGGTCCTCAATTTCCAAACTTGCGGACCCTAAAATATGGCCCGCGTCACGCATAATAATCCTAAAACTTCCCAATGGAAAAGGGGTTTCGTAATCTGACGATACAAAATGAGTTACGATTTCTGTTACCTGGTCTTTGTCATAGAGAGCTATATCTTTCTTGTCTGCTTTGTTCACTTTGGCGCTATCAAAAAGTGACAATTCAGTCAGGTCGCGAGTTGGTGATGTCATCCAAATTTTCGAATTAAACTTTTGAGATAGCAAAGTTGGCAACCGACCACAATGGTCCAGATGGGCATGAGTTAACACCATTCCACATATTTGTGAACAATCTGTATCTAAATTAAGATAATTTAATTTTTCCAGATCCTGTGACCCTTGAAATAAACCACAATCAATAAGAATTGGCTGCCCGGATTGCGGAGTTAGCAAATAGCACGATCCGGTAACTGTTGAGGCTGCCCCTAAAAATTTAATCTTCATAAATTACCTTTGAAAAAAGGCTGTATATACAATTTTGGTAATGGGATCCATATCCACACCATAAACCATTATTCCCCCAAGAGCCCCTCCAATAAAGATACACAGTAAGCCAGTGATGACTAATATGTAGAGTACGACAGTTTTTCTAACAACAGTCTCGACTTTCAAAAAAATATTCCAAAAAACATTAACGATTGGGGCACTTTCCTTCTGGATTGCGTTATCCAAGCAATGATATAAGCAAAAGCAATTATGGCAAAAATTGCTGATCCCAACTCATTGATATGTGAATGGAGTGAAAGGAAACTACGATCCCCAGAATAATTTTTCTCAATCAGTTGACCTGACAAGACAGCGGTAGCGGCACCAAATACACCAAACATTACTAAAACTGCTTTTAAATAAAACCAGTATGGCTGACTGGTAATTTTTTTAAATGGAATAAGTTCGAAAAAGGAATAAGCGACAAAAAACGCGATAGGAAAATGGACCAATAGCGGATGAAAATCCATATTAATGATTATAGTATAGTTTAAATTTATTCTTTCAAATATAAAGATTGCTAGTTTTTCGTCGAACAAAAAATTTTCTTATTTCTTCAGTTACAATCACGATCGAGCTTACCGCCACAGCCAATAACCACTGTGACAATGAAAGGGGTGTGGTGTGCAAAAGTTCATTTCCTAAACCTGTCTGCAAAGCAAATATTTGTAAAATAAAAACTATGATTAGAGCAACCAATAAAAATTTATTATTAAGTGGAGTTCTAAATACTGACTTGGAAATTGATCGAACGTTTAACGCGTTAAACCACTGTGTTAGTGAAAGGATTAATAGTGCTACACTTCGACTTTCGGTGATAGATAAATGCTGTAACGAATAATAAAAAATCGGTAAAGTAGCAACCAACATCGACACTCCCACCAAAATAGTCCTTCTAATCATCAGCCCATCAATTAAATTATTACCATGACGAGTGGATAAAAAGACATTTTTTTCCGGAAGATCTTGAGCAATAGAAATATCTAAAAAACCATCGGTAACAAAATTTAGCCAAATAATTTGCACAGCCACAACTGGAAGAGGCATCCCAACCAACAATGCGACACCAATTACCAAAGCCTCCCCTGCACTAGTCGAAAGCAGATAAGAAATTACCTTTTTTAAAGTTAAGTAAATTGCTCGTCCCTCACTAACTGCATTAACAATGGTGGAAAAATTATCATCGATTAAAACGATATCAGACGCGTCTTGTGCCACCTGAGTTCCTGTTCCCAGCCCAATCCCCAAGTTAGCGGCTTGTAGTGCGGGACCGTCATTAACGCCATCTCCAGTCATAGCCACGATATGACCCATATTTTTAAAGATATTCACGATTCGCAGTTTGTGACTAGGAGTAATCCTGGCAAACACAGAAACACTGTTTAATTTTTCGCGTATTTCTCCATCTGTCAAATTATTTAATTCTTCGCCATCAATAATTAATTGCCCATCCTCATATATTCCTGCCGTTCTCGCAATGGCTTTAGCTGTTTCGGGATAATCACCGGTTAACATAACAACCCTGATCCCAATTTTTTGGGCAATAGCAACAGATTCACTGACTTGAGATCTAATTTCTTCTTCAATAGCTAATAAACAAAAATCAAATAATTTTTTAGACGGCCCGAAAACTGCCACCCCCACTACCCGTAGCCCTTCTCGAGCAAGTTGTTGGTATTCAGAATTTAAATGATGATCAATTTTTAAATCTCGACTTAAAAATTCTGGCGCCCCCACATAAACATTCCAAGTTTCATTATCTCTTTTAAATGTTCCTTCCAAATATCTTTTCTTGGAATCAAATGGGGTGATGCTGACTGTCTCATATTCCGTTTCTAATTGAGTTTTAGAAAGACCTGCTTTGCGACACAATACGGCTACGGAAGACTCAGTGGCATCGCCTACTGGTTTCCATTGATCTTTATCTTTTAAGATGTCGGCTTTTAACGCTAGATAGGTTAACGATAAAATCTCGGTTAACTTTTTTCTCTCCGCATTTGTTTTCACCAAAATTTCTCCTGATGGATCATAACCAGAACCAGTCACACTAATTTTTTCTTCACCCAATAACACTTGTTTAATTATCATCTGGCCCGTGGTAATCGTTCCGGTTTTGTCGACCATTAAGATGTCGACTCCTCCCATCGCTTCCACTGCTGCCATTTGCCGAACCACCGCTTTAGCTTGGGCCATTCGCCAAACGCCACTAGCCAAAACTATGGTAACTACCACTGGCAAACCTTCGGGGATAATGGAAACAGATAGGCCAATGACGGCAATAAATATTTCATTTAGAGGTATCCCTTGAAATAATCCGAGAAAAAATATACTCGTGCCAATAAAAAAAACGGAAAAACCAATGAAACGTGTTAACTCATTAATTTTATTCACTAATGGCAGAGGAATATTCGATGTTTCCAATAATTCTTTAGAAATTTTCCCTAACTCACTGCTTAGTCCTGTTGCCACCACAATAGCTTCTCCAAAACCTGAAGTAATACTTGTTCCGGAAAACAACATATTCCTTTGGTCACCCAATCCAACTTCATTTTTATTAATGTCATCTGCATATTTTTCGACAGAATATACTTCGCCAGTTAAAATTGATTCGTTAGATTTCAAACTAAGAGCAGAAATTATTCTAGCGTCAGCACATACTTTGTCCCCTTCTCTTAAAATCAAGATATCTCCCGGAACAACTTCTTCAACACTAAGCAATTGCTCTTCCCCATTTCGGCGCACCAATGCTTTTTGTTGAGTTAATTTTTTTAATTTTTCAAGAGAATTCCTAGCCTTTCCTTCCTGAAAGGTGCCAATAATGGCGTTAATTGTCACCACTAAAAAAACAGTGGTGGCATCTGTTTTTTCTCCGAAAAGAAGAATTAAAATTCCGGCGGAAAGTAGAATATAGATTAAAGGGCTTTGAAATTGTCGGATAAAAATTTCGAAGTTAGTTTCCTTCTTCTTAGAAGCTAAAACATTTAAACCGAAATTTTTTCGATTAATGCCAACTTGAGCAGGTGTCAAACCAATTTCTGGATTTTCTTGGAATTTTTCGAGGAGAATTTTAACTGACAGTTGATAGGCAAACATCACATTTATTCTATCAGTGAGACTCCTCGCGGTATACTGGTGAGATATCTTTAACTCGGACTCTCTTCTTTGGGCTCCACTAACGAGGAGTTCCAGAATAAAAAAATTGGGGATGTATGCTATCTGATAAAATGATGACGGCACATTAAAATAATTTTGATTTCATGACTAATCCTTGGAAAAAAATACGAGAAAATTTAATTTACGAAAATAAGTTTGGCTACAAACTACGTGAGGATGACGTCATCACCCCCGGTGGAAAAGAGGGCAAATACATGGTATTAGAAAGCAAGGGTTATGTGCAAATTGTGGCCATAACTTCGGATAAGAAAGTTATTATGGTTCGTCAATGGCGATATCCCATTGATGAGGAATCACTTGAAGTTCCCACCGGAGGAATCGAAGGTGAAGAAAATCCCATCGAAACAGCTAAAAGAGAGCTGGATGAAGAAGTGGGAGTCAAATCCGCTGACTATCAAAAAATCGGTGAATACTGGGTTGGCAGTGGTGCTCTAAAAGTAAAAGGCCATCTCGTGTTAGCCACTAATGTAATTCTCAGCGGGGATCCTCACACTGAAGAAACAGAAGTTATTAAAACAGAACTTTACCCGTTTAGTGAAGTAGTGGAAAAAATTATGACTGGAGAAATAAACGATGATAAAACGATTATTGGAATTTTAATGGTAAAGGAATTCCTCCAAAAAGCTAATAGAAACTTAATGGATCTATCCAACCAGTAGTTAAACTTTCTGTTGATTGGGTATACCCTAAAATCGAATTATATCGAGAAACCCCAAAGTGTAAATGGCGCCGCTCACCGTCAGTTTCCCGACTAAACCTAGTTCCCAAAACGGCGATTTGTTCGCCCTTAGTAACATTAGTATTTTTCTTTAACATACTACTTGGTCGCAGATGACCATATACGATGTATAAGGCCACTGAATTAATTTCTGTTTTAAGAACCATTGCTCCACCATACCCCGTGGCAAATTGTGAAGTCACAATTTCTCCATCAGAAATAGCATAAACTGGGACATCAACTGTTACATCTTCATATTCCACATCAACTCCTGTATGAAAGCCAGTGAATCTTTCCGGTTTAACTGGGGAGTTTTCTTTTGTAATGTGAATACCAAATGGTTTTTTAGTGATTCTCTGTTTAAAATCTTTAATTGGAAAAGCTAAAGAAGAGACTGGCGGATTTGAAATGGCAGGTTGTGGAGAAACCAATTGTCTACTGTCTTTAAACTTTGTCCCAAAACTTAACGATAGAATAATTATTGCCAAAACAATTACTAAAATGGCTAAAAATTGACGAGGGGATATTGTTAATAGGAAATTTTTCGTTGCCATTTTTCCACTTTTTTCATCGCCATTCCTTGGGCAAAATCCATTACCAAAGATAAGGCTAAAACTACCACCCATATAGCAGGTTTCCTATCAGCCATACTTCAATCTTAGTATACCCACCCTCTCTGTCAATGGGTTGAGAACGAATAAATCTGGAAAAAACTAGCTTGTGTGATATTGTCAGGATTTGGCATATAGACCGATTATATCACCCAAACCCTGACAGATCATCTAAAACAATTACTCGATTGTTTTAAGATATATAGCCCCATCAGAAAAATTATTTTTATAATCTTTGAAAAGTTGGGGGGTTAAATTTTTTGGTTTGATATTGATTTGTTCTAACTCGTTTAGGCTCACCCATTTTTGAAAATGATTTTCTGGAAATTCAGGGTCGGGAAAGTTATCTAGTTCATTAAACTTATCAATATCACCCAATATAAATAGTTCCAAGCTGTGTTCATTCTCATCTGGTTTAAGATAATCCCGAATATAGAGCACTTTTTTGAAGGTAAAATTAGCTAAACACTCCTCTTTTATTTCTCTGGCGCAGGCGTCCTCCACTGTTTCACCGAATTCCACCTTGCCTCCGATGTAAAAATAAAAGTCTTCGTCTTTAACGTAGGACAGCAAGATTTTGTCGTTTTTAATAATTACCAGGCGAACTCTAAGTTTAATTTTTTGTCAGTATTCATAATGTTCTAATTTTGGCGCCAAAAAAACATCTATGGCACGAAAAAAAGTAAACTAGCATTAGTTTACTCGGTCGTTACCCCATCAAATTCTGCCCCATTATTATTAGCCTCTTCTTTGGTGGCTCGAATGATACCATCTTTGTGGTGAGCTGGACTGTAAATCGTATAAAGTTTCAATGGGTTCGTACCCGACACATTGATAATGTTGTGTTGGGCTCCAGCGGGAACAATAAGGACATCCCCACCATTAACTGGATATTCATTTCCATCAATAATGCATTTGCCTTCCCCTGTCTCAAAACGAAAGAATTGATCATTATCTGGGTGAGTTTCCATCCCAATTTCCTCGTTGGGCAAAAGGCTCATTAAAACTAATTGGCTATGTTTTCCGGTGTATAGGACCTGACGGAAATTAGTGTTTGAAGTGGCAGCAGTTTCAATATTTGTTGTAAATCCTTTCATTATTTCACCCCCTTCTAATTTTTTTTGACTCGCTCCTAATATGCACCAAATATTTATGTAACGCAACTGCGGTAATCCCCCACGCCAAATGTAATCAGTAGGGAATTCCTAAAATAGGGTTTCTACAATTTTCTGGAAATATTCTGGCCAAGTTTTCTTTTCAATTCTCATGAACTTTTATTTTTTTGCACCAACCAATGATTAATAGCAAAAGAAAAGTTAATACGTAATATAAAAACACATCTAATTTATAGTATCCGTCGGCGGGTTTAAACAATTTAACCAGAAAAAAATAGTCGAAAATAACGGCAATTAACGTCCAGGAAACAGACAATAATAAGTAATATTTAATTGAACTTTGATTAATCTTTCTTAACAATACCCAGAGAGAAATTAGAATTCCAAACGGCATAATTATCCAACCAAGAAGTGATGCCGGAACAAACATGAACAAAATTATTCCGAGAATATATCCGACTAACCAAAGAAGAAATCCCCAGACAAATGCGTCTTTAAACACCGAACGATTCATATCATTTAACTGCCGACGTACAGAATTTGCACCTTTTTGCCTTAATCGAAATTAAACTTAAACATTCAGGACAGGCTTTTTCGGTGGGGTCTTCAATTTTTCCCCGCTTCATTCGCTCCATTAAATTATTCATAGGCAAAACTACGGCAAAATAGATTACAGCGGCGATTGTTAAAAATGAAACTAGAGAATTAACAAAATCACCCACTAAAAATTTACTGGAATTAATTGTGAAATAAATCCCTGAAAAATTTGGAGTTCCACCAAAAGCACCAATTAGAGGAGTAACCAAATCTTTGACCAAGGCAGTAACAACATTTCCAAAAGCCACCCCGATTACCACTCCCACGGACATATCCACCACATTCCCCTTCATAATAAAATTTTTGAATCCGGTTAACATACCTAATTAAATTTTAGCACGACTTGTTGTGTAAAGAAACTTAACGGAGAAAAATAGCGGCATAGGCCGCGGCAAGAATTATTCGATAAACGGCAAATGGGACTAAATCGTGTTTTTGGAGATATTGAACAAAATATTTGACTGCCAACACTGCTGACAAAAACGATATTACAAATCCCAAAGCTAACATTGACCACTCAGAAAAATTAAAGGACCAACCAGATTTAATTAAATCAAGAGAGGTCGCAGCCACCATAGTGGGGATAGCTAAAATAAAGGAAAATTCGGCTGCTTCTTCTCGAGTTAAACCGACAAACATTCCGGTGATTATCGAAGCCGCTGAACGGGACACCCCGGGAATCATGGCCAACGATTGACCTACACCAATCGCAATTGCCCCCTTATAACTTAGTTTTTTGTCGTTAGCGATTTTAGTTTTTGTTTTGAAGTATCTTTCCACCACAATCATTAACAGACCACCGATGGCGAGAGCCAGAACAGTCACCCATTCATTTCCCAATAAAAAATGTTTGACAAATTTGTAAAGAATTAGACCCAAAATCGCTGTGGGAATAAATGCCACTATAATTTTTTTCCAGAGATCAAAAGATCGAAGAAGTTTGTGGCGATATAAAAAAACAATCGCTAAAATAGCCCCCAGTTGAATGATTATTTCGAAACTTCTGACAAAGTCTGTTTGTAAAACCCCAATGATTCTTGCAGCCAAAATCATGTGCCCAGTGGAAGAAATTGGCAGAAATTCAGTTACCCCTTCGATAATTGACAAAATAATTGTTTGAAAAATTTCCATTCGTTATCATTGGTACCTAACTCTTTCCGTCCCCACCTTTATCGTTTCCCTCAATGTCCGTTCAAAATTACATAAATCTTTAAGGGATATTCTTCCCCGCCTAACACCGTCTTGAGCTTTGCCAAACGCTTCTTCTGCCGCCTCAACTCTTTTAAGGTGTCTGACAAAGGGACACCCCTAACTCGATAGTCAACTGCTTGCAAAGCATTTCTCAGACGTTGCCAAATCTCCATGTAATAATTCTACCACTAATTTTTATGCACTTAGCCTGTGGTGTTATTCAAACCACAACGGTTTGGTGAAAGTATCATTCTGAAGGTAATTCACAGTTATTTCTTCACCCTTTTTAATTTTTTTAACCGTCAAAAATTCGATAGACTTTTTTCTGGGAAGAAATATATATTTGGCATTAGGAGCATAACTATGATTATAAATCGCCCCAAAACCCAAAGAAAGAAACATTTTTTCTTTCTTCTTCCCTAAGAAATAAATATAGGAAGTGAGGCAGCTATTTTGCAAAATCTCAATCTCGATTTCGGGAATTTCAATTGTAGGACAAATTTCGATTAATTCCCCTTTTTCAAAACCAACCCGGGCAAACACTCCTCTCCCCGCCCGCGAAATTTTTGAGGAAGAAATATAAATTCCGTATGGAGGGTTTAAGTTCACTAACTGATTCTATCAAACGAAGAGATACTAAGCGGGAAGATATTCAATATTCGTCTTAAATTTACCAGAGGAATCAATGTTTAAAGTAAATAGTTTTACTTTTCCCTTATTGGCGCTATTAATTGAACCTTGGATGGCAAAGATTAGTGGTTTGGTTTCCATCATGGAAGAAATATTTAAAATATTTTTCGATTCTCCCGACTCGGTTTTGTATTGTGCTGATGTTTTAGACGTGGAGGTCGCATCGTATGAAAATTCAAAAGAACAATTAATTTCTGTCCATTTTTCAGGAATTAAACTAATTAATTTTTTAGCCAGTGCTGTGACAGAACTATTTAAATTTTCTAAATCATCCATATTTTCATTGTAACATAAGTGTCCATATCAAGAGACGCGCGTGATAATTTAAAATTAGATATATTAAAATTGGAATATGAAAAACGTTTTAACAATCGTTGCCGTTAGCTTTCTATCAAGTTTTGTTTTAGTTCTTTTCTATTTCTATTTCCGTCCCACAAATTTGGAAACTCACCTTCCCCACGGATTTAATGAAGTTCTAGAGAGAAATTATGACGGACCCCTATATGTGGTCATTGCCAAGGTTGGCTATGAGCCCAAGGGTCTAAAAGAAATTAATTTTAATGGCCTAAAGCCAGACTATTACCCCAGTCATTTTCCGTTATATCCATTACTAATTAGGCTATCAGCTCTCATTACCCATGATTATTTTCGCTCGATGATTGCCTTAAATTGGATATTTTCTGCTGCGTCGGCAATCGTGTTCTACCTTATTCTTAAAGAAAAGGGGGTGGCCAAACCGGTTTGGATATCAATTATCTATCTTTTCTTACCACCAAGATGGCTGGCGGTGCGATCAGTGGGAGCCAGTGAAGGAGTATTTATTTTTTTACTAATGACATTAGCTTTGTTATTGCTTAAAAAACGCTTTCTTGCCGTAAGCATTGTGGGAGCACTGCTAATTCTCGCCCGTCCGCCCGGAATTTTATTTTTTCCACCATTGTTAATTCTTGCAATAGTTTCCAGGTGGCCCAAAAAACATATCTTGTCCTTGTTTAGTATGCCCGCTGCCCTCTTGGCACTATTTGGCTACTACGCAACAAAGTTTGGTGACCCGCTAATTTTTATCCATAACAGTAGTGGAACTAACTCACTTCTTAAGTTGTTGCCCTTTGGCAATTTACTGGGTTATGTGGGACCAATCCCCGAAGGACTAATCTATCTCTATGTGGTTTATGCCATCGGTTTGTATCTATTGTGGCAACAAAAAGAAAAATTATTTTTTGCCTTAAGCAGTCTCTATTTCCTAAGCACACTCTTCATTAAAGTTGATGATGCCTGGCGAGAATTAATTCCCATCTCTGGTTTTGTTTTAATTTATGCTTACAGAAAACTTTATCTTCATAAATATTTTCCGGTGCTGTTTATCGGCATACTTCTAATGATTTACATTTACACCACCGACCTACTTCCTAAAAGAATTTTTCATTACGTCGACTATGCTAAATTACGAATTTTAACGGTTAACCCACAGTCCCGATAGAGAAGTTTGAATAATTTTGGTATATACTTATGTGTATGCCAGACAAACGGACTTACGCCGATCGCGCGGAATATTTAAAGAAGGCAGTAACGCTTCGAAGGAGAAAGTTAAAACAACTTTTAATTGAGTACAAAGGTGGTAAGTGTATTTTGTGCGGATATAACAAGAGTCCTTGGGCATTTGATTTGCATCACCTTGACAATAGCAAAAAAGAGTTTGGGCTGTCGGTCCGCGGATTGACTAGGTCTTGGAAGAAACTAAAAGAAGAAGCTGATAAATGCGTTCTGGTTTGCTCAAATTGCCATAGGGAAATACATGCCGGAATAGTAATAATTTAGTTTTTCTTGAATGGACAGAGCGCTAACGGGATGGTAAAATCGCCCTACAATTTAATATTCCCCTGTAGCTCAATGGTAGAGCGCCTCGCTGTGAATTATTACGCAGCTCTCAGTGAAAACACTGGGGTGTAAATTTGGCTAATTCGGGGAAGACCCGCGCCTTTTGGTACAGGTTAATCCCGAGCTAAGTCTCCGATTAAATCGGAGTAAACGTGTAGAGACTATATACCAAAGGTCTAAGTCCGCAAGGATATGATCATTAGATAGTCCAAACCTTTTGGTAACAGAAGGGCTTTTGTAACGAGGATGTTCTAGGTTCGAGTCCTAGCGGGGGAGCCAGAGTTGACGATGGGACAAATCGAAGATCTGGTCGAAGGGCTTTTGGGCTTCATAACGCACCATTTGTCCCTCTAACCTCAAGTTCTGAAGTGTCAGCTTTAATAGAAGCCGTTTTTGCTCCGGTTCAGAACTTTCAAATAATTCTGCGGCTCTTGAAGCGAGGTTTAGCAAGTAAGAAGCGGTCAAATAGTAATTCTCATCAGAGCGGGTCAGGTTGGCAAGTTTGGCTTCTATGTCCTTTTGCTCTTCCCGGCACTTACTGTATTTTTCGTCATAAAAACTCTCTGTAATCCACCATATTTGCGTTTATGTTTGTAACGTACTAACCTATAAATGATGGACAACCAACAAAAGACTATCGAGGAACTAAAAGGCGAGATGACATCACTTAAAATAAGGATGCGGCGCATCGAAAGTTTTATTGAGTCGATGCCTAACCCGGAGGAGTATGTTTCGGAAAAAGATGTAGGCGGCATGGTTGAGGAAGCCAAAGAAATTGTATCCCAGTATGACCGAGCCAGTGCCAGCTTGTTGCAAAGAAAACTGTCTATTGGCTATGCTCGCGCCGCCGCTCTTCTGGACTTGTTAGAGGATCAAGGTGTAGTTGGACCGGCCACTGGAAGTGAGCCAAGAGAAGTGCTCATCAAGAAAAATTTACCAAAATCTTCACCTGAAAACTGAGTTTATTTAGTAACCAGTTAGCGATAAACCAGCCAATTCTCAAAACCCCTAAAACAATAAATGTGCCGCCCATAAAAACTGCGTTTCCAAGACTGTCCGGAATAGAAATATATTTTTGGGTTACCCTTATTAGCGCAATTACTTTCTCGTCGTTCATCGGATAATCTTTATAGATAAAAAAGAGACAAATTCCTACTAATATCAAGGTTGTTGACCAGAACAGCTCCTGAAAAAACTTAGGCCAACTATGGAACCACCGACCTATTAACGAATTACGAATAAATGCGAGAATCTGCTTCTTTTTTATGACAACTTTTGGAGTAGCCCATTTGATCGTGTCGAACTTTTTAGCCTCTTCCCAGTAATATCTAGTTCCTCGTTTAAACCCAAATTGTCTTATTCTAATAGGCCATAACGCCAACCAAGAGAAACAGAATGCCAAGAGAAGACCAAGACCCCAATTTTGAGATAAAAAGGTAAATAAAAGAAAAACAGTTCCGGTGAAGATTAAGAACCAATCCCGTTTCCCGTTTGCCCTTCTGATTAACTGATCGTATCTACGCAAAATTCCTGGAGCATTTGACTTTCCGTACCGCCAGTTCGCTTTTAACATTAAGTAAACTATACACCTACAGGCATAAAGTTATCCTGGAACAAGAATTTATAACTTGAAAGTGGTATTTCGGATACTATTTCTCGGTTAATAAATGCGTCCTTTAGAGGGAGCAAAAATGTCATATATCCACAAACACACCCATGATCCAAATTAGAGAATCCATCCCTGACGACGTTTTTGGCATTAGAAATATTCAAAGAGTGACATGGATTAACACCTATCCAAACGAGTCGGCCGGAATCAGCAAAAAAGACATTGAGGACAAATTTGCTGGCGATGACACTCAAGAAGGAATTGCCAGAATTGAGGCCAAAAAACTTCGCTATGGCAACAATAATCTTCAAACTTGGGTAGCAACGGATGATCAAAAAATAATCGGATTTTGTGTTGCCGGAATCGATGGTGAAAAACATCAAATTTCTGCTCTTTATGTTTTGCCAGAATATCAAGGAAAGGGAATTGACTATCAATTAATTAGCAAGGGAATCGAATGGTTGGGAAAAGACAAAAAGATTTTTGTGAATGTTGTTGAATATAACCAACCGTCAATTGATTTTTATCAAAAGGTTGGGTTTGTTCCAACTGGTGTCAAAGGAGTCTTTGACAGCGCCGCAACTCTTCCCTCGGGGAAATATATGGCAGAGATTGAGTTAACCCTGCAAACTTAATTTGTAATGGAGCCTTCAATCGAACCAGTTGATATATCCCAAAAACAAACTTTAAAAAATCTTCTTAGTGACTATCAAAAAGAAATTCTTAACACTGATAACGCACCAGACTATAAATATCTTGATTCCTATTGGGAAGTGAAAAACCGTTTCCCGTTTTTTATCAAACTTAATGGCCAAATTATTGGTTTTGTTTTGGTTAATGATTATGCAATTTTGGAAAAGGGAGCAATGACGATCGCGGAGTTTTATATTATTCCAAAATTTCGCCAGAAAAAATTTGGATCGATCGCTGCTTTTAAAACTTTTGATAAATTCCTTAGTAAATGGGAAATTCGCCAACTTAAAGAAAACGCCATTGCCATTAGTTTTTGGAGAAGCGTGATTGATAAATACACTAACCACAATTTCGATGAAAAAATTCTTAACGATCAAAATTGGCATGGCCCAGTGCAGATTTTTGAAAGCCACAAAATTTAAATCAACTCTTCATTGATAATTTGGGTCAATCGTATATCATAGCCAAACTATGCCCGCACGACCCGAGGCTAAATTCCTAACTTCATCCGCTCTAAATGCCATCTGGGGCCCATTTCCAGCTATCCAATATGCTGGGTTTGGCCATCCGGTTTCTTGAAAACGCCCTTGGAGAATCAAACACAGCTCTTCCACTCTTGGCGCTAGCGACGATTCTTTTTGCCGCTGGAATATTTCTAGAGTATCGAACGATCAAAAAGACAGGTTACACTCACAACATGACAACGACATCCTTCATGGAAAGCACTGGAATGCCACTTTTTGCGACTCTGGCAGCGACAGCCATCGGCCTTGCCAGTGTTAATGTGGCCGACGGACCCGGATTGGTCGACATCCTAAGAGGAGTAGGGATGCAAACAGCGCGAATGAGTCTTGAGGCCAAATTAATTACCAGTTCACTTATTTCGATTGGCATTAACCAAGCGATTCTTAATGGAAAAACCGAGCCACTTGTGAAGGTTGTTAATGCGGTTGTTGAAAAATTCCCCATGGGACCTCAGTTCCACGAACATTTAAGTCAACACATGAGAATGGATATGTTTCCAGATTACGACCAAACAACTCGGTATAAAAGACAAGCCTCTGAATTGTTGCGCCAATAAGCCACAAATGCTATAATGAAGCCCTATATTATTTTAGAGACTGACTATGGCGTCCAATTTTCCAAACGTTATAACTCGACGTGGCACTGAAATCCCACGATCTGTTATGTTCACGGGGGCGCCTGCAACTGGAAAAACAACAATCTATAAAGAACTCGTCGCTAAAGGTTATACCCCAATTCCCACGCACATGACGAGACACCCACGCGCTGGAGAAGTACACGGTCTTGACGCTTTTTTTCTTAGTATTGATAATTTTAGAAGAAATTTTGATAGCGGCCATTATATTGAAAAGACATTAGACTTTACCTGTTATCAGGGGAACCATTACGGTTCTCCGCGCGAATATTTTAGGACAAATCTTCCGGGGCAAAAAAGTCGAGTATTTGTATGTGTCAGCACAGAAATTACCGGAGAAGTTAAAAGAGTTCTTGGAACTAATGGTCTTTGGGTCCATCTAACAGCAGGCGAAAATCAGCGCTTGGAAAGACTTATTTCTCGCGGTATGGGAGAAACAAGTGCCAGACAAAGAATCACGAATATTGGTGGAGATTCCCATATAATTCCACCAGATTGCGATTTATTAATTGACACGAGCTATATATCAACTGACAATACTATTAAACTAATAATGGACCATTTAGCATTAAGATAATTTTATGAATCACTCAATAACCATTGTTATTGCCAAAATTCCAACTGATAGGTCAGCACTCAAGAAACTTTTTCAAATGTACGAAGTTGTAAATGTTGTTTATCTAATCGGAACCAAACTCAACCTAAATCAGTTTGGGACTCCAAAATCAATTCTTACATTAAATGGGTTCTGGGTGCATTTAAATTTAAAGGCAAAACACGAAACAGACGTTGAAATATATGCGGATCTGGAAAGTTTAATCTACAGAATTAATGAAATTTCAGAAAATCTAATTGTTGTTGGAAATTCAAAATATATTATTGAATATTTTAACAACTACCTACAAACAAATCTCACTCCAAACTCTGTTATTAAGCTCGAAAAGAATATCTCTCACTACAAGGACATGAGCTCGAACTCAATAATTAAATCGATTAATAAAAACTCTTTTCCGTTTGAAGTAATTTTCAAGGGTGGGAGATTTATCATTTTGCCAGGAGTATATCCATCAAACAGATTTCGATCATCTCGGGAGCTCGCAAATTTCACCCATAACTCGTTTGTTAACGGCAAAATTATTGCCGATATTGGTTGTTCGCACGGAACTATGGGGATCTTGTCTCTCTTATCCGGAGCAAAACATTGTACATTCATTGATATCAATCAAAATTCTGTCAAATCAGTTGAAACTAACGTTTTAATTAATTCCATTTCCACAAAATCATCAGTCCATCATGGAAATCTTTTTGACCCAGTTAGTCACCTTAGGCAAAAATATGACGTTATCTTTTTTAACCCTCCCTTTCATTTAGAGGACGCTAAATCATATTCAGAAAACTGTCTAAAAATTTACAGCCCAAAGGGTAATGTTATTAATAATTTTTTTGAAGTGATTCATAATTATATTCATTCGAAAACCGAAATCTATCTCGCATTTTCAAATAAGGACCCAAAAGCTCTAGAACTCTTAGAAGAATGCATTAAAAACAGTGGTTTGAAAAGAGAACTTGCTGTTCATAAATATCAGGAGACGACTTCGGATGTTAGGATATATCGATTGAGAAAATAATGAAAGTCAACAAAACAAACAAGCATTATGTTCCTTTTACCAATATATATTTGGTAAAAAATGACAAAGTACTTCTCCTACACCGAAATGAAAATAAAAAAATTTGGCCAAATAAACTCCTTGGTATAGGTGGAAAAATTGAACCGGGAGAAGATTTGTTCGATGCCGCCAAAAGGGAATTTTTCGAAGAAACTGGAGTTAAACCAACTGGTTTGAAACTAAAAGGCACCTTTTCTTGGGACGATGAAACTAACTATTCCGGAATTAGCTATCTTTTTGTTGCCAGCGGGTATCGAGGAAAAATAAACTATCACTCGGATGAGGGCGAACTTTCCTGGTTCAAGATAAGTGAATTTTTTTCAAACCCCCATTTAGCTGAACATCAAAAACTTTTTTTTGAAACACTTCTATCTGAAAATTTTTATGCGTCGCACTCATCTTTTTCAGGCGACTTTAACACCGGCGATATCATTAAATATGACGACAACATTGAGTATTACAAAAACCGATCCAAGAAATAATCAATTTATTTCTTAATTAATCCTCCTCTTGCACCATAGGTGTAAAATTAAATCATGACAAAAGAAAAACTTTTCTTTTTCGCCAAGGCAATTTCTCTTGTGGGAATTATTTTGGCTGTCTATCTTCTTTGGGAGCAAATGGCCAAGCCCGCCTTTCAACCATGCTATATTAATTCAACTGTTAACTGTGACGCAATTATTTCCGGGCCAGTTTCAAAAACTTTTGGAATCCCGACACCTTTGGTTGGTTTGACTGGATATATCATTATTTTGTTGGCTGCCATTTTCAAAAAGCCAATTTTAATGGTCGCCATGTCGACTTTTGGACTTATTTTTTGTTTGACAATTGCCTATATCGAAATCTTTCAACTTAACGTTCTTTGTCCAGTTTGCATTGCCTGCCAGATTTTAATGATTAGTGCTTTTACAATCAGTGTGGTTTTGGCACGAATGAAGCCTAAAGTAGCGGTTTAATATATCCGAAAATTAATTTTGTTAGCGGGTCCACATTTGGCCCAAAAGCAATTATTCCCCCCAAAACTCCTGTCAGAGAAATCAAAACGAGTCCCAAAACCGCAAACAATATTTGCAGAATTCCAACATTACTTAAGAATAGTAAAATTTTGTAAAGTCGATTATCCATAAGGCTTTGTGGGGCGATGAAATATTCTTCAATTGATCGAATAACATAGGCTGCAGAAATAGCTGAGAATGTCAAAAATGTATAATACGCCACGTGCGAATGAAGTTCGACCAAAGTATAGAGATTAGAAAATGCATCTTCAATTATTTTTCCCGACAAAAGGGTTGGAGCAATCAATATCGTTCCGGCAATAACCAAAAAGGCTTTGAGACCAAAATATAATTTGGAGTTGCAAAGTTTTTTAAATCTTAAAAGTTCAAGGACACAATATAAAGACAGAAAAGCGATGGGGAAGTGAACCAAAAGAGGGTGGAGATTAAAATTGTTCATGAGTTTAGTGTACGAAAACAACACCACACTGTCAAACAAATCGGACAAATTTTGCTTTGCTTTATATTCCCGTCTGGATATCTTATACTTAACAGATGGCTAAAATTTCAATTATTATTGCCTTATTGCTTGCTGTCGGAATTGTTTATTTCCGTTTTTTTCTGCCGACAAAATCAACAATTTCATCCCCAAAACCAGAAACAGCCGAAAACCAGAAAGCAACATGTCGAAAGAGTGCGTACGGAACTGAAAGAAGGAATGCGCCGCCCTTGCTGTTGGATTGGCTGTATTCACCGCAAGGATAAACCGATAAGCCCTTCAGTGCAATCTTTTCTTAATAGGAAATCTAAAAGATAAGGCTTACCCGCTAAAACAAAAAAAATCTCCCTCATTTCCACCAGTCAGATTCAATTTGCTTACTCTTGAAACCTGGGCCTATAATTAGGTAATGAATAATATCCCCCGCCAACTTTACGAACCAGGTATTTCAAACACATTTATCCGAACGTTGCTTGAGTGGACCTATGCAAAAAGGTCGAGGAAAACGAGTTATCAGGTTAAATTTTTAATTGCATACTTTTATTTTCACAAAATCGGTCCCGCCTACCATCGTTTTATCCCCTGGATTACGCAATATTATCCGTTTTCACTAATGTTTCGCGGAAGTTTGATGCACGCTGAAGGTTTAAAAGCGAGAAATCTAATGCGTGGGATGGAAGCGCTTGCTCTTGAAAAAGGAATGCCTGTTTATATCAATAACGGATATTGGGACGAGGGTTTGAGCGTTTTTTACGGAAAATTTGAGCGGGGCGGGTTAAATAAAAAAGACTGCATTGCTAAACTTCAGCAGCTTTTTCAGGAAAAATTCGGGACTATTTATGTTCAAGAACAAAAAGTCGGATTCAAGATTTTAGTCGATTCCAAACTTTTATGATTAAAATTACAAACGAAACAATTAATAATATGATAAAGAAAGAAGGGCTTTATTAATGCTTAAAAACAAACATGTTGCCTCAATCTGTCACGGACCATGGACCCTAGCTGATTCCGACATAATTAAGGGAAGGCACTTAACCTGCTATTGGCACGACGGTGTGCCGGAAAGCGTCAAAAAAGCGGGGGGGAATTTGGGAAGACAAGGAAGTGGTCGTTGACGGAAACTTAGTCACCTCCCGATGGCCGGCCGACCTGCCGGCTTTTATGCGAGAAGTGATGAAGATGGTCGACAAGAAATAGTATACTTGAGACATGACTAGAAATCCTTTGGTGAATTCGTGTCTGGCAATCCTCTATATCGTCGTTGTCTCCTCTATTCTTTACAGTGGAACAATTTTTAAGGTCGGGGCCAATTCTGTAATTGCTCCCATTGCCTTGCTTTCATTGTTTAGTTTTTCTGCGGCAATGATGGCATTTTTGTCCGGCTATCAACCGTTTGTTCTCTATCTTGAAGGAAAGCAGAAAGCGGCTTTAGACTTGTTGTTGCACACCTTTCTCTTTTTTGGAGGGTTTACTTTGGTGGCTCTTGTCGTCCTATTTTCCAGAGTTTTGAAAATTTGGTAGTCCTTTTTCCGCCAATATTATTTGCGGGAGCTCATTCAATTAGTGTTACGATTTTCGAACCAAAATTTTAAGTTTCGGCTGTTGGTGACCTGTAGTAAATTGATTCGTATAACAAAATATGAACATATTGTTATACAGTTTTTATCGGCATATCACCAGTTGTACACACAGTAAATGTATATATCAGAATATTGACATTCTGATATAGTTATGATAATGTTAAATGGTGTCTACCATACATAATCATCCAGCATATTTACCCACAAACCTAAACTACGGTCTTTTTGCGAAAGAGCTTGCTAGAGCCCAGTATGCAGTCGGATTATTACAGGGTTCCCAGGGTCGCTTACAAAACGCTATGCACTTAATTGGTCCACTTCTAGCCAAAGAGGCGGCGGTAAGTTCTAAGATTGAAGGGACACAGAGTACCTCATCAGATATTTACATATATGATGCTGGTGGTCAACCTGCCCATTCTGATACCCCGATTGTTTCAAACTACCGTGAAGCGATGTTAACAGCCATAGAAAGATTAAAAATCGGGCAGAAATTAAGTCTTGGCCTAATTAAGTCATTGCACTCAACTTTATTGCAAGGAGTCAGACACAAAGGAATTATTGGTAACTTTAGAAGCGGCCCTGTTTGGATTGGTGAAAAGGATGGTGACCCAATTGAAAAAGCATTATATGTTCCTCCGGAACACATACATGTCGTCTCATATATTGAGAACCTCATAATATACATCGAACAAGAAAATCAAGACATTAATTTAATTAAAGCAGGAGTTGCTCACTACCAATTTGAGGCAGTTCATCCTTTTGAAGATGGTAATGGGAGGATTGGACGGCTGCTCATCCCATTAATACTTTTTTATAAAGGGGAACTTTCCTTGCCCATTGTTTATAGTAGTGGATATTTTGAAGCCCGCCCGAATGAGTATAGAGAAGCACTGCGGACCGTAGACAAAACCGGCAAATATGAAGATTGGTTGAAATTTTTTCTCGATGCAATAACTGAACAGGTAAAGGGAACAATATCACTCATAAACAAGATTCACGATTTGCATGACGAAGTTAGTAAGAAATACGAAACTTCAAAATCGCCATATATGAATAGGTTCATAGACTTTTTGTTTATTTCTCCAGTGTTTACCATTTCAATGGTTCAATCAAAGGTACCTTTTCGTTCACGATTAACCGCTGTTCGATTAATAGATCAATTCACTAAAGATAACTTAATAATGGAAATTCCTGATCAAAGAGGACCAGCAGGGTCGAAAATTTACGCCTTCGGAAAATTGTTACAGATTATCCGGTAGGATATGAAATTTGAGTGTAATAGTTTCGAATATCATCTAGAGTCCGGAGCCCACTTGGCAAGCTAATTTTACCCAAATTAGGAAGTAATCAAAAGATAAATTCCCAGAATGAGTTGGAGAATTCCCATAATATATGGGCTTAAGCCTGCCGCGTTGCGGTAGGGCTTTTTTGTAAAAACACCGGTGGTAAACCGCTTCAGTTTGGCATTATTCACCAGATTTCCATTTCTGATTGACAAGATTTCCACGGCAACAAGAATTCCACCAAGAATTATCCGAAATTCATTCATATATATATTATATATTTCCGTCGACTCATTCAGATTTATGTGTAACTTAGATATGAAAATGTTGTTAATTCTTTAACTATTAGTCTATTGCTAGATTGGTGCTTTTATTGATTTTTCCAACAATCCAAGGCATACTATTGATAATGAAACTTGGGAAACTATTAATCGTCGTTGCCACAATTATTCTTCTCTTTAGCTTCTCCTGGGCACCGCCCTCTTTTGCCGCTGACTGTAATCCAGGATCTCCAGCTAATAATAGTGGTCGACCAGTACCTCCAGACTATTGTTGGATAACAGGAAGTTACACTTGTGATAACGCCCAAGTGGGATGTTATAGCTCGTCTGGGGGACGGGCAAGTGGTGGTGAATGTGTCAATGACGAAAACCAACAACGAACACATGGTTTTGCATGTGTTCACGGCACACATTGCGTTGGCGCGGGAACATGCACTCCAAACGCACCGACATGCACGATTACCGGTCCTTTAGTTGGTTACACCAACGCGCCCACATACTACACTTCTACTGGTTCCGTCTGGCCAACTCTTGGAAATATTTCTAGGGTTGAGTCTTGGCAAAGCCCAACTTCCAATCAATCATGGGCAGGGTTTTGCAACTCAATCACAACCTCTTGTTCAGGCACCACAACATTTTCTTCGGGTACCGGAACCTACTATGTAATCTGCAAATCGTTTGCAACATATATTGATTCGACCCAACAACAATGCACGGGGAATCAATTCGGAATTCCTACGGGTTGGGCAGATTGTGGAAACCAATCTAGAATTACGGTTACCGTGAACGGACCAGATTTAACGGCACCAACATTTGTGTCTATCTCTGCAACTCCAACAACTCCCACCAACACCAACTCAATTACATTTACAACTAATGTCAAGGAGTTGGAATCTGGATTAAAAACAGTCAATATTTTTGTGAATTCAGACCCGAACGGCGCAACAAGTGGCACATGGACTCGACTTTGCCCTAGCACTGGCTGTATAACGAATACAGTCTATTGTACATCTGCTTCACCATGCACTTGCTCTTACTCGGGTACAACTGGCACCTCAATTAGTTGTTCTGGAGCTGTTTGGTCAGGAACCACTGAAGGTAAGCATGCAATTAGAGTCAATGCTGTCGACTTAGCCAATCAGACACTAGATAACCAACAGGCAATGCTATTTGTAGTCGATAAAACTGCCCCCAATGGTAACACTCTTTCTGTTTCTCCAAATTCTCCCGCCTTTACTTCTCAAGTCCAAATAACAACCACCGCCAGTGATCCTGGAACCCAAGCATCCGGAATTTCTCAGATAATCACCTATATAAACACGGCTACTAACGGCTCAAACAATGGATCATGGGTTGAAGCAGGAAGGTGTGCTATTTCACCTTGCACTGTTACCTGGGCAGCTAATGGTTGGTCCACTCCCAGCACTCATTTAATTAGAAGTGACATTTTTGACATGGCAGGTAATTCGAGAACCAGTGCTTTGACCACAACCTATCAACTTTCAGCTACTTACTCTTGTGATTAATTAACTTTGATTGTGATTGTCTTACTTGGTTCTAATTGATTTTTAACCAAAAATACCCCTTCTTTATCAAAAGAGAACCCAATGTTTTTTCCATATGTTAACTCAGGACTAACACCATTAATTCCATCGCTCAAAACAATTAGTTTTTTTGTTTTATTAAGATTAAAAAAGGTGACGATCATTCCCTTTTTGACAGACTGTATTGATGGTTTAAAACCAGATTCAGTATAAAGCACTTGGCCAAGACCGGGAGTCTGAGGTAAATCACCCACAGCATAATTTAGGACGTTTTTTATAAGTTTTGGGTCTTGTGAAGATGTAGGATTTTGTCCCTGAAACTGATCGGATGGTGTCTTACTTTTTTGTAAAACTACTATTGGTTTATTTAATCGATAAACCACAAACAACAGTCCGCCTATGATAATTAATACAAACGCCACCATTATTCCCGATAAGAATTTTTTGGTCATAGTTACAGAATATCTTTTTCTCCAACCTCAGTCAACCTTTGAATAGAAATAGGTAATTTCCATTTATTCAGTTTTTTTAAATGCTATAGGATTTCATTCATATCCTTAAATAGCAGAAATATTAAATATTTTGAGCAATAAGATAAATTTAATAAAAATTGTACATATTGATTATGGGTCTCTTGACAAAAAGGTATTTAAGTGATAAACAACTAGTATAGGTGTTGGTTGTCAGCGTCATTTATGAAAAGCCAACCCTATTAGGGTGTAATCTGTTTGAATATGTTCAATCCAGATGCTTTCTCAGCAGAAGGAACCAGTTTTAGTACTCGTGAACTACTTGTCTCGAGGCCAAATCGATTGGGTCGAATTATGATCGTTGTAGCAACACTGTTGACTTTTGTTGCGGCCTCAAATACACCCAGTGTTTATTCTGGTAGTCAAGAGACTGGGTATGGTTCTGGTACGAGAATACCCACTACTGGTTTAGGTGGAAACCATTCTGGGGAGAAGAAACATTATTCAGGAAGCCAAGAAGGTGGGTCTTTTTCTGGGAGAATTACTGTAACTGGACCATCTGGCGATCATGAAGGTCAAAAAAGACAATAATAATTAACACCTCATTTTGTTTGATTTAGTGGTACTGAAAATTTACTTGTTTTATATTCCCCCGATTTTAAAATTGATAATGAGTAGGCGTTCTGCAAATCATCAATTAATTTCCTAATATTGACTGGTTGTCTCTCCCCAGTAATTGGAACGTTTGGGTTGGTGCTTCGCAAAGCGGATATTGACTGATTAAGAAAATCTTGGCGTTCAGATGGGTGGTTAATAAACCAAGAAATAGTTCGGTCGTGTGGAACCAACAAATGACCCCAACCCATCACAATTGCAATATTAGCCATTCTCCCAGTGACATTTTTCCCTGGCAATATTTTGTCCAAATCTTGATCTATGGCATTGGCAATATATGCATTTCTAAAGCTAACACCGAGTTTAAAAAGCTTACCCATCAGTGCAGATTGTCGGACGAAAGCTGGGGAAGAATAATCAGCTGGTTTTAAGGAAGCATCACTGCTAAACAGTTCTCCCAATGTCTGAATGTCAGTCTTATACATACCAAACTGATCGTCGCCCATCATCTGGTTAGTATTTTGCAAATTTTTTAAGGCATTACCGACAGCGTCCTTAACTGAAATTCCTAAGGCCCCAGCAACCATAGCCGCGCCAGAAACTATCACTGCTGCCTTTAAAAAATCTCTTCGGTTTAGACCATTATTCTTTGATTCTAATTGCGCACCGTTAACCGAATTTCGTTTAATTATGGAACCTGCCAGAAACGACAATCCCAATAGTGAGGCGGAGAGAAAAATGGCGTTTTCAGGTGAATTTTTATCATCCGAAAGAAACCGAAATAATTGGTCTTGTTCACCAGTTTGGGCATCTGCCCGAGCCTTAATAATTCCCTCCTGAATTGTTTCCATGGCAGAAACAACCTCTTTTCCTATTAGATTGCTCAAATCTAAAGACAATCCTTCGGGGTCAGCACAAATTAGATGACACCCCGTTTCCATTGACTCCCCAATTGCCCAACTACGAAAGTCAACGGGGAGATTGGAATCTGAAAGTAGTTTTTTGGCCTCCTCAAGATTGCGAGGGTTCAACACTGGGCCCAACGTATCAGGCACAATGGCATCTAAATCGTCAGAGCAAAATCTTTCTCTAAACAAAGCTGTTGTTTGCTTTGCCTGGGGAAAGGTGTTAACTCCATGATCCACTCCAATCACTAAAAACTGTTTATTTCCCTTAATAACTTCCGGCTCCACTGAAAAAAGTTGACTCTCCGCCAATGAATCTTTTATGTCAATTGGTGTTTCTTTAGGCATATTTGTAGTTATATCACTATAACTTTCGTTTCAAACGACTTGCCCTTTTGGGGCAATAAAAGCGTGTTTTCACCCAAAGAAATAGGTTCATTAAAACGACTTAATCAAAATTATACATAAATACTTGGGATTGACAATGGCGCGCACATCGTGTACTATAGGACTTACATGACTACTGCCGAGGTAGGTATTGGCAAACAAAAAACATCAGACCGATTGCATAAACGGATTCGAGATATGGTTGTTGCATCGGCCATTTCTGTCTTTATTTTGTTGAATAGAGATTCGATAACTGTCGGGGTAGTGGAATTACTTAACTCTTTTGGAAAGAATCCTGATTCTCCGCGATCCACAATACTGACCAGCGAGTATATGACCCCAAAATCTATGGCTGACCCAACACCAAAAAAATCAACACCAACACCTAATCCCAGTTTTACTCCGTCACACACACTAACTTCAACTGCCACTGACACACCAACCGTTAGACCCAGTCCAACCGAAAAACCAACACGAACTCCAAGCCCGGACGAAAGGGAAATTGAGGTTGTAAAATTAAAAGGGCTAGCGAGTAACCAAGGTCTTGTTTTTCTTCCTGGAAGTTATGTAGACGGTAAACCAAATGATTGGAATGCGGATGAAATTATTGTGATGACTGAACGACTAACCAGAGTTAAAAAAATAGTCGATGCCTTTTGGGGTCCTGACCTAATTATGCGTGGACCACTAAAGGTGTTTAAAAACGCCCCGGATGATTTTCCCACCGGTTTATGTACACAGGTTGCTCCCTATTACCAGGAGGTTAAAATGAGAATCGCCGTAGAGAATGAGGAAACAGCTGGCCATGAATATGGTCATGTCAAAAACACATGTTGGGCTGTTCCTGGATATGCCAGCTCCTTGTTTATTGAGTTCGCGGCAGAACGAAGTGGTTGGGCAGTCACTGGAATAACTCCGTCTCCGGAAATTATTGAAAGAGAGGATAAACAGATTGTTCCGGGATCGCTATTTTATGGTTCTCTAAGAACTCAAATTAATCGGAATTATGTTGCAGCAACCGGAGCCATGTCCCTTCTAGAAAAAGAGAGGCCCAACGTTTGGAAAGAAATGCACCAATGGGGACAACTTTATGTTCTCAAAAACGGGCGTCCACCCAAACAAGTCGACATTGACTGGCAGTTAAATCAAGAAACTTCAGGTAGATATAATGAAATAAAACGTCGGTTCAACGTGTTTGACACGGTCGACAGTCTTGTTATCCAACAGCCTTATTAAGCGCGGTCTCCAACACACAAATACCTTCATTAAACAATCACTGTGTTGCTATTATGGTTGGGATTTATATATATTAAGAAGATAATATATATCGATGAAAATTCAGAGGCTCATTGTTTTATTTATATTAATTGTTCTTTGTTCTTTTGTCGCTCCTAAGTCTGCATCCGCTGAAGCATGCACTGACTCTGGTTGTTATTGGACGGGTGCGCGGTGTGAGAAAATAATAACGTGTTGTACTCCG
>Ga0172369_10002088_pt1 | contig 28037 bp, 31 predicted proteins | sample LakKiv25m_FD_114539 | JGI IMG/M metagenome (GOLD analysis project Ga0172369, IMG submission 114539) | Freshwater microbial communities from Kabuno Bay, South-Kivu, Congo - kab_022012_11.25m | ecosystem: Environmental > Aquatic > Freshwater > Lake | place: Democratic Republic of the Congo...
GAAGATAGAGAGAACTCCTGTCAGAACCGAAAGATATTTCCAGAATCCTCTTTGGATTACATATCCCGTGAAAACAAACGGCAGTGAGATGAGCAGGTAACCTGAAAACAAGTTATTATTTGCCGAGATGGAAAAAACCTGGTAGGGATCATAGAATTCAAGCCGGCTTATCTTGTAGAATGCCAGGGCAAAGGCAAAAAGCAGCACAAGTATTTGCACTTTGATATACACTTTCTGGAACTCTGCATATTCGTTGTCAAGATTTGAGATGATGAAGAAAACCATAAGGCCAAGAAAAACCAACTGCGATTGAATAATGGCTTCGGAAAATGAAACGGCCCAGGTGCAGCTAAGCAGGTTCCATATGTAAAAAAGGATTAAGGAACATTCAAAAATATTTGTTTTGAATACAATTACTTTTCTGAATCTGATTATCAAAATGATCAGCAGGGCAAGTGAAAGGACAAGTACGCGAGGCAGAAAGGATTTGTCGAGAATTATTCCTGATCGTATGGTACAGGCAAGGAAGAGAATTGCAATTGTAAAAATTGCCAGGAACCAGGAATGCTTTATCCGCAACTTTAATAGATGGTTTTCTATTATTCAAAGAATGAGATGATAGCACATCCACCTTCACCCCCCGTGGGTGGCGTACTCGAATAGACTGAGAGAATGGAGCCTCCTTTGCCGGGTTTGGAAGTCAGATTTCTCTCGAAAATATATGATCTTGGAATCCCCACAAAAACATCCAAAATATTATCATAGGACACATCGGAATAACCTGTGATACTGCCGATATTTGAGGTACCTGCATTTCCGTTTTCACCTGTGCTGCTTCCACGCTTACCGCCGTATCCTCCTTGAGCCCTGTTCCCTTCAAACTGTGTATCGCCGCCTTTTTCTCCATCGGTATCACCATACCAGTAGCTCCCATTATAAACAGCATTTGATCCTGCATTTCCGGGAGTCCCAATGGTGACATAATACTGCTGGGAAGGTGTTACAAACATCTCAACCCGGGAATATCCACCACTTCCACCATGTCCACCATTACGGAGGCTATAGGAATAAGCTCCTGCGCCCGCTCCTCCCCCTGAGGCGCCCCAAAGTTCTACTTTCATTTTGCTGATTTTAGCCGGTACTATAAATGAGGAAGAAGAGGTGAATGTTGCTGTGTTGGTACCGGGAGTTCCATAAACAATATACGGATTCGCCACAGTACCACTTCCTGCAACCGTTATGTTGGCTCCCGCAAGGACTTTCGTTTCCGAGCCGTCGGTGACCGGTTTATTGATAAGGTCATTGTAATCTCCGCTGAATCCGTTCCCGGCTTTGAGTGAATAAAGAGCATAGGGTACAGACAGCATTTGGGTAACGCCTGTTATATTATAGTTTATAGATCCATTAGGATCGACTTCCGTCTTTAAGAAATAGGGGCCATTAGCCCAGTTGATGGCTGAAAAGTCGTCACCGGATGTACCCCCGCCAATTTCCACAGTAATCATCCCGTTGATATTGGTGGTGGTACTGTGGGTTTCCGTATATACTGGATTTCCACCAGTTGAACCTTGCAGGATACTTATCCTGATCCCGACTGTGACACCCTGTAACAATTTTCCGGAGGCATTGCGGATCACAGCCTGATAGCTTAATCTCTGAGGGGATTGTGCAAAAACTCCTTGGGTAATGAGTAAGGCTGTAAAAAAAGTAAATATGGTTTTCATTTTTTGATGATTTTAAAAAAGGTCACTGTCTGATTATATTCCGATACGGTCAACAAGTAAGTCCCGGATATCATGTCATCCATTGGAATGATGGTCTCTTTATTCTTTATCGCCTCTTCTTTTACGACAAGCCCGTTCATACTATAAAGACAGTATGAAAGGTTCTGGATTTCGTGGTTGTCGATTTTCAACCTAACTGAAACAGTTGCAGGATTGGGATATATCAAGCATTCAAGACTTATCCCGGGTTCATCATAAATCCCATTGAACAGAATTTCATATGGCTGCTGCACACCTTCGGTTACCGTGCCACCGGTTCCTGTCATTGTAATATAGGCTACTTGGCCAATGGAGTAAGAGACAGAACCTGTGATGTCTGTTGCTTCGCCTCCGGCAGATAGGATGGACTGCTGTGCATACGTATTATTCAGGCAGGATATAAGAAGTAATATGGCAATAAAAAACAGGAATATGTATTTCATAGTGGTTATATTTTACCTTGTAATGTTAGGAAAACTATGTGCTAAAATAAGAAATATTTGTTTATTGCTAAATAAATAAGTTAAATCTCCAAACTCATACTTGTCCTTTTACACACAAATATCTCATTTTTTGATACAGATACGAAATTATTGAACACGTATACTTATTGACCATTGTTGAAATTTTTCAAAAATTCTTTCTTTGTAAGTTCTGTAATAACTTTTACAGCATTTATAAATAAAAAAAAAATGGTTACAGTCAAATAGAGGATATGAAAACAATAAAAGTCATTTCGATACTTCTGGTTTTATCCCTATTAGGATTTTCTTCTTGCCGGAAAATAGACAAAAAAGAATATACCGGAAACTCAAAGACAATTGCTAAACTGAAAATTGATCAGGTATTTAAATGGGAAACAACCAGGATTATCAACGTAAATATAACGGGAACTAAATCCGGTGTGGTTTATATAAATCCCTTAGAAGGAGATTATTGTTTTAATAAAGGATTTGTATCTGCATCAACTGGCTATAGCACCATAATTACGATTCCCTCTTATGTGAATGAGGTGAAGCTGTTTTTTAACAGACAAAACTATAAGGTTCCCATTGTTGGTAACAATTTAGATTTCAGTTTTAAATAATTGTACCAATGGTTTTCATTGGAAACACTATCAAAGCACTCATCATGAAAACAAAAATACTAACTACTGTTATGGTTCTCTTGCAATTTCTCGCAGGACAAATATTTGGTACAACAATGTATGTATCCCTGTCGGGAAGCAATACCCCCCCGTACACTACCCTTGCTACAGCAGCAAATACGATACAAACGGCGGTTGCTGCGAGTATTGACGGTGATTTGATCCTCGTTGATGATGGCACCTATATACTAAGTACACTTTTAGATTTTGGAACTAAAGGAATTACAGTACGAAGTATTAATGGTTATGTTGTAACGATCGTGGATGGGAATTTTGTTACTAAATGTTTTGAGATAGATAATGCCAACGCAGTTATTGAAGGATTTACTATCAGGAACGGAAAAAACCTTACTGGTTTTGGAGGAGGTGTAAATATTCAAAATGGAGGTACTGTGCAAAACTGCATCTTAAAAAATAATCAGGCCCGGGATGGTGGAGGTGTTGCCCTGGATTATGGAGGTTTGGTACAGAACTGTATTGTTACCGGGAATACAGCTCAATATGGAGGGGGAATCCGTTGTTTGAATTCTGGACCATCGGTGAGGAATTGTTTAATAGTAGATAATACTTCCACATATTTAGGAGGGGGTGTTAATACATGGGAAGGCGGTGATATTTATAACTGCACAATTGTTCATAATACCGCTCCACCAAATAACGGTTCCGGGATCAGAACCAGAAATGCCGGTCATGTATTTAGTTCTATTATATATAATAATTACAATACTTCGGGAAATCTTGAAAACTGGGATGTTGATGGCAGTGGGTATACTTATAATAACGTCTGTACTGTTCCTCTGCCTCCGAATGGATCTAATAATATCATCTCTGATCCAAGCTTTGTAAGTACAACTCCCGGTTCAGAAGATTATCACCTTCAAGTTGGCTCTCTATGTATAGATGCCGGGCTAAATGAAGACTGGATGGCAAGCGTTACCGACCTTGATGGAAACAACAGGATTGAAAACGGAACAGTAGACATGGGTCCATATGAATCAGTCGCCCCCCCGATAGATAGCGATGGTGATGGAGTTGCCGATGTGGATGATGATTATCCAACTGACGCTTCTCGTGCATTCAACAATTATTACCCTGCACCAGGATATGGAACACTTGCCTTTGAAGACCTCTGGCCAGGGAAAGGAGATTATGATTTTAATGATCTGGTATGCGATTACCGGTTCAAAACGGTAACTAATGCTTCAAACAAGGTCGTGGAGATCTTCGCCACCTTTATCATTAAGGCATTTGGAGCCAGTCTACATAACGGATTCGGATTTCAGTTCGCCAACGATAATGTTAGCCAGGCGCATCTTGAAGTAACAGGCTATAATATTGGGGCAGGGAGTTATATCAGTCTCGCTGCGAATGGTCTTGAATCGGATCAGACCAGACCTACCGTTATTGTATGGGATGATGCATTCAGGCTTATGCAGTGGCCAGGTACCGGTACCGGCATAAATACTAATCCCGGGGCGCCATATATAACCCCTCATACGCTGGATGTATATATTGAATTTACATCCCTCACATATACTATGGCTCAAGTAGGGATCGATCAGTTCAATCCATTCCTTATCGTTGGCCTAAACCGGGATGTGGAAGTACACCTTCCGGATAACTCTCCGACCGGCCTGGCAGATCAAACCCTGTTCGGAACCGAACAGGACAATAGTAACCCGGCTGTCGGAAGGTATTACAAAACCTCCCAAAACCTTCCCTGGGCGATCAACATCTATGAAAGTTTTGCCTATCCCAAAGAGGAAATTGAGATTGTAGAGTCATATAATCACTTTGTGGAATGGGCTGAAAGCAACGGGATCCTTTATCCCGACTGGTATCAGGATAAACCCGGGTACCGGAATGCATACAACATTTATTGAGTAAGTTTGACGGAATTCTGACCGGATAGCAACGAAAATCATATCTTCGTAAAAAAAAATTCGATGTTTCGCCGATCCGACCGTTGGGTGGTCAGACTTGCAGTTCTCACTTTGCTAATTGTTTTATGCTGGCCAATACACTGGGTTTCTGCAACTAAAGAACCTTCTGCGGATCCGGTTTTAATGCTCAATAATACAAATTCGATTACAGCTTTCCTGAATGCCGACAGTCAGCCTGGGACACAAGAGTCAATAACAATTCCTCTTAGAAGGATCGGTAAATTGTTCGTGGTGGATGCAACGGTTGATGACGAATCGGGAAACTTCATTTTCGATACCGGCTCAGCCAACCTTGTACTTAACAAAACCTATTTCCGGAAATACATGACAATTGATGGCGAGGCAGCCGGTGGAGTAACAGGCTCAACCGGAGCCATTGGTCATGTGAAAGTTAAACGGTTAAAAATCGCCGATCTGGGATTTGAGAATCTAATGGTTGATGTGACCAACCTTGGTCATATTGAGAACCGTCGTGGGATAAAGATCCTTGGATTATTAGGATTCAGCTTACTGAAAAACCTGGAAGTGGTCATCGACATAAACAACAATGTTATGCATCTTTACAGGCTTGACCGAAACGGGTACCGGATCCAATCTTCCAAACCTGTGAAGTACGATGTAATTCAGAATATCCAGGAGTTTCACAACATCATCATTGTTAAGGCAAAAGTCGGTGAAAAGACGCTCGATTTTTGTCTTGATACCGGAGCAGAGTCAAATGTGCTTAACGCTTTCTCTCCGAAAAAGGTTCTTAGTACCGTATCAATCCAGCGTCGTTCAGGACTGGTTGGAGTGGGATCAGGTCAATCGGAAGTATTATACGGAACAATGAATAAATTTACTTTAGGTGACAGGTCAATTCCAGGTATGCAGGCCATCATAACCAACCTTGAAAAGATGTCGGAAGCTTATGGGGTGACCTTGGATGGTATGCTGGGATATGATTTTTTCAGTCAGGGTGAAATTTGTATCAATTTGGCGCGAAATGAAATGCGGTTAAGATTCACCAGAAAGGAGGCTCCATGATAAAATGGAATAGACGGTTGTCAGTCCTGGTGATGGTCCTTATCACCGGATATGTGACCGGTCAGGTCAGTCCAAAAGAGGCCTGCAGCGTTGATAACGGCCGGATCATTTTTAAACTCGACAGGAAATGGAGCCCTGAACAGAAGAAGGAGGTAATGCGTCTTTTTGATCTCGACAGCGCCGTGATGGCCGATGTTTGGTCAGGCAAGACGGAGATCACCCTGAAGGGAGTTATATGGAAAGTTGTGAAAGTCAGCAACCGGATTCTTGAATTGTCAAAACCTTTGGATACCATTGTCTCCACCTCAAGGGGAGGGAATGATGTGATAATGGTTGATGATAAATGGGCTGGGATTGTAAATGAAACTGAACGGGAAACGGATCCGTACGGGATAAATAAATTCACCCTTTTTGGCGTATTTCAATATATGAACGGTATGGCTCGTTTCTTCCTGCCCGGCCGGACAAATGCACACAATGTTTACATTTCGGGAAGTTTTAATAACTGGAGTACAACCCAGATGCCGCTTTACAAAACCGATACAGGTTGGATTATCAAACTGAAACTGAAACCGGGTAAGTACCACTACAAATATATTATTGACGGGCGATGGACTTCCGATCCATACAACAGGCAACGGGAAGATGATACATACGGAGGTTATAACTCTGTGGTATTTTGTTTCAATTATCAATTTATCCTCAGGGGATTCCAGCATGCAAAACGGGTGGTGGTTACCGGAAGTTTCAACGGATGGAATCCGGATGAGTTGCGAATGATTCCTATCCATAATGGTTGGATGATGCCTGTTTATTTGAGGGAGGGAACTCATGCTTATAAGTTCATTGTTGATGATAAATGGATTCCAGATCCCAACAATAAGGTCATGCGTCCAGACGGATCCGGGAATTATAACTCCTTTGTCGGGATTGGAGATAGTGTGGTTTTTACCCTGAAAGGATATCCAAATGCCGGAAAGGTTGCACTTGCCGGTAACTTTAATGCCTGGAATCCCGGTGAGTTGTTTATGTTCAAGACAGCCGGAAGCTGGAGATTACCATATGCGCTGGCTCCCGGGATATATGAATACAAATATATTGTCGATGGTGAGTGGATAAAAGATCCAGTCAATCCTTTAATTACGGATCCTGGTCCCGGCGCCAATTCGATCCTTGTATTTCAACCCAATTATACCTTCATACTGGATAAGTATTCGGATGCAAAAAAGGTTAACGTAGCAGGCAGTTTCAATGGTTGGAATAAAGATACATACCAGATGGCCCGGAAAGATTTCAAGTGGGTATTCCCGATCCGGTTAAAACCAGGTAAATATACCTATAAGTTTGTTGTAGATGGCAAATGGATCCTCGATCCCGGCAATGATTTGTGGGAAGAGAATGAATATGGTACGGGGAATTCGGTTCTTTGGATCGAACCGTGAAAGTGATTGTGGACATCATTAATTCTTAATGCACCGGGCAGAAAAGCCTCTCATCTTACCATCACCATATTTCTGGCTTACTCCCTCACCACGGTAACCGAGTATCAATATCCACGCACCGGATTCGTGCTGTGACGACGACCAGAAGCTGGCGCGGCCCGAAATATTGTAGAAAAACCTGTCCGCATAATACCGATCTCCACCCGGAAGAGCAGTGAAGCCACTGCTATTGGTAGCACCGGTATTGGGAGATTTCCAATGAATCGTGCCAACCTCTTTCATTTTTGATCCGGCTATATCCTTACCACCAAGAAACCTCGTTAGTCTTAACCATTCTTCATAACTTGGTAAATGCCAACCTGAAGGGCAAATTCTCAGCGCGGTTTCCCAATCATATAACCTGCCAAACACATCACAATTAGATGAATTGTCGTTATAACACCAACTATTCCCGGCTTGATAATTCATGTTTTTTTGCAACCAGCATTGTGTTCCAATCTGAACTGTTGGATAAACTTGTCGATCGCGTGGATCTGTTATTGTGGGCATGCCTGGGCATGGTCTACCAAACGAAACATCCTGTTGCTTGTTATCAATGGTTAGGTAAACGGTTTTATTTGTAGAGATAGTGATGTTTTTTTCAACCGTTTCATCTCCGGATATTTTGATTGTGTGCTCACCTTGGGTCATATCCTTTAGGGTAAATACAGTGTTGGCAGTAACCTTTTTTATATAGCTTCCGTCGACATAAAGACTTCCTCCAATCTCTGTCATCAGTTCCAGTTTGCCATATTGAACAAGAGTATGTTCTTCTTCGATGTGCGGAGTAATAACTGATGTACTTGTTGCACCAGATTTATTTAACACAAATATAAAATCTCCCTGGTCAAGGTTTTGCCGGCGGATTTTGCCATATTGAGGATGCTGGGTGTTGTAAGAATAATTTATCACATTGGTTTGAAGGAATTCACCGAGTTCAGATCCTGTGACAAAGCCATCTTTATTCAGATCACCGTCGCCATTCAGCGCCCGAATAAACTGTTTGAGAAAGATACTCTGATCAGGTACTGTTTCATTGGCACTGCCACTAGTGATAAACTGTCGAACCTGCTGTGTGGTCTTATAAGTAATTGCCTCTGGAATTGCCCTACTGGGTGAAAAGATAGCTCCTGAAAAACAGGCATCAAAAAGGAATAAAGCATGTTTTGATTGAATTTGAAGTGCGTATGTTTCAATGAGTGTCATTGGTAACGCTTTACTTTGAAAGGTATTCGGATTCTTATTCGGATCAACAGCATCTGAAGGCAATAGAAATCCCAGGTCATCTCCATATGACATCTTTTTAGTATACCCATGTCCAGCATAATAAAACAAAAGACGACTATCAACATCCTGCCCGTATTTCCCAATGAAATCATTATAAGCTTTATCCAACCCTACCCGATCTGGATTCATCACTACAGTCACATCAAAACCATTCTTCTCAAGAGCTGCTTTTACATCGTTAATATCACTTAGAACACCAGGTAAGGGAGGTAATCCATTGCTATAATCTCCAACTCCGATTAATAGTGAATGGCTTTGTTTGTAAAGTGTAGTGGTGTTGCTGTCCACAGTCACCAGTATCGGTTTCATTCCACGTTGCTGTGCAAAAAGGAAGATCAGCGGGAGAAGAAATAAGCTGCAAAGGAATATTCGTTTCATGGGACTTGGATCTGATTGCTTAAGAACAAATATATGCAATTTTCGTAAAATTGCCATACCAGATGATCCGGAAAGATTTCAGGCGGGTATTTCCGGCCCGGCTAAAACCAGGTAAATACACCTATAAGTTTGTTGTCGATGGCAAATGGATCCTCGATCCCGGTAATGATTTATGGAAGGGAATGAATATGGTACGGGGAATTCTGTTCTTTGGATCGAACCCTGAAAGTTATTGTGGAATTTTTTTATATGTCGTCGACCTTTATAAATATTAGTTTTATGAGAAGTCCAGTATTACATACTGTTATTCTGATTCTCAAAAAAAGCTCCCCGCCGGATAAATTTGGCAGGGAGTAAAAAATTTTGTTCAAGGTTATCCTTATTTCACGGGAAATTATCTTGAAAAATCAGCTTTCCGGTCTTCAAACTCGAAACGTCAAGCATGAGTGTATAATAGTAGATTCCATTGGGAAAGCCAGAAAAATCAATTTTATCAGCTATTTCTGCAGTAAAAGTGTTATCGTTCCAGAACCCGGTTATCACAGAGTCCGTCGGTAAGGTATAAATAACCGGTCAGGTTGACCCCGGACTTCACCTGAGGGATTCAGGGCAGTATGTGCATTAACATACACTTTCCCCTGGTTCAGTGAATCGAGAAAGCCTCCAGGATTAGGAAGGGTACTGAGATCATAGTACCCCTGGAAAGTATTCCCGGAATTGAAAGCCATCAGGTGGACAATTGGAGGACCGGAATGACCGGGTGCACCATGGTGCCTGTTATCAGTATCCCTATTGCAGTATAACTTCCCGGATTGAGTTTCCTAAATAATCTCAGATCTTTAAGAGTTGGTTGAAGATCGTCTCCTCCCTGTCTGCGATGCCCATCAATAAATCTGCCAGAAAATCGTATGATTCCTCTGGTTTTGATCGTCTTTTACAGTTCCTTGAACCATAATATGAGAATTCACGCCATTAGTTTGCGGTTTCGCCCATCTCACCTGAAATATCTTTCAGCGCCGGTTTGTTCAATACATTAGCTGCCTCTTTCAGGAAGGCTCCATAAATGTATCGGTAACCTGCTCCAGCGGTTCCAAACTCTTCTTCCATACGGAGCATCTGCCCGAGATAATAAGCAGCTTTATCCTGTCCTAAACTTTGTTCCCGCTTTCTCATCTTTTTCGATAGGATCCGGATGCCTTTAACTCCAATCAGCGGAAAGGGAACGCCTACCATGTTCTTGGCAGTTTTTTTAATCCCTGACAAAATTTCTGGCCGAATATCGATTTTCTTAGGCACATAATACGGATAATATAACCTCCCCTTGGGAGCCATCGCGCCTTTGGCAAACCTGATTCTGGCAAGGTCTTTATAATTGATCTCCTTTCTCTCCTCCATGACTGTGTCGCTTATAAAAAATGTATCCCTGTCATAGCCATAGACCACCATGTTATGCCCGTTGAAATGAAATGTGTCCGGTATTCGGGAGGATAATACGGCAGACTATAGATCACTACTGGAATCCCCACCGGGAAGCCCTTATCGAGGGCGCTTTTCAGCGCATCCTGCATTTTCATAAAGGGAAGATAGGAGAAAAAAAGGCCAGCACCAATACCGAACGCCAGTGGTTCGCTCAGCTTTAAACCGTGGTAATTCAACAGGTTTGAGGTGTCTCTTGACTCTCCATTTCGGAAATCCCGAGTAGCCCGCAAGGGTCACAATATCCATAAGGCATCGTTCCATATGGAACGCGATCGGGCTGACCAATCCTGCTTCCGCTTTTTTATGCATGTCTTCGATCTTATCCTCAATGATGTCCCAACCCTGTTTGATCAGCACCTGAACAGTGTTGTTATGGGGTTCAACATTTGTTTTTACCCGGAGGAAAATTTTACGACTTTCAAAAGTGAAAATTTTATTAAATTTGACCCTCACAAATAAATTATCTCAGGAGCACATTTGAAATCCTAAAATCAAAACCTATGAAAAAGACAAAAACAGGAATTTTAATTATGGCCACATTGCTGCTGGTTGCATTTACATCATCTGATGACGGTCCCGATCCTGCTTATTTTAAAGCTTTCGGGTACGGATCAATTGCAGCGTCAATCGGGGGACCTCCTTCATTTGATAAATATAATCCGGCTCAATTCGACTATCAGAATGGAACATTTTATATCAAGTCAACTGCTGAAAGACTTGATCTGAGAGCCCTTTTACCTCAAGGACAAACCTATCAATCGATGATGGATGCCTTGTTTAAAGCAAAAGGCGATTTGCTGAAAGATAAAAAAAAGGAAGCCATTTATTGGTATGCCTGGAGTTCCCATGAATATGATGGCACCAGGAAATATCCCGAATGGAAAAAGGGATCCCCACATCCTGATTACCATGACAAAACAGTATGGAGGGAATCTATAAACTATGAACCTGCAAAAACCTGGATTTCAAGTGCTGCCTATTTTGAAGATGAGGAAACCGACTTCAGAACTGATGTGGTGAATACCTGGCTGAAATTGGCAAAACCCGGAATGCAATTATACATTCTCAATACAGTCGGGTTTGAAAGGTGGGTAAAAGAAGCTGCATACTGGGATTATGGACAAGGAAAAACTATAACACCATTAGAGTTTGTTATGTCTGATAATCACTATGCCTATTGCATTCTTCAAATCAAATAGTTCATTAATCCTGGTAAGATTTTACAAGGATCAATCCACAATCTTTTATTGATTTGTTCATCAATCCTTGATCACAAAATAGAATAACCATCTGTTTTACAGATGGTTATCTTGTCAATTGGTCGGGGTAGCAGGATTCGAACCTGCGACCTCCTGCTCCCAAAGCAGGTTTGATATTACTTTCTTGTTAATTGGTTATTCCCGGGAAATTAAGTTTGAAAACTGTATATCAATCTGTTAGTGCAATTTGTGTTGATAAATATTATTCGTTTTTTATACGATTATTAATCGAGTTGTGGTTACATTTGTGGTTACATTTTTTAAATTGTAACCATGAGCAAAGGTAATGTTTTAACCTATTTTACCATTCTGGAGAACAGGGCGAAGAAGAATGGATTGTTCCCGGTGTGCCTGGTGGTCTATTTTAACGGAGCCAAAAGACGGTACCGTACCAATGTAGATCTGACCGAAGACCAATGGAAAAAAATAAAGTCCCCAAAACTACGGGATGAAAAGCTCAAAGAGAAGCGGGCCGATATCCAGAGCTTCATCAGGAAGGCAGAAGCTGCCGGGAAGAAACTGCACGAGTTTACCTTCGAAGCGTTTGAAGAAGAGTACTTTAAAAAGAAGCAGATCAGTACAATCGATATCAGTTTTAAAGATTGTACCAAGGGATTCATGGAGGAAAAAGCCAACGAATGGAGTATCAAAACAACCCTGATGTATGAAACCATACTGGCATCCGTTGGTGAATTTCAAAGCAATGTCAGGATGAAAGGGATTACACCGGACTTTCTCAGGCAGTATGAGAACCATCTTAATTCTGAGAAAAAATCCATCTCGACAAAAGGGATCTATCTGCGACAGATAAGGGCGGTCTGCAATTATGCGATCCGGAAGAAGTACATTACAAGGGAGAAATATCCTTTTACAAATTATTCTGTACCGGCTGCACAGAAAAACAAGCGTGCCCTGAGCAATGATGATCTTAAATCCCTGATCGAATATAAAACAGAGGTACGTGAGGAGCAAAAAGCAATTGACTTCTGGACATTCAGCTATCTAGGAAACGGGATGAATTTTAAGGATATTGCGATGCTTCGCTACTCCGATATCAAAGGGGAGAACATTAAGTTTTACAGGAGTAAGACCAGGAGTACCAATAAAGGCGAACAGAAAGAGATCAGCATCTTTCTATTGCCCAGGATGCTGGAGATCATCCAAAGATGGGGCTCCGTCAATAAAACGGGCAAAGAATATATCTTCCCCATCTTACATGACGGAATGAGTGCAAGGGAAGAAAATGCTGCAATTGCACAATTTGTAAAGACCACCAATAAATATCTGAAGCATGTTACCGATTCAATGGAATGGAGCAATAAAGTGACTACCTATTTCGCCAGGCATTCGTATGCAACCCGCCTAAAAAGAGCCGGGGTCCCCATAGCGTATATCAGTGATAGCCTGGGCCATGTCAACATTGCAACAACCGAAAATTACCTTTCGAGTTTCACGGATGATACAGTTAAAAGTAATGCGGGATTACTATTGGACCTTTGAGAAATGCAGTAAACCTGTTTATTTAATGTCCTGTTTCGGGACGAAAATACTTCAAAATCCTCTTTAATAGCGGGTTTTATTTTTATGAGAGCCCTAAAGGTATAAGATCCGCTTCTTTAGAACCCCTATAAATTATTAACTTCTTGTATTCGTATTTATGGTTTTTATACTTTTGTTTCGTCTTTCTACGAAACACTAATTATCATGATGACCGAAACAAATCATTTCACCGACTCACAGAAGAAAATGGCCAGATATGCCAAGGCCTTATCTCATCCTGTGAGGGTATTCATTCTTGATTTTCTTGCAAATAACATTGACAAATGCTGCTATAGCGGAGACATGGCGGAAGAACTGCCCATCGCCCGTTCAACACTCTCCGAGCATCTGAAAGAGTTGAAAAACTCCGGACTGATCCAGGGGGAGATCAATCCGCCCTATATTAAATATTGTATAAACAAGGAACATTGGGAAGAAGCGAAGGAACTGTTCAAGAATTTTTATAGCCGTTAATAAATCAAAGCAATATGGAAATCAAAATTTTAGGACCCGGTTGCGCCAAATGCAAGACCCTGGATAAACTGACAAGGGAGGTCGTGGAGAAGCATTCCATCAATGCCACAGTGACAAAAGTCGAGGATATTATGGAGATCATGAAATACGGGGTGATGTCGACTCCTGCTCTTGTTGTGGATGAAAAGGTTGTCGTAAAAGGAAGGGTCCCGTCATCTGATGAAATCAAACAATTCCTAATCAAATAAACTTCATGGATATGAAAAGAACATTCAGTCTGCTGGCTGTGGTTTTCCTGATGACAGCCTTTTTCCCGGGTATTGCCGGCACTTTCAAAAATTCAGAACCTTCATCTTTGACGGCAAAGAAAGTCGAGGTTTATTATTTTCATTTCACCCGCAGGTGCATGACTTGTAACAATGTCGAGAAGGTCTCGAAAGAAGCCGTTGAGCAGCAATACGCCGACAAGGTCAAAGCCGGGGAGATTACATTTAAGAGCGTAAACCTCGATGAAAAAGACGGCGAAGCAATTGGAAACAAATTGAAAGTCGAAGGTCAGACACTTCTGATCGTTTCCGGGGATAAACGGACTGACCTGACGGACAAAGGATTCATGTACGCCAATGACAGCCCGGACAAGCTGAAAGCAGAGATCAAGAAGGCTATTGACAACATGTTGAAATAACCATGCAGTACTTACAATCCATCCTTGAAAACTCACAGTATGCTTTCCTGACGGCATTCGTCCTGGGATTGATGACTGCCATCAGTCCCTGTCCTCTGGCGACAAACATTTCAGCTATCGGGTTTATCAGCCGTGACCTGGAAAACAGGCGAAGGGTCTTTCTTAAGGGGTTTGTCTATACCCTGGGAAGAGCCATATCCTATACCGGCTTGGGCGTAATTCTGTTTCTTGGAGCGAGTAAAATGAAAGTTTCCATGCTTTTCCAGGGATGGGGAGAAAAGCTGCTGGGGCCATTGTTGATCCTGATCGGAATCTTCATGCTGGATTTCATCAAGATCAAGTTCCCCGGTTTTACAAGCTTAACGGAAAAAATGGGCGAACACAGTAAAAGAAGTTACTGGGGAACGCTCGTTCTGGGAATGATCTTCGCAATGGCTTTCTGTCCATACAGCGGCGTTCTTTATTTTGCCATGCTCATCCCTATCACGATTGCCAGCGCCAGCGGTCTTTATCTACCTGTCATTTTCGCCATAGCCACAGGATTGCCGGTGATCATCTTTGCCTGGCTGCTGGCTTACGCAGTCGGCAATGTCGGAAAGTTGTATGACCGGATTAAAATTTTTGAGCTTTGGTTCCGAAGGGTGGTCGCTGTATTGTTTATCGCAGTGGGCATATACTACATCCTGATCTTTTTCTTATAGTATGGTGGGGTTCTTTTCAGGAATCGGTTTTGTGAGCGGGGGAATACACAATGTTACTCCGAGACAAGCCCTTGAGCTATGCCGGAAAGGAGCCTTGCTGGTCGATGTACGGGAAGAATTCATGAACCGGTTCAAAATTTTTGATGTACCGGAGATCATTTATTGCCCATATAGTATCCTGAATGAAACATTCTGGGACCTGCCTGCGGAAAAGCCGATCATTTTTACGGATGCTGTTGGACTTCATAGCCGGGAGGCCGTCATATTCATGAATGAACACGGATTTGCAGGCAGGGTCGCCAACCTGGCCGGAGGAATTGTAGAATGGGAACGTGACGAATTGCCGCTGATCATTGATAAAAGCGAAAAGCTTTCGGGTTCCTGTATGTGCCAGCTCAGACCAAGGGAAAAGAAATAGTTTTTTTATGATATAATTTCGTCTTTCTACGAATCACTAATTGAACAATCTGATGCACCTTTTGAAATCAAATAGATGGATAGTCCCTATTCTACTGACTGGTCTCTGGTTTCTGATTTACCTGAATTTGGATCGCATGACCAATTGGTTTATTGACAGTATCCTAAAATTAACACCGGGAAGCCATCTTACAGAAACCCTGAGGTTTTTCGTATTCGAAGTCCCAAAAGTACTGCTCCTGCTCGTACTGATTATTTTTGTCGTTGGGATTATCCGCAGCTTTTTTACTCCGGAGCGAACCCGGAAGGCCTTAGAAGGGAAATCGCTTTTTACAGGGAATGTATTGGCTTCCATGCTCGGCATTGTCACTCCGTTCTGCTCCTGTTCTGCGATTCCTCTTTTTCTCGGCTTCGTGGAATCAGGGATTCCATTAGGGGTAACATTTTCTTTCCTGATAGCAGCCCCGATGATCAATGAAGTAGCCGTAATCCTGCTATTTGGAATGTTCGGATGGAAGGTCGCATTCATCTATATTCTTACCGGCCTGATCATTGCGATTACCGCCGGGTGGATAATCGGCAAATTGCATTTGGAGAAATGGGTTGAAAGCTGGGTTTATGACATCAAGGCGGGTCACACAGAGGACCAGGTTGAAAAAGTGCCATTCAGTACAAGGATCGAATCCGGATATTCCGCGGTGAAGGAAATTATCGGAAAGGTATGGATTTATGTTGTCATCGGGATAGCTGTTGGAGCAGCTGCACATGGGTATGTACCTGAATCATTCATAGCAAACCTCATGGGCAAGGCAACATGGTATTCCGTACCTCTTTCGGTGTTGATCGGGGTGCCGTTGTATTCCAATGCTGCCGGTATCATACCAATTGTCAGTGTGCTGATCGAAAAAGGGGTTCCCCTGGGAACAGCACTGGCATTCATGATGGCCGTTATCGGCCTGTCGCTCCCTGAAATGATTATTCTAAGGAAGGTTCTGAAAATAAGGTTGATCGGGATATTTATCGGGGTAGTTTCCTTGGGGATCATTCTTGTGGGATATCTGTTCAATCTGATTTATTAATTGCTTTTTTGAAACAATTACTCCTTATTGATAATTGATGCATTGCAAAATATTATGACGTAATTATGCGTCATAAGAAAAATATGTCGTATTTTTGCGCCATAATTTTCAAAACGTGGCATACGCAAAAACTGATCTTTTCGATCAAAAGCTTAACTCAAGTGCTGCTCTTTTCAAGGCGCTTGCACATCCGGCAAGGCTTGCAATACTGCAATACCTCGCTGAGACTAAGGTGTGTATAACCGGAGACATTTCGGATGAATTGCCCCTGAGCCGTACAACGGTGAAGCAGCACCTGACCGAATTGAAGAATGCCGGACTGATCCAGGGAAAAGTTGACGGTGTTAAGGTGAACTACTGTCTCGACCCGAAAAGGATCTGCGAACTAGGCAAGATCTTCAATGAGTTTTATACCATCATCAACCAACCAGGCAATTTAAACTGTAAATAAATATGAAAATTTTGATTTTATGCACCGGCAACTCCTGCCGGAGCCAGATGGCGGAAGGATTTCTGAAATCCTTTGATTCGCGACTCGAAGTATATTCGGCAGGTACAAATCCTGCAGCCCACGCAAATCCCAATGCTGTTACAGCCATGAAAGAGGCCGGAATCGACATATCGGGCAACAAGCCAAAAAACGTAGAAGTTTTTCTATCCGATCCTTTTGATTACGTGATTACCGTATGCGATAATGCTAAGGAAACCTGTCCGTTCTTCAGCGGGCATGTCAGACACAGGCTGCACATGGGATTTGAAGATCCTGCAGAAGCAACCGGGACATTGGAGGAAGTTATGCCCGTGTACCGTCGTGTAAGAGACGAAATCCGGGAAGGTTTTTTCAAATTTTACCAGGAAAAGATCAAACCCGAAACTGATAAGGAAGCCGAAGATTTAAAAGCAATTGTGAAAGAAAAATACGGCAAGATTGCCCTTGACAGCGATAACGGCCAGCAGTCATGCTGCTGTGGAACATCCTCCTGCTGTGATGAGACGACCTTCACCATATTCAGTGAGGATTACGCAAAACAGCCAGGGTATAACCAGGATGCCGATCTTGACCTTGGGTGCGGGATTCCGACCGAATATGCCGGTATTAAGGAAGGGGATTCTGTACTGGACCTTGGAAGCGGTGCTGGAAATGATTGTTTTGTCGCCAGGGCCATTGTGGGAGAAGCAGGACATGTTAGCGGATTGGACTTCACCGACGAAATGATTGGGAAGGCACGCATCAACAACCAAAAGATGGGGTTCACGAATGTCGACTTTATCAAGGGCGACATTGAAGAGATGCCGATCCCGGATAACTGTTTTGATGTCATCGTTTCCAATTGTGTTCTTAACCTTGTTCCGGACAAGACGAAAGCATTTGCTGAAATGATGCGGGTTATGAAAACGGGTGGTCGGTTCTGTGTTTCCGATGTGGTTATCAAAGGGAACCTGCCCATTGCTTTGAAAGAAGATGCCGTTATGTATGCCGGGTGCGTCTCCGGGGCACTTCCGATGGAGAATTACCTTGGGATAATCGAAAAGACAGGGTTCAGAAATATCATGGTACACAAGCAGAAACCGATCACCATTCCGGATGAAACATTGAAGAAATATCTGAACCCTGCTGAATTGGAGGAATTCAAAAAAGGGGGCACCGGTATTTTCAGTATAACCGTATCGGCAAATAAAAACTAGCAAACACACAAATCAATGAAGACAAGACTCAAATTTCTCGACCGTTATCTGACCTTGTGGATCTTCCTTGCTATGGCGATAGGAGTTTTCTGGGGCTGGCTTTTCCCAGGAATTGCCGGATTCTGGAATTCGATGTCTTCCGGCACGACCAATATACCGATCGCCATCGGACTGATTGTGATGATGTACCCACCTTTAGCAAAAGTCAAGTACGAAGAACTTGGCGATGTATTTAAAAACACGAAAGTGCTGGGACTGTCACTGGTCCAGAACTGGGTCATCGGCCCGATTTTGATGTTCCTTCTGGCAATTGTATTCCTTCAGTTCAATATAGATTACATGTACGGGTTGATCCTGATCGGTCTTGCCCGTTGCATCGCCATGGTGATCGTTTGGAATGAGCTTGCAGAGGGTGATACGGAATACTGCGCTGGACTGGTCGCATTCAACTCCATATTCCAGGTCTTGCTGTTTTCGGTGTATGCATGGCTTTTTATTGCTGTCTTCCCGGCGTGGTTTGGGCTTCCCACAAACAGTGCTGTGGAAGCCATCACGATCGGCCAGATTGCAAAAAGTGTTTTCATTTACCTGGGGATCCCATTCATAGCAGGATTCCTTACCCGCTTTATCCTGATCAGGGTAAAAAGCAAAGAATGGTACCACACCTGGTTTGTTCCCAAGATCAGTCCGCTGACCCTTATTGCATTGCTATTCACGATCCTCGTTATGTTTTCGCTCAAGGGCGAGTACATTGTGAAGATACCGCTTGATGTGGTTCGCATTGCCATTCCGCTGACTATCTATTTCATCATCATGTTCCTGCTCTCATTCTTCATGAGCAGGAAGGTCGGGGCGACCTATGAGCAGTCTGCGACCCTGTCATTCACAGCCGCTAGCAATAACTTTGAGCTCGCGATCGCTGTAGCCATAGCGGTCTTCGGGATCAATTCGGGAGAGGCATTTGCTGCAGTCATAGGCCCACTGGTCGAAGTGCCAGTTCTGATCGCACTGGTCAATGTTGCCCTGAAATTCAAAACCAAATACTTCAGGGCAGTTCCTGAATAAGCCTGGTCAAAGGAATTTTTTTCGGGATAACTTACTCCTGTATGTCTCTCCCCTTCTGATAGGCAATCTGAAGGTACTTCTTTCTCGTTTCAGGAGTGACGGAAAGGATGGAATGAAAATAGATATGGTCGACCTTCTGAACTCCGGGAAATCTCAAGCTCCATTCATCAATAATGCTTTCCATGGCAGCCTTAAATCCCTTTTCCCGGTATACCTGTTCATTGAAGAATGTAGGATGCATAATGACGGCTTTCTTGAGCTTGAGCATAGGGATCCTTCCATCCGGGTCGCCATTCCATCCTTTTTCATTCAACTTGTATGCGAAACCATAGGTTAATACCCGTTCCATCCATCCCTTTACAAGGGCTGGGAAATGCATCCAGAAAACCTGGGTGATGATCACCAGCACATCTGCTTCACTGACTTTTTTCTGCTGTTCTAAAATGTCTTTGGGCTTCTGGGAGTTTATAAGTTGAATCAGCTCATCATCCGACTTATTCCTGATGTACCATTTGGCAATCATCTTTTTGAAAGGACCTCCGGCAAGTTCTACGATCAGCTTCCGGATATTCATCTGACGGAAAAGTTCAGCCGGCATCTCCGGATCGGCAAAAAAAGCAGAATCCATGTTCTGAAACACGGGATTGAATTTTATCTTATACAGATCAACAACTTCGAACTGGTGCCGGGATTCTTTCAGTCCATTGCAAAAATTATCCAGGACGGCTCTTGTGAAGGACAAAGGATTAGGATGGGCAAAAATAATCAGGACCTTCATAGAATTCATTATTTGAATGTCATGTATCGGTTGACCTTGCTTTTGTACTGGAGATACTCTTCACCAAACTGTGTTTCTAAGAATTTTTCTTCTCCGATCATGATGAAATGATGGATAACCCACGCGGTAATAAAGGCAAGGATATTTATAATATTCGGATAAAGAAGGCAAGAGGAGCAAAGAATGAACAGGAAACCGAGATAAAAGGGATGACGGTTGAAACTGTAAACTCCTTTCGTTTGTAGCATGTGAAGCTGATCTGCCGGCAGCCCGAAAATCAGATCGATTTTTAACCGGATTGACGAAAGAATAAGGAGTACGATTCCGATCACCATGAACAACATAGCAAGAATTGCAATGCCCAGGGATGGCAGATAAAAAGAGTCAACCTTTACCTGAAATCCGGAAAGAAAGAGGAATGCAACATTGACAATGACGCAACTTTTAGCCAGGATAAAAAGAAAAACGGGTACAGGTGGTCGTCCCATTAGGTTCTGGCGCTGTATTATCTGCTTCGCGATAATCACCCCCAATACCAGAATCAGCAGAAAAGAGAACACCAGAATAAAAATGCTTACAATGGTTGATGTATTCATACCTGAATGTTTGTAAGCGATCACTGTGCCTTACAAATATAATAATAAAAAAATCAATGGATCAATTTATTTAATTGACCCTCAATCATCTTTTTGGATTACGTCCATAAAAATGCGTTCCGGCCTGAGCCGTTACGCTTTTACTTTTGGTAAGACTCTGAAGGTTATTTTGTATTAATCTTCGGTCATAATTTATTCGAACAGAGTTTGAGAAACTCTTAGGATTCTGCTTCTTGAGGTGGCAACCAATGTGATATCTATCACAATCATTCATTAATCGCTATAGATAATCAAAATGATATTTACCTTTGAATGAGCAATTCTTCAGATACTTGATATTTCAAATTAAACACATCCGGTCATGAAAAAATTTATTGTTTTACTTATTGCAGTGTTTGCAATGGTTTCCTGTAAACAGGTTGAAGATAAAAAAGTCGAAACTGGAATGATGGGCATGAAAGCCGACTCGGCCAAATCATGTTGTTCCACAAAAGATGGATTATTTCTGCATATCTCGTCAGGATATGATAATCCCCATAAAGTCCTTATGGCATTGAAGATGGCTGTGATGATGTCCATGGATAAAGATGTGATTGTTTATTTGGACATTAAAGGAGTGGAGATGCTGGTTAAGACTTCAAAAGATATGAAGTTCAAGGACTTCCCAACGCTCTTTGAACTGCTTGATCAACTTGCTGCAAAAAAAGTAACGGTAATGGCCTGTCCGACCTGTTTGAAAATCGCCGGATTTAAACCGGAGGATTTGCGTCCCGGGATCATCATTGCCCAGAAGGATAAGTTTTTTAACTTCACGAAGGGCCGGATTGTGACATTGGATTATTGATATCCTTCCTGGAGGTCAATCTACAGAAGATCAACGGGAACTCAACCCTATAAAGGTGCCGATAAAAACACCGGCTAACACATCATATGGATAATTTACACCTAATGGTTGGCGTATTCCTATCGGAATGATTGCAAGCGGCCGATGTGTGTTACAAAAAAATTATTTAATTCCCAATGGTGTAATTGATTTTATCATACTCCTCAATAGAGATTTCGCCTTTGGCAAGGCAAAATTTTGTTGTCTCAATAGATTCATCTTCTGTCAACTCCAATTCATGAAGAATTAAATTATATTCCTTTTTCGAAATTTCGCCATTAGCAAATCGTTTCTTAAGAACCTTCATTGACAATTCATTCAAATCTGCTGCTTTTTTTCCTGAATTCTTCCAGGAGCGATTCTTCCTGAGTAAAAAAAACAATGTAACAACAATGATCAGAAGCAGGATTAAAATGAACAGGAAAATGCTGCTTGTACCTAGTGAGATATGCTCATGCCTCCCTTCAGCAAAACAAGCGATGGTTGCCGGAATCAGAAACGCTATCAGAAAAATACGATTATTTTTCATTGATGATGAGTGTTTTTAAATTACTGACCGAGTTTAATCAAACCATTTTCATTTTCTGTCCCCTCACCTTTCTGTGATTTGGTAAATTTAAATGAATTCAGATTAAAGGTAATACCTAACCAGACAATTCTTGTTTCAGATTTACTTTTATTGTATAAATCATAAACAAGGTTATCCGAACTGATAATCCAGTTTCGGGTATTGAAAATGTCAGTTACAGTTAGTCCGACAGTTAATTTATTCTTAAAGAAACTGCGTTTTACGCCAAAATCAGCATAATAAATTTCCTGCAGCCGAAACTGTGGTAATTCTACTGGTGAATTATAATTCAAAAATAACTGAATGTCAGTTCGGGGATCCGGTTTAATACTGACCTTTATATTCCCTGTCCAAGCAAATCCTTCTGAATTCAAGTCGGCACCAAGATAATTTCCAGTCGAAACAGAATAATACATTGAGAGCCCGGGGTTGACAGAAATTATCTTGCCAATTTTAATTGTAGCATCGGCATCTATTCCTGCTTTATTTTGCCTGTTCCCATTCGCATAAGTGACGATCAGTTCATCGGATGGTGTCAGGATTGTTACCTGTGTTATGAAATCTTTTGCAGTACTGAAGTACAGGTTGCTTCGCAACTGGAATTTCTCTTTAATGAAGGAATAATTGACTTCAATTTTATCAAGAATTTCAGGTCGGAGATATTTATTCCCGGTCTCAAAAGTCATTTGATCAACGACGATGATAAATGGATTTAACTGTCCCATGGATGGCCGTGTCACTCTTCGGTTTATGCTCAAGGCTACACTATTTACACGGTTAATCCCGTACTTCAACAACAGGTAAGGGAAAGGAAATAAATATTGTTCATTTATACTGTCATTGGTTGAATTCTGATGAAGATCTGAGGTGCTGTATTCAAGACGAGCTCCGAGTTTATAGTACAATTTTCGGAACAGTGTATCTGAGTACATCAGGTATCCGGAATAGATATATTCTTTCAGTTCTAAATCATTACTATAAAATGGGTTCAATATCCAGACAGAGGTAATGGAATCCCAGTCATAAAAATGTGAATTGAAATTGTTCCATCTGGAGAAACCTTTAAGTCCTGCTTCCAATCGTCCCTTTGTAAATAAACACTTTATGTAATCAGCTTGCAGCGAAATGTTTGTTGGTTTCCCTCCGGCATCCGATTTTTGTTGGAATTCATTGTCAATATAATAATCTGCCGGCCTTGATCCTTTCGTTTGCGAATAAAATGCATCCAAAGAGATTTCATGTTTATCCTTGACAATAATTCGTTTGTAGGATAATAAACCTTCGAACGAAGTCCTGTTCCAGGAAATCTCATTCCTGCGGTTAAACTCAATTGCCGGAAGTGTATCATTGGTTTGTTGCCCGGAAATCTTTTGAGTGTTATGAAGATTATTCTGCATGAATTTAATTCCGATCGAAATGATATTGCTCTTTCCTGGTCTCACTGACAATGACAGTGATGTATTCTGATTCGGACTGACTTGTGTTGATTGAATATCCTGATTAACCCGGACTTGTTGTAAAAGAAGCTCACGTTCAAGAATACTATTAACCAAGGCCTTTTCGTAACGTCCGCTGTATGAAAATCCCACATCCCATATGCTTTTACTGTAATTCAGATTGAGGCCGCCGTTCACCCTGGTCAAAAAACCGTAATTTACGGTTGCACTTGCGGCGAACCCCTCGATCATTTTTCGTTTTGTGATGATATTTATGATTCCCCCTGTACCTTCGGCATCATATTTAGCATCGGGATTTGTGACAATTTCAATATTCTCAACAGATGATGAAGGGATTGAATTAAGTGAGGTGACAGTCGTTGGTCGCCCATCAATCAGAAGCAGGATTTTGCTGCTTCCTCTTAAATAAACATTGTCTTCTGCATCAATCGTAATATTCGATTGGCTTTTCAGCACATCGGTGATATTGCCTGACACTGCAGAGATGTTCTGTGAGACATTTATTTTCGTTTTCTCAATGTTTACCTGTTTTGCATTTTGTTTGTCAGTGATCTGAACTTCTGCAAGGTTCAGTGATGTACTGCTCAATTCAATAGGACGGTCCATATTGACTGAAGCATTGATAATATCGACAGGTCTTTTTCCTGTTTTATATCCAATGAAGTTTGACTTTAAAACATATTTCCCGGCAGGAACACCTTTGATGACAAATTCGCCTTTGAGATTGGTTATTGATCCTGAAATAAGCAAGGAATCCTTTTTTTTATAAACAGCAACCGAGGCATATTCGACTGGCTGTTTACTTGCTGAATCAATGACAACCCCGGTAATCTCATAAACGTTGTTGACCTGGCCATAAGTATTGGAAACAGTGCTGATTAGAAAACAAAAGAAAGCTGTGGACTTTATAATTTGTAATAATATAGTATAACCGTAGAATGGTCTAAACATCGTAAATCAGATTGAGGAGTATTTGTTCGAAGTGAAAGTTACTCAGCCTAAAGTTATTTAGAGAAAAACATTCTGATTGCAATCAGTACCAGAAAAATGCTGAATATTTTTTTTAACATATTTGCCGGGATATTCAATGCGAGTTTGGAGGTGAAATAACTACCTATCATAAATGTGACAGCCAGAATTAAAGCGTATTTCAGGTTAACCTGCCCTGCCTGGTAATAGTTATAAACCGCAAACAAACCGATGGGTGGCAACATGACGGCCAGACTGGTTCCGATTGCTTCATGCTGGCTAAAGCCCATGAAATAAATCAATGCCGGGATAAGGATCAATCCCCCGCCTATACCCAAAAAACCACTAAAAGCCCCCGTCATAAGTCCAATCAGTACGAGGATCAGTAAAGTAATTATTCCTGTATTATTCATAGTTTTTAGTTTATCAATCATAGGCAAAGATACTTAGAATCAATTAGGTCCACAGACACCAATGAAGTAAGTAACTATACAAATTTTATAATGGGGCCTAATACCAGGAGAACAATCTTACTATTCCTTCATGCACCTGTTTTTCATCCCTTTGCCTTCACCGTGTTTGCAGCATCCCATCATTTCAAAGTAGAGAGAAGATAATTTCTCGCGCTGTCCAGGTGTACACTCTTTGCTGATCTTCAAATACTGGTCAATGGTGCGGTTGGTTAGTTGAGCCTGAAGTTTTCCGATCCTTTCAGCAATCATATGCAATTGAATGGTGTCGGGTACTTCTTTGCTCAATTCGGTCAGAAGTTCGGTACGCATAATGCGAAGGGAATCAGAAATTGCCAGTCCGGTATTTCTGCAATTCATTCGAATCTCCCCGATCTTCTTCTGTTGTTCAGCAGTCAGACCAAGTTCTTCAGAAAGTAGGTCGCAATTATCACCACAGGGTTTATTGATTGAGACCGGAGCAGGTGATAGCCAGTGATGATAAGCCATCGTCCCTAAGGCAGAAAGAGCAGCAATCAGCAGCCCTGTAAGAACCCAGATTATAACCTTATTTTTCTGAAAGAAATTCATGACAATACTATTTAGATAAAAGTTGTTCCTCAACCGGACTATTGATCTCGTTTATAAAGCTTTCGTTTGCATATTTTTCAAGCTGAACATTACGCTCTGAATCCGATACCTGGGATTTCACCATACTCATGCGGCTTCCTGAAAAAATTCCAAAGCAAAGGCAAAGAACAATTGCTGCGATAGCAAGGACCGGTTGAAGCTTTACTCGTAAGATAACGAATCCGGCATTTTTTTTCTTACCGGAAAAATAACCTTCGGTTCTTGCCAGTAACCTTGTTCTGAAGAATGGATCTTCAGGGACCAGCCTGTCCTTTTCAATGTAATCAATGATCCGATCAACTTTTTCCTGAATTTCCTTGTTCATCTTTTTAAATATTATCCCGATAAAAATATTCCAACTTTTTCTGAAGGTTCATTTTCGCCCTGTGGATCAAAGATTCCACGGATGTTAACGTGACATTCATCACTTCTGCGATCTCCTGGTAAGATAGTTTTTCATACTTATTCATGGTGAAAGCGATTCTTTGATTTATGGGAAGCCTGTCGATTGCAATGTGTAATTCTGTTTGTATTTCCTTTTCAAACATCACTGCATCCGCATTTAGTTGGCCATTATCCGCAGGCATTTTGGTGTGATCTTCTTCGGGATCGGCAGAACGGAGGCCGATCCTTGTTAGGAATTGCCTCCGTTTTTGTAGCTTCAGATGGTTCAGCGATTTATTGATTGCAATTCTGTATATCCAGCATGATAATTTTGCATCACCTCTGAACAATCTGGCCGAATCCAAAATTTCAATGAACACCTCCTGCGCAAGGTCCCGGGCATCCTGGTCATTGTGTACTAATGAGTAGCAGGTCCGAATGACATGGCTCTCATAAAGGTTAACAACCTCTTTAAAAACTGCATTATCCCTCTGTATGATTCCCTGAATAAGTTCCCGGTCAGTCATGCAGGCAAATGTACGGTATCTTATTTCTTCTCAGGCTGAGCCGTTTTGCCATGCATACAGGCGCCTTTTCCTTTACCATCATGATTACCACAACCATTGCAGGAACCTTTTGTACCGCAGTTTCCCTGTGGTGCACATTTCCCATTGCAATTACCCTTGCTGCAGGTTCCGTTGACACAGTTGTCACATTTGCCATCATTATTTTTATCCACAAACTTAGTGCAGCCTCCGGATTTACCCTTGGCCTGTTGATGATCGCATATTCCGTCATGGTTATTGTCAACGACATTACCACTTTTCTGCGTCTGGACCATTGTTGATTTGTCGGAAGATGCTTTGGTTTGTGCTGAAACAGTGGTTGTCATCACTGTGAAACCCAGGATAAGGGCTGCAAGAACAAATAGTTTTTTCATAAAAATAAAATTTTGGTTAAAGGTTTGAATTAACCATAAGACAACGAAACCGGAAAAAACTTGCGGTAAGAATGAATAAATTTATCTTTCAAGGGATAATAAAGTATTCGCATCTCTTTAATGCCGGGGATCTTTGTACTACTTTTCCACGACAGGAAAGTATTTCCGCTGTTGAACGTCCTCCTTGCCTTTTATCGTCCTGATAGAGCATTTGTAGGCTTTCTATCCCTCTATGATATCCCCGCCCTCTTTGGTTGTCCGGTTTGCAGTGACATATTTCACCTTGAACCGGACCGGTTTACCATGGGCATTGAAGGAGTCCATGATCTCTAAAACATCCCACAGCCTGATAAATTCTGAATTCATGAAGGCAATACCACGACCGCAGCCTTCAAGAATAAAGGACACAATTTTATCCCCGGCCATACGACCATAAAAAAAGCGTTCCGGCCTGAGCCGGAACGCCGGAATCTTGACGCAAGGAAAAGATTCAGAAGGTGATCTTGTTTTCAGCTTCCGTAATGCTTGTATCGAATGAGGTCTTCAGGAATTCGATGACTTTTTTGATGCCCGGGGTGAAGCTGGTGGTGAAGACATTTCCGTCTGAATCGTTCAGCCGCATCGTGCAGTTGAAGTCATTGGAGGAAATCTGGAAGCGATCCAGTTCAGAGCGGGTTTGCACCAGTTTGGCCCTCTTTTCAATGACGAGCTGGAGGTTTTCGATCTTGAGGATCTTCTCCATCATGGTCATTTCCTTCTTTGGTTCGGGAGCGGGAATGACAGGCTTTTCGGGTTCAATCTGCAAAACCGGTTTTTTCTCTTCGGTCTTGTTTTCTCCCGGATTGAGGATGGTCTTCACGATTGCCATTTCTTCGGCATTGGGTTTTCCGTTACCCGGTTTCAGTGCGGTGTTCGTTAATTTTGTCATCTTAGATCGCCCTTGCCCTAGGGACTTATTTTGGCATCTGGCTCGC
>Ga0172369_10002093_pt1 | contig 28010 bp, 38 predicted proteins | sample LakKiv25m_FD_114539 | JGI IMG/M metagenome (GOLD analysis project Ga0172369, IMG submission 114539) | Freshwater microbial communities from Kabuno Bay, South-Kivu, Congo - kab_022012_11.25m | ecosystem: Environmental > Aquatic > Freshwater > Lake | place: Democratic Republic of the Congo...
AAACAAGGATGTTAATTCCCTACGGGAAATTCCTTGCACATATTGTTATTTTCTATGGATATTAATGCCCTACGGGCAAAGTTCAATGGTTTATTTTGATCCGCCAATAAAAGAAATAATTATCTTCCAGCACATCAAAATAAAATGTAGCCAATAATACTCAAAAATATTTTCTAAATTTGACACCCTTAAATTTTCATATTTTATGAAGACAATTCAACATCAATCATTATTAATATTGGTACTGTTATTTTCACTCATAAGTATTGCAATTCTGAATTCCTGGAAAGAGAAAGTGATAAAAAGAAACCAACCTGAAAGTTTTGTTATTCATCCTGAGTGGAGCAAAAATGCAAATATTTATGAGGTAAACATCCGGCAATATACCCATGAGGGAACTTTCAGGGCATTTCAGGAACATCTGCCCCGGTTAAAGGAAATGGGGGTTGACATATTATGGCTAATGCCCATATTTCCTGTTGGCGAAAAAAACAGGAAGGGAACTCTTGGAAGTTACTATGCCGTCCGGGATTATAAAGCCGTGAATCCTGAGTTTGGCACAATGGATGATTTTATAGAGCTTGTTAAAACCGCCCATGACCTGGGTTTTAAAGTAATACTGGATTGGGTCGCGAATCATTCCTCATGGGACAATCAGTGGATTATTGATCACCCGGAATGGTACACTAAAGATTCGCTGGGAAAAATGACTTCTCCTTTTGACTGGACGGATGTTGCAGATTTAAACTTTGATGAAAAAGGATTGCAGGAAGAGATGATCAATGCACTCAAGTTCTGGATTAGTGAAACTGACATTGACGGTTATCGCTGCGATGTGGCAGGAATGGTGCCGACAGATTTCTGGGAAAGAGTGAGATCTGAACTTGACAAGCTTAAGCCCGTTTTTATGCTTGCTGAAGCCGAACAGCCCGATCATCATATCAGAGCTTTTGATATGTCATACTCCTGGGAATTACACCATATATTTAATGGTATAGCAAAAGGCAAAAAAAATGCGAATGATATTGAATCCTATTTTGCTAAACAGGATACTCTTTACCCTGCAAATGCCTACCGGATGAATTTTATAACAAATCATGATGAAAATTCATGGAATGGAACTGAAAAGGAAAGGCTTGGGGATGCTGTAAATGTTTTTGGAATATTAACTTACACTCTTCCCGGTATGCCTCTCATATACAGCGGCCAGGAAGTAGGTCTCGACCGGAGGCTCCAATTTTTTGAAAAGGACAGCATTGAATGGGATTTAAAGTCACCGTTACTGGCTTTTTATCAAAGCCTTAGCCTAATAAAGAAATCAAATTCAGCCTTGTGGAATGGACTTTCAGGAGGAAAATTTGAACGCATTAATACAGCTTATAAGAAATCTGTTTTAGCTTTTATAAGGCAAAAGGAAGCATACCGGGTAATGGTGATCTGCAATCTTTCAAAGGATACTTTAGCTGTAAAAATAAAAGTAAATGATGAAAATACAGATTTCCGGGAAATATTTAGCGGAGAGGAAAAGTCATTCACTGACAGCACAAAGGTCAAGTTGAATCCTTGGCAATATTATGTTTATATAAACAAATAACTTAGTTTTAATTTTAATTAAACTCAAGTCCTATGAAAAAATCAATACTCTTTACCGTTTTGAGTGTTTTCATCATTTTATCTATCAGTTCCGTAAATACTTATAGTCAAATGCCTGCGGCTATTTCGATTGAACCGGAAAATGCCACAGTTTATGATGAGATCACACTCACTTTTGACCCGGTTGAGGCTTGTTTCCAAAGTGGAAGCCTTGCCGGACTTCCTTCAATCGGAATGCATTCCGGAGTTACAGTAAATGGAAGTACATGGCAAAATGTAATTGCTTTTAATGCAACAGGCGCCAACGGACAATCGCCAGTACTTACAGCTAATCCCGATGGTACTTTTTCAATAATTTATACACCTTATGATTTTTATGGATTTGCTGTTGGAGCCAATGTTACTCAAATATGTGCCGTATTCAATAACGGTACAGACTGGACACAAGATGGCAGGGATTTTCAGTCAGGAGGGACGAACTGTATGGATTTTTTTATTCCCATACAGTCCGGGGTACCAGCCATACCAGGTATTAACAGTATAGTTCCAAACGAGGCTGAACAGGGAGAATCGCTTAATGTCAATATTTTCGGTATAAATACACATTTTCAAAATGCCGGTACCGCAGCCTGGATCAGTTTACTTAGCGACAGTGTTGGATTTCAATCCATTTATGCGGTAAATGACACACTGATTTCTGCTCAGTTGGTAGTTCCATCTGATGCCTTAACCGGATTTTGGGATGTAAATGTCGTAAATCCTGAAGACGGACTGATGACATTAAGCAGTGGCTTTCAAATTACTGATACCATCACCGTTTATCCGTTTGCTATAAGTGTTTATCCTCCCAATGCTACAGCTTATGATGAAATAACACTCACCCTCGACACGAAGCTCTCTTGTCCTGAAGCATCTTTATTCGATGCTGATTCAGTGATGATGCATTCGGGTGTAACGATCGGTGGAACTGCCTGGATGAACGTAGTTAGTTTTGATGGGATCGGTGCTAACGGACAATCACCAAAATTGACCTATAATGACGACACAACCTGGTCAATTGTATTTACTCCTCTTGAGTTTTATGGAGTTGCATCGGGTACATATATAGAAGCAATAAATTGTGTCTTTAATGGAGGTGACTGGACAGCCGGCGAGGGCAAAAATTATGATCCGGAAGGGAACTGTATTGATTTTATAATTCCTTTAGGATATGCAACCGGAATTGGCCCGGATCGGCAAAAGTATGTGCAGTTATATCCAAATCCTGCTACTGATAAAATAAATCTTAAATCTTCCATACAGTTAAAATCAATAGTAGTAATCAATTACCAGGGGATTGAAGTTCTCTGTAAATATAAATTGGATGGGTATTCAAATCAGGTTGATATCAGCAACCTGCCGGAAGGAATTTATTTGGTGGTTTCAGAGAACAGTGAAGGAATCATAACTACCTTAAAATTCAGCAAAAACTAATTTTTGGATCATATATCTTTTTGAAAAATAAATTAGATAATAAATTTGTTTTTCAAAAAAAAGTCCTACTTTTGCACCCGCTAATTAAATTACATTAGTTTAATTGGCTGATTTTTAAAGTCATTCGGAAACCTGACAGAATAAGACGGATAGAGGTTCCAACGTGCACCAGTGATATTTTAGTAATAAATCGGAAATTGCACGCTCGTCTTAAAGAGACCCGCCTTATTATGTTTCCAAAATTAAAAATCACAAATTAACAGTTTTATAATTAACATGACATTGTTAATTATTTTTGATAGTGAGGTTGTCTATAAGAAATTAATTTATACTTTTGCGCTCCTTTTTAAAGGGGTTTTTATAGGGTACATTTATTAAAAAGTTTGATATGCCTACAATACAACAGTTAGTAAGAAAAGGTAGACAAAAATTGAATTATAAAAGCAAATCGCCGGCACTGGATTCCTGCCCACAACGACGTGGAGTTTGTGTGAGAGTTTATACTACCACGCCTAAAAAGCCTAATTCTGCGATGCGAAAAGTTGCCAGAGTCAGGTTAACAAATGGAAAAGAGGTAAATGCATATATTCCCGGTGAAGGCCATAACCTCCAGGAGCATTCAATTGTACTTATCAGAGGAGGCAGGGTAAAGGATCTTCCCGGTGTGAGATATCATATCATCAGAGGCGCATTGGATACGTCCGGTGTTGAAGGAAGGGCGCAGAGGAGATCGAAATACGGCACAAAACAACCTAAGAAAAAATAATTGATTACAAGATATAATCTTTAGATAAAATGAGGAAATCTAAGCCAAAAAAACGGATCATACTACCGGACCCAAAGTTCAATGATACTCTGGTAACAAAGTTCGTTAATAATTTGATGCTCAGGGGTAAGAAAAGCCTGGCCTATGATGTATTTTATGATGCAATGGATATTATAAAAGGCAAAATAGAAGAGGATGCTCTTGAAGTATGGAAAAAAGCCCTCGCCAATGTGACTCCATCAGTTGAAGTCAGAAGCAGAAGAGTTGGTGGCGCAACTTTTCAAATTCCATCAGAAATCAGGCCTACAAGAAAGTTATCTATAGGGATGAAAAACCTGATCGGATTTGCTCGCAAACGTCATGAAAAAAGCATGGCACAAAAATTAGCTGCTGAAATTATGGCTGCCTACAAAGATGAAGGAGCAGCATTTAAAAAGAAAGAAGATACACACAGGATGGCAGAAGCAAACAAAGCTTTCTCTCATTTCAGGTTTTAATAATTAAATTAGGTATTGTACAATATCATGTCGGACAAGCTTAGACATACAAGAAATATCGGCATTATGGCTCATATAGATGCGGGAAAAACCACAACTACAGAGCGTATATTGTACTATACCGGCATTAATCACCGTATCGGCGAAGTTCATGACGGTGCAGCCACCATGGACTGGATGATACAGGAACAGGAAAGAGGAATTACCATCACTTCGGCGGCAACCACTATATACTGGAACCAGAATAATGAAGAATATAAAATAAATATCATTGATACTCCTGGGCATGTTGATTTTACGATTGAGGTGGAAAGGTCGTTAAGGGTGCTGGATGGGGCGATCGCCATATTTTGTGCTGTCGGCGGAGTTGAACCGCAATCAGAAACTGTTTGGAAACAAGCCAACCGGTATCATGTTCCGCGAATTTGTTATGTCAATAAAATGGACAGGGCCGGTGCAGATTATTTTAAAGTTGTTAGTGAAATACAGGATAAGTTAGGCACCCGACCGATTCCAATTCAACTACCCATTGGTTCGGAAGATGAATTTTCAGGAATTGTGGACCTGGTAGCAAATAAAGCTTATCAATGGGATGATGCAACCCTTGGCAAAGAGTTCAGGGAAATCGAAGTACCTGAAGAATTAAAAGAACAGGTTAGGGAATTGCGGAAGATGTTAATTGAAGGTGCTGCTGAAGAAAGCGATGTTTTATTCGAGAAATACCTTGATAATCCTGCTGCGATATCTGAAACTGATATAATCCAATCACTTCGTAAAGCCACTCTTGAATTTAGAGTAACACCTGTGTTGTGCGGTTCATCATTTAAAAATAAAGGGGTACAATTGTTACTCGATGCTATTGTAAATTACCTTCCATGCCCAACAGATATTAAGGCCATCAGAGGAATTAATCCCTATACCGGTAAAGAGGTTGAAAGACACCCTGATTCAGAAGAACCGTTTGCTGCGCTGGCCTTCAAAATTGCGACAGATCCTTTCGTCGGACGGGTTGCATTTATCAGAGTGTATTCAGGCAAACTGGAGGCAGGTGAACAAGTGCTGAATACTGCTACAGACAAAAAGGAAAGGATAATGCGCCTGATGCAGATGCATGCAAATAAACAAAAACCTTTAAAATCAGTGGAAGCTGGAGATATTGTAGCCGCTGTAGGATTTAAAGAAATAAAGACGGGCAATACTCTTTGTTCACCCCAGCATCCTGTGGTTCTTGAAGCGATGATTTTCCCTGAACCTGTGATTAAAATGGCAGTAGAGCCCAAGACCCAGGACGATGTAGATAAATTATTTTTTACCCTTAATAAATTTGCAGAAGAAGATCCAACCTTTAAGGTTAACCTGGATTCCGATACCGGACAAACTATTATCAGCGGGATGGGTGAATTACACCTGGATATCATTTTAGACAGGATCAGCAGGGAATACAATATTAATTGCAATAAAGGTACACCTACAGTTGCATATAAAGAGGCAATTTCAGGCACAGTAGTTCATAACGAAATTTACAAAAAACAATCCGGAGGCAGAGGACGATTTGCAGAAATCACAGTGGAAGTTTCACCGGCAGATAAAAATATTAAAGGATTGCAGTTTATAAATGAGGTTAAGGGTGGTAATATTCCAAAAGAATTCATACCTTCCATCGAAAAGGGTTTCAAATCGGCGATGTCAAATGGGGTATTATTGGGTTTTCCTGTTGAAAACATGAAAGTTCGATTAATTGATGGCTCTTACCATACCGTTGACAGCGACCAGCTGGCATTTGAAATTGTTGCTGGGCTTGCTTTTAAAGCTGCCTGTAAAAAAGCAAATCCTGTCATTCTTGAGCCGATAATGAAACTCGAAGTGGATACCCCTGATTTATATGTGGGAGAAATATCAAGTGATCTGAACAAACGACGGGGACAGGTTGTAAGCATTGAGTCAAAAATAGGCTACCAGGCTGTTAAAGCAATAGTGCCATTGGGAGAAATGTTCGGGTATATTACAACACTTAGAACAATTACATCAGGCAGGGCTACCTATAGCCTCGAGTTTTCTCATTTTGATCAAACTCCACATGATGTAAAGGAAAGTATTATTTATAAAATCCGAGGATATTTGGTTACTGTTTAATATAAACACAAAATAAAGTGAGTCAGAGAATCAGAATAAAACTTAAATCCTACGATCATAATCTGGTGGATAAATCCGCAGAAAAGATCGTAAAGACTGTAAAGACCACAGGAGCTGTTGTAAGCGGTCCAATCCCTTTACCAACAAACAAAAAGATCTTTACTGTTAACAGATCAACCTTTGTCAATAAAAAATCAAGGGAACAATTTCAACTTTGTTCATACAAAAGATTACTCGACATTTATAGTTCCACTACCAAGACGATTGATGCATTGATGAAACTGGAATTACCGAGTGGTGTGGAAGTAGAAATAAAAGTATAATTAAATCAGGTTCGGAATTTAAAAAAAAGATAATCTTATGTCAGGAATTATCGGGAAAAAAATAGGTATGACCAGTATTTTCGATAAAAATGGGAAAAATATCCCATGTACAGTTATCGAAGCAGGTCCTTGTGTAGTAACGCAGGTTAAAAGCAAAGCCACGGATGGTTACGATGCAATTCAACTGGCTTTTGATGACCAGAAAGAAAAGCATACCACAAAAGCTTTGAAAGGTCATTTTGCAAAAGCAGGAGTATCTGCTAAAAAAATGGTAGCCGAATTTACACGTTTTGAGGAGGGACACCAGAAAAAATTCGGTGATATATTGCTGGCTGATGTTTTCATTGAAGGCGAATTTATAGATGTCGTTGGAACCACCAAGGGCAGAGGATTTCAGGGAGTTGTCAGGAGACATCATTTTAGTGGAGTAAACGATTCAACCCATGGTCAGCACAACCGGTTAAGAGCTCCGGGCTCGATAGGTGCATCGTCATGGCCATCACGGGTATTTAAAGGGATGAGAATGGCCGGCCAGATGGGTAACAGCAGGGTTAAGATCATCAATCTTCAAATTCTGAAAATTCTCCTCGACAAAAATATTGTAATTGTTAAGGGATCAGTACCTGGTCCAAATGGTTCATACGTAATACTTGAAAGATGGAGCTAGAAGTTTATAACATTAGCGGGCAAAAAACTGCAAAAAAAGCTTTGCTGGATGACAATGTATTTAGCATTGAGCCCAACGACCATGCCATTTACCTGGAGGTGAAGCATCACATGGCTAATAAGCGGCAGGGAACTCATAAATCCAAAGAAAAAGGTGAAATCACCGGCAGCACCAGGAAGCTTAAAAGACAAAAAGGAACTGGAACTGCACGTTTTGGAAGTATAAAAAGTCCATTGTTTAAAGGTGGAGGAAGAGTTTTTGGACCTGAACCGCGCGAATATGGATTTAAATTAAACAAGAAAGTCAGAAAATTAGCGCGTAAATCCGCACTTACTTACAAGGCAAAAGAAAACGGGATCATCATTCTCGAAGATTTCAATTTTGAAACCCCGAAGACAAAAAATTTTCAAGACCTGATAAAGAATCTACAGCTTCAGGATAAGAAAGTATTGATGGTACTTGCTGAAAATGATAAGAATGTTTATCTATCATCAAGGAACATTCAGAAAACTAAGGTTGTAAATGCAGCAAGCATTAGTACCTACGACATACTCAATGCAAATAATGTACTTATTGCAGAAAGTTCATTAAAGGAAATTGAAAAGATACATTCGAACAATTAATAATTAGCGATAGAATGAAAATCATAATAAAGCCGGTAATTACAGAAAAAATGGCAGGATTGGGCGAAAAAATGAATCGCTATGGCTTTGTGGTCATAAAAAAGGCCAATAAGATTCAGATAAAAAAAGCAGTTGAGGAACTCTATGGCGTGGACGTGGAAACTGTTAATACCATGAATTATTCAGGCAAAGGTAAGTCCCGGTTTACAAAAGCCGGAGTTATTGCCGGCAGGACCAGTGCATACAAAAAGGCTATAGTAACTTTAGCCGCGGGTGAAACAATAGATTTTTACAGCAATATATAAGTTAGATAGATGGCTTTAAAAAAATTCAAACCGACAACATCAGGCCAACGCTTTAAGTTAATTAGCGCGTTTGATGAAATAACTACCTTAAAACCTGAAAAGAGTTTATTGGTGCCTGTGAAAAAATCAGGAGGTAGAAATAATGAAGGAAAAAGAACCATGCGACAAATCGGTGGTGGTCATAAACAGCAATACAGGATTATTGATTTTAAAAGAGATAAAGAAGGAATTCCCGCAACTGTTAAAACTATTGAGTATGATCCGAACCGGACTGCCCGGATTGCATTATTGACTTACACCGATGGTGAAAAGAGATATATTATTGCACCCAATGGTTTGAAAGCCGGACAAAAAGTGTTATCAGGACTCGGTGTTTCTCCTGATATCGGGAACACTCTTTATTTAAGTGAAATTCCTTTTGGAACAATTATTCATAACATTGAACTCAGGCCTGGACAGGGAGCAAAGATGGCAAGAAGTGCGGGATCCTATGCCCAGCTTATGTCGCGTGACGGAAAGTTTGCAGTTATTAAACTACCTTCCGGTGAAACAAGGATGATTCTGCAGACATGTAAAGCAACTATAGGCATGGTTTCGAATGTTGATCATAGCCTTGAAGTTTCCGGGAAAGCAGGCAGAAGCAGGTGGCTTGGCCGCAGACCCAGAACAAGGGGCGTAGTCATGAACCCGGTTGATCATCCGATGGGTGGTGGTGAAGGGCGTGCTTCCGGCGGACATCCGAGATCAAGAAAAGGCATTCCTGCAAAAGGTTATAAAACCAGGAGTAAGAAAAATGCATCAGATAAGTATATAATTGAAAAAAGGAAAAAATAAAAACTGAATATGAGCCGATCAATAAAAAAGGGACCGTATATTCACTTCAAACTTGAGAAGAAAGTGATGCAGAATGTGGAAGCTAAGAAAAAAAATGTGATCAAAACATGGTCAAGGGCATCAATGATTGCACCTGAATTTGTTGGACAAACCATTGCTGTTCACAACGGAAATAAATTCATCCCGGTTTATGTAACTGAAAACATGGTTGGACATAAATTAGGAGAATTTGCTCCTACCCGCATCTACCGGGGTCATTCAGGAAGCAAGGATAAAGGCAAAAAGTAATTAGCAATAGATTAAAATAGAAATATAATGGGAGCCAGAAAAAGATTTAGTGCAGATGACTTAAAAAAGGCAAAGAAAAAGAGTGCCTTTGCAAAGCTTAATAATTGTGCGACCTCACCCAGGAAAATGAGGTTAGCTGCCGGGCTCGTAAGAGGCATTGAAGTTGAAAAAGCTATACACATTTTAAAGCATTCATCACTGGAAGCATCAGGCCGGTTGCATAAATTGTTGTTATCAGCCATTGCAAACTGGCAGGCAAAAAACGAAGGAGTAAGAATTGAAGACGCTCATTTAGTCGTGAAAGAAGTTTCTGTGGATGGTGGCAGAGCACTCAAGAGAATACAAACGGCGCCTCAGGGACGTGCATTCAGGGTCAGAAAACGTTCAAATCACGTAACTTTAATACTTGATAATAAACAGGATATTTAAAATATTTAAAGCACATTAAAAACTGATTAATGGGACAAAAAACAAATCCGATAGGCCTTAGGTTAGGAATCATCAGAGGATGGGATTCCAATTGGTACGGTGGTAGAAACTATGATCAAAAATTAATTGAAGATGATCAGATCAGAAAATATCTGAATGCCAGGTTATCGAAAGCCGGTATTTCAAAAATCCTGATCGAACGTACACTTAAACTGGTGACGGTAACGATTTTTACAGCAAGGCCTGGAATTATCATCGGTAAAGGAGGACAGGAAGTTGATAAGCTGAAGGAGGAGTTAAAGAAGATAACATCAAAAGAAATCCAGATTAATATTTCAGAAATAAAAAGGCCTGAACTTGATGCAGTAATTGTCGGTAATACCATAGCAAGACAAATCGAAGGCAGGATTTCTTACCGGAGGGCAATTAAAACTGCGATTGCGTCATCAATCAGGATAGGTGCTGAAGGGATAAAAGTTTATATATCAGGAAGGTTAGGGGGAGCGGAAATGGCAAGACGCGAAATATATAAAGAAGGCAGAATCCCATTACATACATTGAGGGCTGATATTGATTACGCTCTCGTTGAAGCTCATACATCGTACGGAAGGATAGGTGTTAAAGTGTGGATTTGCAAAGGTGAAGTTTATGGCAAGCGCGATTTAACAGCTCAATATACTCAGGAAAAGAAAAAGCTTCAGCCTGAACAGGGAGAATCGAGGCCTAAAAGAAGAAGAAGCAGATAATATAAGGTGGAATCATTATAATAGAAAAACGTAATGTTACAGCCAAAAAAGACAAAGTACAGAAAACAGCAAAAAGGTAAAATGAAGGGTAATGCCATGAGAGGAAATCAACTGGCATTTGGTTCGTTTGGTATTAAAACACTTGAAGAAAGCTGGATTACAGGAAGGCAGATCGAAGCAGCACGTCAGGCAGTCACACGTCACATGAAACGTGAAGGCCAGATTTGGATCAGGATTTTTCCGGATAAACCCATTACAAAGAAGCCAGCTGAAGTCCGAATGGGCAAAGGAAAGGGTGCCCCCGAAGGATTTGTAGCTTGTGTTACACCCGGAAGGATATTGTTTGAAGCTGAAGGTGTTTCACTAACAGTTGCAAAGGAAGCTTTACGGCTTGCTGCGCAAAAGCTGCCGGTGTTAACCAAATTTGTGGTAAGACGAGATTATGTTGAAGAAACAATTTAATTAAAATGGAACAACAGGTAATAAGAGAACTTTCGACTGCAGAATTATTGGAAAGTCTTGAAAACGAATCCAAGCAATTAGTGAAGCTAAGGCTCAACCATGCAGTTTCTCCTTTGGAAAATCCGAATAAAATAAAGGCATATCGTAAAACTATTGCCCGTTTAAAAACGGAATTGAGAAAAAGAGAGCTTGAAGAAAAAATCAAAAGCGAAAACAAATAATGGAAACCAGGAAATTGAGAAAAGAGCGAGTCGGCCTTGTGGTCAGCGATAAAATGGATAAATCCATTGTAATCATCGTTGAGCGTAAAGTAAAACATCCTATGTATGGCAAGTTTGTGAAAAAGACAACCAAGTTTATGGCTCATGATGAGAAAAATGAGAGTAATATAGGAGATACAGTGAGGATAATGGAAACCCGACCACTGAGCAAAAATAAATGTTGGAGATTAGTTGAAATCATTGAAAGGGCTAAATAATCATGATACAACAAGAGTCAAGATTGGCTGTAGCTGACAATAGCGGTGCAAAAGAAGTACTTTGCATAAGGGTTCTTGGCGGAACCGGAAAAAGATATGCAACGATTGGAGACAAGATAGTTGTTACCGTTAAGAATGCATTGCCGTCAGGAAATATTAAAAAAGGAACTGTAGTAAAAGCAGTAATTGTTAGAACCCGAAAAGAAAACAGGAGGCCCGACGGATCCTATATTCGTTTCGATGATAATGCAGTGGTTTTATTAAACGCTGCGGGAGAAATGATCGGAACCCGAATATTCGGCCCTGTTGCCAGAGAATTAAGGGAAAAGCAATACATGAAAATTGTTTCATTAGCACCAGAAGTGCTTTAATCGGAAATTGAATCATGCGCAAGAAATTACATGTAAAAAAAGGTGACAACGTTACTGTAATAGCCGGTAACTCCAAAGGACAACAGGGAAAAATACTTGTTGTTGATATGGATAAAGGCAAAGTAATCGTTGAAGGTGTAAACCTCGTTTCTAAAAATACTAAGCCGAATGCCAAGAATCCAAAAGGCGGCATCATTAAAAAGGAAGCTCCAATTCACGTATCAAACCTTAAAGTTGTTGACGGAAGCGGAAAGCCCGTGCGGATTGGCAGGAAACTGGACGAGAAAACAAATAAAAGTGTTCGATATTCTAAAAAAACTGGGGAGGTTATTAAGTAATGGAATACAAGCCAAGGTTAATTAAAAAGTACAATGATGAAATAGTTCCTGCTTTATACAAGCAGTTTGGCTATAAGAGCGTCATGCAGGTTCCAAGGCTAAAAAAGATTAGTGTGAACCAGGGACTTGGATCGGCAATTACGGATAAAAAGCTTATTGATGCCGGAATAGAAGAAATGTCGAAAATTACCGGACAACTTGCCGTTTCAACCAAATCGAAGAAAGATATTTCAAATTTCAAACTCAGAAAAGGAATGCCCGTTGGAGTAAGAGTAACACTTCGCGGTGATAAAATGTTCGAGTTTCTCGACAGGTTGATTTCGGTTGCAATTCCGCGTATAAGAGATTTCCGTGGTGTAAACGATAAAGGATTTGATGGCAGAGGAAACTATACATTTGGAGTGTCAGAACAGATCATTTTCCCGGAAATAGATATTGATAAAGTAAGTCACATCAATGGTATGGACATTACTTTTGTTACTACGGCAAAAACAGATAAAGAATGCCTGGAATTGCTGAAAGAATTTGGATTACCGTTTAAAAATCAAAACAGATAAGATTATGGCTAAAGAGTCAATGAAAGCCAGAGAGCTTAAAAGACAAAAGATGGTTGCCAAATATGCAGCCAGAAAATCAGAAATGAAGGCATCCGGTGACTATATCGGCCTGCAAAAGTTGCCAAGAAATTCCTCAAGTGTTCGTTTACACAACAGGTGCAACCTTACCGGCCGGCCCAAGGGGTTTATGCGTCAATTTGGTGTTTCAAGGATTAACTTCAGGGAGATGGCTTTAAAAGGATTGATCCCGGGAGTAACTAAAGCGAGTTGGTAATTTAATATATAAAGAAAGCAATGAATACAGATCCAATTGCAGATTATTTAACAAGGATTCGAAATGCAGTGATGGCAGGCCACAGGGTCGTTGAAATTCCATCATCAGGTATAAAAAAGGAAATCACAAAGTTACTTTTTGAAAAAGGGTACATATTAAATTATAAATTTGAAACCGAACCTAAACCGGGGATAATTAAAGTTGCCCTTAAATATCATCCTGTTACCAAGCTTTCAGCGATTACTAAAATAGAAAGAATTAGTAAGCCGGGTCTCAGGAAATATGTTGGCGCTGATGAATTACCGCGCGTTTTAAATGGACTTGGAGTCGCTGTAATGTCCACATCACAGGGTTTAATGACCGACAAAGAAGCCAGAAAGCTTAAAATCGGCGGTGAAGTTTTATGTTATGTTAGTTAAATTTGTAGATTAAGCATTATGTCACGTATAGGAAAATTACCCATTAATTTACCGGCCGGAGTAACCTTACAGGTCTCAAACGATAATATTGTGACCGTAAAGGGAAAACTGGGCCAGTTATCACAAAAGGTAGATAGCTGTGTTTCAGTTAAAACAATTGATGGTCAAATACAATTGGAAAGAGCTTCGGACGAGATTGATCACAAGGCAAAACATGGATTATACCGTGCTTTGATCGCAAATATGGTGAAAGGGGTAAGCGAAGGATTCAGTGTTACCCAGGAGCTTGTCGGAGTGGGATATAAAGTTGAAGCCAAAGGACAAATTGTCGAAATGACCCTGGGTTATTCACACAATCTTGTTATTGAACTGCCATCGGAAATAAAAGTGGAATCGAAAACCGAAAGAGGAAAGAATCCCAGTTTAACAATGACTTCAATAGATAAACAATTGCTGGGTCAGGTTGCGGCCAAAATTAGATCACTCAGGAAACCTGAGCCTTACAAGGGTAAAGGTGTAATATTCCAGGGGGAAGTGATCAGGAAGAAAGCAGGCAAATCAGCTGCAGAGAAATAATAATTGATAGTTATAAAATATTGCAATAATGGCATCCAAAAACAGAAAGCAGTTTAGAAGAAACAGAATTAAGATGAGAATCCGGAAAATCGTTAGCGGTACGGCCGAAAGGCCCCGAATGACGGTATTCAGAAGTAACAAACAAATTTATGTTCAGTTGATCAATGATCAGGCAGGACATACTTTATTTTCAGTTTCTTCTTCAATTGATGAAATCGCAAACGAGAAATCAACGAAAATAATTCAGGCAAAAAAAGTTGGGACAAAGGTAGCTGCTAAAGCCAAAGAAGCCGGAATTGAGAGTGTGGTTTTCGACAGAAACGGTTATTTGTATCATGGCAGGGTAAAGGCATTGGCTGAAGCTGCAAGAGAAGGAGGACTTAAATTTTAGAAAATATGTCAAACGTCAATATTAAGAGAGTAAAATCGAGCGAAATCGAATTCAAGGACAGACTGGTAAGCATTCAACGTGTTACCAAAGTTACCAAAGGAGGAAGGACCTTCAGTTTCTCGGCAATTGTTGTGGTTGGAAATGAACAGGGAGTTGTTGGGTATGGACTGGGGAAAGCCAAGGAAGTTACGGCTGCAATTGCGAAAGGCATAGACGACGCCAAGAAAAATCTCATCAAGGTACCTATAATGAACGCAACATTGCCCCATGAACAGGAAGGAAAATACAGCGGTGCTAAGGTGTTTCTGAAACCTGCTGCTCCAGGGACAGGTGTAATTGCCGGAGGTGCCATGCGGGCTGTACTTGAAAGTGTCGGAATTAAAGATGTGCTTGCAAAGTCAAAAGGCTCTTCAAATCCTCACAGTGTTGTAAAAGCTACGATAAACGCTCTTATTCAAATGAAAGATCCTTACACTATTGCACAACTCAGGGGAGTAGAGTTAAGCACTGTTTTTAATGGTTAATTTTTGCAATTAAATAGATAATTTAAAAATGAAAAAGTACAGGATCAAACAGGTAAAAAGCGGAATTGGTAAACCATTACGTCAGAAACGCACCCTTGAGGCGCTTGGCTTAACAAAAATGCAACAGGAAAAAGATGTTGAAGGAACGCCCCAGATCATGGGAATGATTGATAAAGTAAGACATTTAATTACAGTTGAAGAAATCTAAAAATATAATCTTAAGTAAAGATGGATTTAAGTAATCTCAAGCCGGCCAAGGGATCGGTAAAAAACAGGAAACGAATAGGACGGGGACAGGGTTCAGGGCATGGAGGTACGTCAACAAGAGGCCATAAAGGAGCCAAATCAAGATCAGGCTACAGCAGTAAGCCTGGTTTTGAAGGTGGTCAGATGCCTTTGCACCGCAGGGTTCCGAAATTCGGGTTTAAAAATATAAACCGCGTGGAATACAGGGCTATTAATATTGATGTTTTACAGAAACTTGCTGAACAATATAATATTTTTGCAATTGATGCAGGTGTGCTGATTGATAAAGGACTGGCAAACAAAAAAGATCTGGTTAAAATATTGGGCCGCGGTAAACTGATCCTCAAGCTGGAAGTGAAGGCTCATGCCTTTTCGAAAACGGCAATTGCAGCGATTGAAGCAAAAGGTGGTATTGCAACAAAAATCTAATACTTAATGAAAAGATTAATCGATACAATTCGAAATATTTCAAAGATAGAGGACCTGAGGAACAGAATTCTCTACACTTTGGGCATTATAGTAATTTACAGGTTAGGAGCCTATATTGTATTGCCCGGAGTTGATCCTCATCAGCTCCAGAATCTTCAAAACCAGGGGAGTTCGGGATTGCTTGGGTTGTTGAATATGTTTTCCGGAGGAGCGTTTTCCAATGCAAGTGTATTTGCACTTGGCATCATGCCCTATATTTCTGCTTCTATCGTTGTCCAGTTGCTGGGAATGGCAATTCCGTATTTCCAGAAGTTACAGAAAGAGGGTGAAAGCGGCAGGAGAAAAATTAACCAAATCACGCGTTATTTAACGGTGATTATTCTTATTTTCCAGTCGCCAGCATACCTTGCAAATCTTGTAAGACAACTTCCACCGGAAGGTATTTATCCTTTTGATGCCGGAACGACTTCACATTCAATATTTACCTTTTTTGGAATTTCGTCCATCGTAATATTAACCGCAGGCTCTATGTTTATTATGTGGCTGGGCGAACGAATTACAGAAAAAGGAATTGGTAATGGTATTTCACTCATTATCATGATTGGCATAATAGCCCGGTTGCCATTTGCACTATTCGGCGAATTTGTATCGAGAATGGAAGAGAAAGGCGGTGGCCTGGTATTCTTTGTTATTGAAATCGCCATTCTTGTACTTGTTATTTTGATTTCAATTTTACTGGTTCAGGGGACAAGGAGAATACCTGTTCAATATGCTAAAAGGATAGTTGGCAATAAACAATATGGCGGTGTACGACAGTATATTCCTTTAAAAGTTAATGCTGCCGGCGTAATGCCGATCATTTTTGCCCAGGCAATCATGTTCCTGCCAATAACTCTTGCAGGGTTTACACAGTCCGAAAGTATGTCGGGCTTTGTTAACGCGTTTGCCAACATCAACGGATTTTGGTATAACTTCACTTTCTTTATTATGATCATCTTGTTTACCTATTTCTACACCGCCATTACGATCAATCCGAATCAAATGGCAGATGATATGAAAAAGAACGGAGGTTTTATACCCGGCGTGAAACCTGGTAGAAAAACTGCAGAATTTATAGATAATGTAATGTCAAGAATTACGTTACCCGGTTCTATTTTCCTGGGTTTTGTAGCCATCATGCCGGCACTTGTGCGGTTATTTGGCGTAAGTACGCAGTTTGCGCAATTCTATGGTGGAACTTCCTTGCTGATTTTGGTAGGTGTTGTACTCGATACACTTCAGCAAATAGAAAGTCACCTGCTGATGAGACATTACGACGGTTTAACGAAATCAGGAAGAATAAAAGGCCGTTCATCATTCAGTATGACCGGTTAAAAGAATATTGATATATCGCCACAATGATATATATTAAGTCTGAAGAAGAAATTGAATTAATTAAAGAAAGTTCTTTGCTTGTTGGTAAAACTTTAGCTGAAATAGCCAGGCTCATTGAGCCCGGTTTAAAAACTATTTTGATGGATAAAAGAGCTGAGGAGTTTATTCGTGATCATGATGCTAAACCCGGATTTAAAGGTTATAATGGATTTCCATATACATTGTGCATTTCGATAAATGAGCATGTGGTTCATGGATTTCCATCGGAAAGGCAACTGAAAGAGGGTGATATTGTGTCTGTGGATTGTGGTGTACTGAAAAATGGGTTTTATGGGGATTCGGCTTATACGTTTCAGGTTGGAGAGATAAAAAAGGAGTTGTTGGAATTACTGATTCGTACAAACGAGTCTTTGTATAAGGGCATTGCAAGAGCCGTTGCCGGTAACAGAGTTGGAGATATTGGTAACGCTGTTCAGGAACATGTTGAACAATATGGTTATACAGTGGTAAGAGATCTGGTAGGGCATGGACTGGGAAAAAGCCTGCACGAGAAACCGGAAGTACCGAATTATGGGAAAAAAGGTACAGGAGCAGTTTTAAAAGAAGGCATGGTACTAGCCATAGAACCTATGATCAATCTTGGAACCAGAAAAATAGTCCAGGAAAGTGATGGATGGACAATCAGAACAGCCGACCGTTTACCATCAGCTCACTTCGAACATGATGTGGTAGTGAGAAAAGGGCAGGCCGAGATACTGTCGACTTTTGAATACATTGAAGAAGTTTTAAACAACAAGTAAAATAAAATGATCAAATTAATGTATGGCAAAACAAGCCTCAATTGAACAAGACGGAACAGTAATTGAATCATTGGGTAATGCAATGTTTAGAGTAGAGCTTGAAAACGGGCACGTGATAACCGCTCACATTTCAGGTAAAATGAGGATGCATTATATCAAAATATTACCCGGCGATAAAGTAAGGCTCGAAATGTCGCCGTACGATTTGACAAAAGGCAGGATAACATTCAGATATAAATAAAAAAGAGTTAAAATGAAAGTCAGGGCATCAATAAAAAAGAGAACACCAGATTGTAAGATTGTTCGGAGAAATGGCCGGTTGTATGTCATTAACAAAAAAAATCCTAAATACAAACAAAGACAGGGATAGAACATAAGATTATGATCTTTTAATTTTGATTTTATCACTAAAAAAAAAATAAATTTCAAATTTAAATTAGAATATGGCTCGTATAGCAGGTATAGATTTACCAAATAATAAAAGAGGAGTAATTGGATTGACTTACATATTCGGAATTGGAAGAGCGAGAGCTAAAAAAATTCTTCTTGAAGCCGGAGTGGATGAAAATAAAAAAGTTCAGGACTGGTCTGATGATGAACAGAACAATATCAGGAACATCATCAGCGGTAATTATAAAATTGAAGGAGAATTGCGATCCGAAGTTCAGATGAACATCAAGCGATTGATGGATATCGGAACCTACAGAGGCATCAGGCATCGTACCGGTTTGCCTGTTCGTGGGCAAAGCACTAAGAATAATGCAAGGACACGAAAAGGGAGGAAGAAAACCGTCGCAAACAAAAAGAAAGCGCCAAAAGGCTAAGCAATAATTAATTCCAGGAAAGAAAAAATTCATAATATGGCAAAAAAGACCAAAGCTTCAAAAAAACGTGTTGTTAAAGTAGATGCAACAGGGAAAGCATATATTAATGCCTCCTTCAATAATATTATCATTTCACTTACCAATAATGCGGGGCAGGTAATTTCATGGGCATCGGCAGGTAAAATGGGCTTCAGGGGTTCAAAGAAGAATACTCCTTATGCAGCTCAAATGGCTGCTGAAGACTGCTCAAAAGTGGCACACGACCAGGGATTGCGAAAGGTTAAAGTATTTGTAAAGGGTCCCGGAGCAGGAAGAGAATCGGCTATCAGATCGCTGCATTCATCAGGTATAGAGGTAACAGAAATAAACGACGTTACCCCACTTCCTCACAACGGATGCAGGCCGCCAAAAAGACGGAGAGTATAATTTTTAAAATTGATTTAATAAGTAATAAAATAAGAAATTAGAATAACATGGCAAGATACATTGGTCCAAAGACAAAAATAGCCAGGAAATTTAAAGATCCTATCTATGGCCCCGATAAATACTATGACAGGAAAAACTTTCCACCGGGACAGCATGGACAATCAAAACGAAGAAAGAAACTCTCGGAATACGGCATCCAGTTGCAGGAGAAACAGAAAGCTAAATATACCTATGGAATCCTGGAGCGTCAGTTTAAAAATATTTTTGCAAGAGCATCCAGGAAAAAAGGCATTACCGGCGAAGTCTTATTGCAATTGATCGAGGCCCGCCTTGATAATGTTGTTTACAGGATGGGTGTTGCACCTTCAAGGCCTGCAGCACGTCAGTTGATTTCACACAGGCACATTATTGTTAACGGTGAGATTATTAACGTTCCTTCATTTACTTTAAAGCCCGGAGATATTGTAGGTGTAAGAGAAAAATCAAAATCATTGGAAGCTATTGCAGATTCACTGGCATCGAGATCCGGAAATTATCCATGGATCGAATGGGACAACAATTTGATGAGCGGTAAGTTTATGAGCTATCCCGAAAGAGATCAGATTCCTGAAAATATCAGGGAACAGTTGATAGTCGAACTATATTCAAAATAAAATATTAATAACCTGACAAACATATATTAATCAATTAATATAGCTGATAATGGCAATTTTAGCATTTCAAAAACCTGATAAAGTAATCATGATCGAAGCCGATGAGTTCAAAGGAATCTTTGAATTTCGTCCATTAGAACCAGGCTTCGGTATCACCATCGGTAATGCCTTGCGCAGAATACTTTTGTCATCCCTCGAAGGATGTGCCATAACTGCAATAAAAATCGAAGGGGTCGAGCAGGAGTTTTCAACAATTAAGGGTATTGTGGAGGACGTAACCGAAATCATTCTTAATTTAAAGAAAATCCGCTTCAGAAGGCAGATTGATAGTGAAACAACGGAAAGAGTCCATGTTGTAATTGGCGACCAGGAAGAATTCAAAGCCGGCGATATCAATAAATTCCTTTCTGTATTCCAGATTTTGAATCCGGAGGAAGTTATTTGCCACATGGAACCGAATGTTAAACTTTCTATCGAATTGAATATTGAGAAGGGCCGTGGTTATATTCCGGCAGAGGAGAATAAAACACTGAATTCTCCTTTGGGAACAATATTTATGGATTCGATCCATACTCCGATCATAAATGTTACTTACCATATCGAGGACTTCAGGGTCGAACAGAAAACCGACTACGAAAAACTGATACTGGAACTTCAGACCGATGGCTCGATTCACCCTAAAGATGCTTTAAAAGAAGCGGCCAAAATTCTGATTCATCATTTCATGCTGTTTTCAGACGAAAGGATTACACTGGACTCTGTAGAAAAAACTGTAAGTGAAGAATTTGACGAAAGTTCATTACATACCCGGCAATTATTGAAAACCAAACTTGTTGACCTCGACTTATCGGTGAGGGCACTGAATTGTTTGAAAGCCGCTGATGTGGAAACTCTCGGGGACCTGGTTCAATTTAATAAAAATGATCTGCTTAAGTTCAGAAATTTCGGTAAAAAATCATTGACCGAACTCGAAGAACTGGTTAAAGCAAAAGGCCTTGAATTTGGAATGAATATCGCAAAATATAAATTAGATAAGGAATAATTGAGATGAGACACGGGAAGAAAATCAATCATTTGTCCAGAAAAAGCGCACACAGGAAAGCGATGCTGGCAAATATGGCAGCTTCACTGATTTTGCATAAGCGAATAGAAACGACTGTGGCGAAAGCAAAGGCGCTCAGAACTTATATTGAGCCTTTAATAACCAAGTCAAAAGACGATACAACTCATTCACGCAGGATTATTTTCAGCCACTTGCAAAGCAAGGAAGCGGTAACTGAGCTTTTCAGAGATGTTTCAGTGAAAGTTGCAGATCGTCCGGGTGGATATACAAGGATCATTAAAATAGGAAACAGGCTCGGAGATAATGCCGATATGTGCATGATGGAGCTGGTGGATTTCAATGAGTATCTGTTGGGAGACAAACAAGGTAAAGCAAAGGTTACCAGGAAAAGAAGAGGAGCTGGTAAAAAGAAAGTTGAAGAAACTGTAGCGACTGCTACAGCAGCTGCAAAAACTGAAGATTCAGTTCAGGAATCCACAGATGAAACTGTTGTTGAAATGAAAACTGCCGAACAGAAAGTTTCTGAGGCAGATTCAGATCAGGCAGGTACGGGTTTAAAAGCGGAAGCCAATAATCCGGTTGAGGAAGAAAGCACGGATAATACAAAAGAAGAATCCAAATAGTTGATTTGAGTAAATTAATCGTTATTTGTAAAGGATAAAGCAAATTGCTTTATCCTTTTGTCGTATTTTCGAAAAAAAATAAATCATTAAATTAAGAATTTATGAGTACAATTATTAACCTGCATGCACGTCAGATACTGGATTCCAGGGGAAATCCGACAATCGAAGTAGATGTTATGACCGATTCGGGCATCATTTCACGGGCTGCTGTTCCATCAGGCGCTTCGACCGGGGTACATGAAGCAGTCGAACTGCGCGATGGTGATAAAACTGTATATCTCGGAAAAGGTGTACTTAAGGCCATCCACAATGTAAACACTGTTTTGAATGAGGAACTGAAAGGATTTTATATTCAGGATCAAAATGAGGTTGACTCAAGGATGATAGAAATTGACGGAACTCCGAATAAAGCCAACCTCGGTGCAAATGCAATCCTGGGTGTTTCACTGGCAGTGGCCAGAGCAGCGGCTCTCGAAACTGACCAGGCTTTGTTCAGGTATATAGGCGGCGTTAATGCCAACATCCTTCCAATCCCCATGATGAATATTCTGAATGGAGGATCACATGCAGATAATAGCATTGATTTCCAGGAGTTCATGATCATGCCGGTCGGAGCTTCTTCTTTCAGCGAAGGCTTAAGGATGGGAGCAGAAGTATTCCATAATCTGAAGGCTGTTCTAAAAAAGCAGGGGCATTCAACCAATGTGGGCGATGAAGGCGGTTTCGCACCCAACCTGAAATCAAATGAAGAGGCAATTAAAGTAATATTGTTGGCAATTGAAAAGGCAGGATACAAAGCAGGCAAGGATGTTTGTATCGCACTTGATCCGGCCTCTTCAGAATATTATATTGCAGATGAAAATGTATATCACCTGAAAAAATCAACCGGAGAAAAACTTACTCCTGCTCAGATGGTTGATTATTGGAACGACTGGGTAAAACGGTTCCCGATCGTTTCTATTGAAGATGGTATGGCAGAAGATGACTGGAAAGGATGGAAACTGATGACCGACAAAATGGGTGACAAAATACAACTGGTCGGTGACGATATTTTCGTAACAAATACCCTAAGACTTCAGAAAGGTATTGATGAGGGTATAGCCAATTCAGTCCTCATTAAAGTCAACCAGATCGGAACATTAACGGAAACAATCAATGCTGTCAATCTGGCCGGCAGGAATGCTTATACGACGGTTATAAGCCACAGAAGCGGCGAAACGGAAGATACCACCATTGCCGATCTGTCTGTAGCATTGAATACCGGCCTTATCAAAACAGGATCAGCAAGCCGTTCCGACAGGATCGCCAAATATAACCAGCTCCTTCGCATCGAGGAGCAATTGGGAAACCAGGCAAGGTATGTTGGGAAAGACTTTAAATATATGAGGTAGGGAAAAAGGTTCAAAGTTTGAAGTTCGGGGTGCAAGGGTATGAGCATAACAGGCTTTATAGCATAGCAGAATAATATGAGTTACTAAATTTGAATTTAACAAATTATGTTAAGAACGTATTCAGTACTTATTATAGTTATATTCTTTTTTACCTCCCTTAAAGGTCAGGAAGATAATCCTCAAATCTATAACCCGAACGCAGATGCCGGTGTAGAAATTAAGGTAGCGGCATCAAAGGCAAAGGCCGAAGGAAAGCATGTTATTTTGCAGATTGGTGGTAACTGGTGCCCCTGGTGTATCAGGTTTCATAAGTTTGTTCACGAAGATATACAAATAGATTCGCTTCTTAAAGCCAGCTACATTTTGCAACTGGTTAATTACAGCAAGGAGAATAAAAACGCGGATATACTCTCTCAGCTTGGGTATCCTCAGCGATTTGGCTTTCCGGTTTTAATTGTATTGGATGGGAACGGAAACCGGCTGCACACCCAAAACTCGGCCTACCTTGAAAAGGAGAAATCCTATGACAAGGAAAAAGTGCTTGAATTTCTTAAACAATGGGCTCCTGCTGCCATTGAGCCTGAAAATTATAAATAGCAAACCATTATCTTTTGAAAATGAATTCATTTTTCGTGTGAATTTATTTTGGTTATTCCAACTTTCATTTATTTTTGACTAAAATTGTCGGGTTGATGAAGGTGCTTTCTTTTTCGATGACTCTGCTTGCTTTAGCCTTATCCGTGCATTTACTACCACAGGATACAATTCTCATTAAAAAACTTGAGAGTGAACTGCCTGAATCCAAAAGTACAAACCGGATAGATATCCTGAATAATTTATCCTGGGAGATTAAATTTTCCGATCTGAACACGGCCATTAAGCTTGCCAATGAGTCTAAATCACTTGCGGAGTCCTTAAATTATAAAAAGGGACTTATGTTATCCTATAAGAATATTAGCGCCTGCTATTTTTTAAAATCTGATTTAAAGAAAGCTGAAGAGTATATTGATAAAGCCCTTGAACTCACGTCAAATTCGGAAGATTTGTACGAGAATGGAAAAATATTCAATCTTAAGGCAATCATAAGCAGGGATTTGAATAAAATCGGTTTAGCACTAAAAAACCAGAATAAAGCTCTTGATGTTTTCAGGGAGCTGGGCGACAGCGCTGAAATTTCAGGAAACCTGCATAATCTTGCAATACTATACCAAAGAATAAACGAGGATGAAAAAGCCTTTGAACTATATCACGAAGTTTATGAGATTGAAACCAGGCTTGGGAATAATTTTGGAATAGCCAGGACCTCAAACAACCTCGCAGGTGTGTTGGTAGATCTTGGATTTAATGAGAAGGCAATTATTTATTTTAATTTAGGAGTTGATAAATTCGGATCCATTGGAAATCTGATGGGAAAGGCAGCATCACTCCACGGCCTCGGCCTTGTTTATGCTAACCTTGGGGACCACAAAAAAGCCATTGAATATTACCGAAAAGCCCTGGATATTAATTTAGAGAACGGCTACAATGACTACATTGCAACCAACCACATTCAAATGGGCCAGTCGTACACAGAATTAGGCGACTATAATAATGCACTCCTTTCTTTCAATCAAAGTAAAGAAATTTTCTTCAAGATAAACGACCTGATTAATTATGGGAGAGTATTATATCAAATCGGTTATGTTTATAAGTTAACGGGAAATGAGAATTTATGCATGGATTATACTCAAAATGCGTTAAAGGTATCCAAGCTTAATGGTGATATAGACAATTCTGCGAAATCCAACTACCTTATTTATGAGATAAAAAGAAAACAAGCAAAATTATCTGAGGCAATCGGATATCTTGAAGATTATATGTTGTTAATGGATAGCCTGAAAAAGTTGGACAGGGAAAATTTACTGCTTGAACTTGAAGCCAAATTTGAATTTGATAAAGTTGAGGAGGAAAATGCAAGATTAATTGCTGATTCCCGGCTTAGTGAACAGAAATATGCACTCCAGAGAATTCAGCTAGTCGGTGTAATTGTAATTGCGCTGTTATTGCTTGGACTTGTGATTTTAATTTTTATCAACCGTAAAACCGTAAAACTGAAAAATAAACAACTTCAGGAATCCAATGCAACCAAAGACAAATTTTTTTCAATTATTGCACATGACCTGAAAAATCCTTTTTCGGGTTTGCTTGGATTTTCTGATATGCTTGTAAAAAATGTCGAAGTTCAGGATCGCAGTAATCTGAAAGTTTATGCTGAGACGATCTATAAATCAATAAACCAAACCTATCAGCTCGTCGAAAACCTGCTCGACTGGTCTCGTTCACAAAGAAACGCCATTGAAATATTCAAAGAGGATATCGAATTAAAAGAAATTATTGAACAACCGGTTTCGATTTTATTGAATTCGGCCAGGGAAAAAAAAATTATAGTTGCGAATCAAGTCCCGCCGGGTTTGATCATTCATTCGGATAGGAATATTCTATATACAATTCTCCGCAACCTGATCAGCAATGCGATTAAATTTACAAGGGCCAATGGCCGCGTGCAGATCAATGCCCAGTTAAGAGACCATGGTGTGATAGTCAGCGTTTCAGATAATGGAGTGGGCATTGACAGTGAAAATATTTCCAGATTGTTCGTAATGCAAAATGGATTTACTACCAAAGGAACACTCGGTGAGCAGGGCACAGGACTGGGTTTAATGCTCTGCCAAGAATTTGTTGAGAAGCTGAATGGTAAAATTTGGGTGGAAAGTGAAGAAGGGAAGGGGAGTACTTTTAGTTTTTTCCTTCCGGAAAAGGAACACTGATGTTTTAGGTGATCAACTTTATAAAATTCAAAGAATACCGGCGCAGGATGCTTCGCTAGTGATTACTGCAAAGGATCTCTGCACCGGTGGAAATTATATATATAGAAAAAGCGAGTTTTATAGGCTTTTTAAATCAGCTTTTTAATCTAAAATATTATTGGGGTCCGTTCCAATGGTCCTGAGCAACAATATTTCCATCAAGCCATCTTAATCTGATAACATCATAGATGAAAGAAATTTTATCCATGTGTGCAAATTTATCATTGCCCTTATAAACCATTGTGTGACTAAAAGCAATTACACACACATCCTCAAGCGTGATCTCATAGTAAGGCTGAAGCGGCTCAACAGGGGGATTACCGGGTTGTTGTTCAGGACTGGCAAGATAAAAGTTCAACGTTAATTGCTGAATGTGTTGCCCCTCGGCTAACTTTCCCATCAAAACCGGGCTTGCCTTGTCAATATCTTTCATAACAGTCAGTACATGGTGATGCCTGCGTGTAGTTGCCTGGCCTGTAATACTGTCATAAGGCTGGAATAACCACCAGCTCATATCGAAAATCCTCATACAATCTTCACAACCTTCAGGACTCCATGAACCCTGAACTCCGCCTATGGCCATCCCGATCACCCATCTTGACTCGGCTGCATCCTTCGGTCCAACACTTCCTCCTGTGGCTGCGGATTCCTGCACGGTTCCATCCGGAAATTTAACACCGCCACCCAGTGTTTCAATCATTCCTCCTGAAGTAAACTGCGAAGTCGGATTATTGATGCCGATTCCGACCTTTCCGTCGTTCGACACAAAAACACCCTCATTGGCTCCATCACCTGATAGCCAGTTTCCAGCCGTGCGGATGTTATCTCTCATATTGAGTTGTCCGTTTACATCCAGTTTCGAGATAGGATTGCTGACCCCGATACCGACATTCCCGGCTTCGTCCTGCTCAATTACAGAACTTGCTAGTGTGTCGGATTTTGTATACATTGCGATATGATCAGCATCGCCGGAGCCGGAAATATGGCTTGCCGGAGGCTGCCATGATGCAATTCCGTTCACATCTGAAGTGAGAATGTAACCGCTGTCAGTTGGCATCGAAAGTATAAAGCCGTCAACACGTGTTGTTCCTGCAACATCGAGTTTATAATTTGGCGTCTTGGTTCCGATCCCGACAAGCTGATACGGGGATTTAACCACAAGGCCGGTGGCTTCGAAGTAATTTCCGTCCCACGCCTGTAGTTGTAATATACCTCCATTGGGAGGGCCATTATGGCTGATCATGGCGGCGTCAAGGCTATCCTCCTGAAAAAGGATCATAGGCTGAAAACTGTCGAGCGCAAGATTACCGGATACTTCGAGTTTTTCTTCCGGCATGTTATTACCGATACCCACACTGTCATCAGAGTTCGACAGCATCAGGGAAGTTCCGGGCGCTGTTTTTAGCCAGAGAGCGGAGTTAGAGGAAGAAAGCATTATCCAGTCCGGAATATTAGGACTTCCATTGTTGTAATAAAAACCCTGTGATCCGTCGGTCTGGTAGATAAGCAATCCTTTTGCGGGTTGTACGATATTGGATTTCTGAGCGGACGTTAGCCTTGGAACCAAAAATCCCCTGGAGGTTGAATAAACATCCAGAACTGCAGAAGTATCGGCAGTATGAGGAACATCGCTGATGGAGATGTTCTGAGCGCCTAGAGAACCAGTGAAGGCAATCAGCGCTGTAATTGCAGAAAAGTAAATTAATTTTTTCATCGCGTTTAATTTTTAATGTCCTTTTAAATAGTTGAATGATTCAAAATTACAACATGCAGAAGGTGAAATCAAGGGTAAATTACGGAACGGCATGTCCGCGTTAGGCATTGGCTGAAATTGGCCGATGCACGACATTAGACGGGAAATGGAACACAGCCTCAAAATCTGCTTATCTGCGCAATTAAGGGCAATTTCTATTTGCAAACGGGATTTATATGCCTGGATACCATAATTGCCGGCTACCGAATTCGAAAAGTTCAAAATTAACGGTGGTTTAACAGAGTTAGGGAAAGTTTATATATTTGCTTGGATGAGCAAGGCAATACTTTCCTTGTCTTTGAAAGCTGGATTTATGGAACGGCGGATAAAACACTAAGAAGTTATCGCCAATAATATGGAGCACTGCCAGATTGATAGAGCGTGGATAAATAATGGCTACATTTTATTTTGATGTGCTGGAAGATAATTATTTCTTTTATTGGCGGATCAAAATAAACCATTGCACATTGCCCGTAGGGCATTAATATCCATAGAAAATAACAATAGGAGAAAAG
>Ga0172369_10002094_pt1 | contig 28009 bp, 25 predicted proteins | sample LakKiv25m_FD_114539 | JGI IMG/M metagenome (GOLD analysis project Ga0172369, IMG submission 114539) | Freshwater microbial communities from Kabuno Bay, South-Kivu, Congo - kab_022012_11.25m | ecosystem: Environmental > Aquatic > Freshwater > Lake | place: Democratic Republic of the Congo...
ACAACAATGCCCGTTCGGCAGCTTTTGGGGTTTCTTCTTCCTTGGTAATCCCAAAACATGCGGTTTCCGTTAAAACCGGCACGACCGACGATAAAAAAGATAACTGGACAATCGGCTATACTCCCAATTTTCTGACGGCGGTCTGGGTAGGAAATAACAACGGTAACCCGATGAATCCCTATTTAACATCGGGCGTAACCGGCGCCGCACCGATTTGGAATCGTCTCATGACTTATATTCTGAAAGACCAGCCCGACCTTTGGCCGGTCAAACCGGAAAACGTCATTGGCGCCCAGGTATGTAACGATAACGGTGCGCTCATGACCAAAGCCGCCGACGGCAAGGAAAGCTGTCAATCCCACTACGAATATTTCATCAAGGGTACCGAAGGAAAACGATTGCTTGAGCTGCGCAAAGAAAATATTTTCGTCACTAAAGACAGCAATAAATATGTTGAAAAACCCAACGCGGGTGATTCCAATGTCGAAATGAAGGAAAAAACGGTTCTTTACGACGGCTATTCTACCTACTGCGTCGACTGCAGCCACGACGCTATTCCAACACCGACTCCCCATTAATTAATTACTGTTGACAACATACTAGTTTACTAGTATACTAGTAATACCACTCCGCTATCAAATTTCTATATTTGATAGCTTCGTTAGGTATTATACCCAACGTAGCTGTCAATGAATTTATTTATGCATGACAGCGAAGTGGTATAAATATGAAGGATTTGAATTTATTGGCTGATATTTTTTTAAAGATGAAGTCCAGAAAAGAAATGGATAATTTTTTGATGGGTTTGCTGACGCCAAAGGAAATTGAAGAGTTTGGTAAAAGAGTCGAAATAGTCAAGATGCTGAAAAAAGGGATAACCCAATCAGTCGTCGCCAAGAAACTGAAAGTCGGCATTGCCACCGTTACCCGCGGCGCCAACGAAATTAAAAAAGGTCGCTTCACTTACCTTTGCTGGCGGAAGTAAGCCTCCGATAGTTCTCTCTTTTGAATTATCAAACAACCATCAATTACCAATCACTTATTATTATGGATAAAAAATATAATTTACCTGACAAAAATGGCTATTTCGGGGAATTTGGCGGCCGGTTTGTACCGCCCGGACTCGAATCTGTTCTGCAAAAACTGACGGAAACTTATTATGTATTGAAAAACAATTCTTCATTTAGAAAAAATCTGGACAGGCTATATAAAGAATATGCCGGAAGACCAAGCAATTTATATTACGCGAAGAATCTGACAAATAAAATTGGCGGCGCTAAAATATATTTAAAAAGGGAAGATTTGAATCATACCGGCGCTCATAAAATCAATAATGCCGTAGGCCAGGGGCTGATCGCAAAATACCTGAAAAAGAAAAAAATAATTGCCGAGACCGGAGCCGGTCAACATGGAACGGCAACTGCGACGATTGCCGCTTACTTCGGGATGGCTTGCGATATTTATATGGGCGGACGCGATATGGAAACGCAAAAACCCAATGTTTACCGTATGAAAATATTAGGAGCCAGGGTTATTCCGGTTACTCAGGGTCAGGGAACTTTAAAGGATGCCGTTGATGCTGCCCTGACTGCTTATATTAAAGAGTCCGACTCATATTATCTTTTAGGATCGGCTGTCGGTCCCCATCCTTACCCGATGATTATCCGCGATTTCCAAAAAGTAATCGGCGAAGAAATCAAGGCGCAAGTCCTGGAACTGGAAAAAGAATTACCTTCGGCAATCATTGCCTGCGTCGGCGGCGGCAGTAATGCGATCGGCGCTTTCTATGATTTTATTACTGACGAAAAGGTCGAACTTATCGCGGTCGAACCGGCCGGTTTGGGCAGAAAAACCGGCAGGCACGGCATTGCGCTTGGTACGGGGAAAAAAGGAACGATTCACGGATTCAAAACCTTGGTTATGAAAGACAAAAAAGGAAACATAAAAGAATCATATAGCGCCGCCCCCGGTTTGGATTATCCGGGTGTCGGACCGGAGTTAAGTTATCTCAAACAACAAGGCAGGTTAAAATTAGCGGAAATTACCGATAAAGAAGCGGTTGAGGCATTTGTCGAACTTTCCAAAGCGGAAGGAATCATTCCCGCTCTTGAATCGGCTCATGCCGTGGCTTATGGTTTCAGAAAAGCAAAAACTTTGCCTAAAAATAAAAGCATCGTTATTAATTTGTCGGGCCGCGGTGACAAAGACGTGGAGAATGTATATGAAAAATATTTGAAATAAGTTAGAATATTACAATTTACTTTTGTTATAAAAATATGAAAAATAATTTTTCGATTCTAACCGGCATCACGCCTTCGGGAAGCGGCGAAGTCCATATCGGTAATTATGTTGGTATGGTCAAACCATTTCTTGAACTTCAGGAGAAAGCAGATAAAGTTTATTTATTTATCGCCGATTTGCATGCTTTGACCACAATCCAAAACAAACAAGAATTACAAAGAAATGTCGAAAATTTGGTTTTGTCTTATTTATCTTTTGGCATTGATACCGACAAAGTTATCTTTTATCGGCAATCGGATATCCCCCAACATACAGAATTACAAAGCATCCTTAATAACGTAACACCGCTTAGTCTAATTAAACGCGCTCATGCTTATAAAGACAAATTACAAAAAGGCGTTGATGAAGAATCGGTCAATATGGGTTTATTTTCTTATCCAATTTTAATGGCGGCCGATATTCTTTTATATGATGCGGATTATATTCCTGTTGGCGAAGACCAAAAACAGCATGTCGAAATCACACGTGATATTGCTCAAAGTTTTAATAAAACTTATGGTCAAACTTTTAAATTACCGCAACAGTATCAAGTAAAAGAAGGTGCAAGATTAATTGGTACTGACGGTAAGCGGAAAATGAGTAAAAGTTTAGGTAACTACATCAGTATCTTTTCCGACAATGAAATAATTCGTAAACAAGTGATGGGAACTTTTACTGATCCAAACCGTATCAGACCGACTGATCCGGGAAAAGTCGAAGGTAATCCTGTATTTATTTACCACGATTTATTGAACGAAAATAAAGAAGAGATCAAAAATTTAAAAGAACGTTATCAAACCGGTAAAGTTGGTGACGTCGAGGTAAAACAAAAACTTTATGACACTATTTTGAGGAAATTCCGAAAGGAGAGGGAAACATACAAACAGTTTAAAGAAAATCCGCAACTTATAAAAAATGCGTTGAAAGAAGGTGCTAAAAAAGCCGGTAAACAAGCCGTATTGAAGATGCAAGAAGTAAAAAATAAGATTGGACTTATCAATAAATATTCTGCTTTCGACTACTAATCACAATTAAAATTACAGCTTTTGTCCGGCCGTCACAAACCGGTTAATCCATTAACAAAAATCTTCAGGGTTATATAGATAAATATCTAGATTGTTAGGACTTTCTATAACCCAATTTTTGTCGCTTATAGTCCGTGGACAAATGAACAAATCTTCTTCAGAATAGTAATAGAACGGGAGGTGATTTATTCATGGATGAAAAAAAGAAATACGACGGAAAAGTTTTAAAATGCGGCAAGCGGACTTATTTTTTTGACGTTCATGAGGCGAAAAACGGCCATAAATACCTGGTCGTCACCGAATCGCAATTTGTGGAAGAAGGTGAAAGAAAAAGAAATTCATTTATCCTGTTTAAAGAAGATCTCGGTCAATTTTGCCAAATGCTTGGATCAATCAATCTCGATTAACGGTTCAATTGCCATTGATCGATTGCCGGTTAAAGTTTATAATCTACCTATTGATTATTTTGTCTTTAATTATGATTAATCAGGTGAAAACGGAAACGGCGAAAAAAGCGATTACCTATGATTTGTCGGGAAAAGAAAACGGATTTTTGATCGAGCTTTTCAAAAACGAAGACGGCACAAAAACCAAGGTGTATTTGACTTGTGCCAAACCGGGCGCTTTCAAAGGTTATCATATGCACCGCGTTCGGGCGGCAAGATATATGGCGGTTAAAGGAAAGATGAAAATAATTCTATATGTCAACGGCAAACGCGAAGAGCACATTCTCACTGCGGACAATCTCACCCGCCTTTATATCCCTAAAAATACACCTACGGGACTCGAGAACATCGGCAACGAAGATGCCTGGCTCATCAATTACCCCGACCCGGCCTACGATCCGTCTTTAAAAGACGAACAAGTCGATTTTACCCAGGAAGAATGCGAACGAGGGGATTATTTGAAGAAAATTTAATAGTGCTAGCGACAGGATTCGGACCTGTGACCTCTCGCTTATGAAACGAATGCTCTACCGCTGAGCTACGCTAGCTTATTTCCTTTCCCGTCTATTATAATACATAATATGGCGCCGGACAATCCTGAACTTTCAATCATCATTATCTCCTATAACACCAAAAAAATTACCATAGATTGTCTTAATTCCATTATTACGTCGTTAAATAATGTAGAGACAGGTTTGAAACCTGTCTCTACAAATAAATTGTATTATGAAATCATTGTTGTTGATAATGGTTCGATAGATCGATCTATCGAATTCATCAATAAATTAAGAACAAAATATCCTTTTATTAAATTAATCGAAAACAAAGAGAATGTTGGTTTTGCCAAAGCCAACAACCAAGCTGTCAAACAAACCAAAGCAAGATATTTATTGTTTTTAAATTCCGACACGCTGGTGATTGAAAATGCGATCAACCGATTACTTGAATATTTTAAACGAAACGAAAATAAAATTCATTTCTTAGGCCCAAAGCTCCTGAATAAAAATCAAACGCCCCAGCCTTCCTGCGGCCCTTTCTACACCTTGCCGGTAGTCTTCGGCGCATTATTTCTTAAAGGCGATTATTGGGGTCTAACCCGTTACTCGCCCTCAAAGGTAAAAGAAGTCGATTGGATATCCGGCGCCTGCATCCTGACGAAAAAGGAATATTTCGATAAATTAAACGGCTTTGACGAAAATATTTTCATGTACATGGATGAAATCGATTTGCTTTACCGGGCAAAAAAGCGCGGCCATAAAGTCTTCTTTTTCCCTGAGGCGCAATTTATCCACCTGGGCTCGGCCTCTTCGGCTGGAAAAACTTACCCCATCCTTCAGGTATACAGGGGTTTTTTATATTTTTATCGTAAACACTATCCGAAAATGGCCGTTTTTTTCTTGAAAATTTTGTTAAAATTAAAAGCAGCGATTTCCTTAACTATTGGAAGATTGTCCAATAATCGGTATTTGATTGAAACCTATGAACAAGCTTTTAAACTGGTTGAGATGGATCGATAACAATCTTGTAAAGCTTTTTGTTATTGCCTTTATTTTTGTAATCCCTCTTTATCCGAAATTTCCGCTCCGGACAATGGATTATACGTATATTTCTATCAGACTGGATGATCTTTTTATTGCTTTGTTTATCTTGATTTTTATTATCCAATGGTTAAGGAAAAAAGTAGTTTTAAATAAAACTTTCCTCATTCTTTTTATCCTTTTCTGGGCGGCTGACTTACTTTCATTATTAAACGGTATTTATATCCAACATACGCTTATTTACAAACAGGTGGCCGTTCTTAACGCGCTGCGCCGGCTTCAATACATGTCTGTTTTTTTCATTGCCCTTTCATCGGTGCGAACCAAAGAAGATTTTTTTACTTATCTTAAATATATTTTGATTGTGATTTTCCTTGTCAGCCTTTATGGCTTGGGGCAAAAATTCATCGGTTTACCGGCGGTTCAAACCATGAATCCCGAGTTTGCTCTTGGACACATACTCTATTTAACGCCGGAAGCGCGCATTTCTTCAACTTTTGCCGGCCATTATGATTTAGCCGCCTATCTTGTCTTTTTTATTCCCTTATCATTGAGTGTTTTTCTTATCAAGGAAAAAATATCTTATTACTTAATTTTTGTGGCTGCTTTATTCGCCCTGATGCTGACGGCTTCGAGGATTTCTTTCGGCGCATATATCGTCTCGACTTTGCCATTTTTGATCTTTTTAAAAAAACCAAAATTGCTGGTTTCCGTCGTAATTTTCAGCGTTATTTTTACCTATCTGTCTAAAAATCTGACTTCCCGATTTACAGATACGTTCCGGATAAAGCAGATTTTTGTCAACGAAAAAACCGGAAAAGTCGTCATTCCCCAAAAATCGTCGGTCAAAGAACTGCCTGCCGGTAGTTTTTATATTGAAATAAGTCAAGCGCCCAAAAACAACAATGAACAAGCCAATAAAGTGCTGGTCGATAAAAAGATTCTTCAGGAACTCAGAGATGAGGCGTCCCGGTCGGGAAAAGTTTTAACAAGCAGTGAAGAATCGCAGATGCTTGCCAGCATATCCGCCGGACTAAAACCCGTAAATACCGTCGTATCGGATATTTCTTTGGCAACACGCTTGCAAGTCGAATGGCCGAGGGCAATCAAAGCTTTATTAAAAAATCCGCTGCTTGGCACCGGCCCGTCATCAATCACCGAATCGACAGACAATGATTATCTGCGTTCTCTGGGAGAATTTGGATTGTTGGGTACGGGAATATTTATGTTTATCCTGTTTTCGATTGCCAAATTCATTTTTGTCCGGATCAAAAAACTGAAGGATAAAGATAAATATATCGGTTACGGTTTTCTTTTTGGCTTAGTCGGATTGATGGTCAATGCAAGCTATATCGATGTTTTTGAAGCCTCCAAAGTTGCCTATACTTTTTGGTTGGTATCAGGCATTTTAATCGCTTACCTCCAAACATATAAATATAAAACCCAATGAAAAAAGAAAATAGCAGCCACTTCCGAAGATCGGACCTTCTAATTTTAGGTTTTATTCTTTTCACGGCCCTGATCTTCCGTCTTTACAAAATCAATACCCCTTTAGCCGATCTTCATTCATGGAGGCAGGTGGATACGGCGGCCGTTGCCAGAAATTTTGTCAGAGGCGGCTTTGATCTTATGCATCCGCGCTACGATGATCTGTCCAGTATTGAAACGGGGATAGAAAATCCCCAGGGGTATCGTTTTGTCGAATTTCCATTCTATAATGCTGTCTTTGCCTTAATTTACAAAGTTTTACCCGTTTTGCCGCTGGAGGTTTACGGAAGACTGACGTCTGTTTTTTTCTCTTTGATAATCATTGCTATCGTCTATTATTTAGCCCTGAAAGAAAGCAGCCGGATAACGGCGATCGTCGCTGCCTTAACCTATGCGGTTATGCCGTTTTTTGTTTTCTTTTCACGCACCGTTCTTCCCGAAACGCTCGCGCTTTCCCTTGCTTTGATCAGCATATTTTTGTTGTATTTGCGCTTTACCGCCAGAACATCATGGAAGGCCGGCCTGGCTTTTATTTTTTCGATAATCGGCTTTGCGCTGGCTCTTTTGGTCAAGCCGACGGTAATATTTTATACATTGCCGCTAATGCTTATTTTTTGGCAGCACTATCAAATCGGCATTCTCAAAAAACCTCTTTTTTATATATATTTTATCCTGGCATTTATTCCCTTAATCCTTTGGCGCAATTATATCAGGCAATTTCCCGAAGGTATACCGGCCAGTACTTGGCTTATAGCAAACGTCAACACTTTCGAAGGCCAAAAAAACATCTTTTTTCGACCGGCTTTTTTCCGCTGGATTTTTTTCGACCGGCTTAACAATTTGATTCTGGGCGGATATCTCAGTTTCCTTTTTATCCTGGGCGTTATCTCCAAAACAAAAAAATATCTTTTTTTAACTTTGCTTTTGGCCGCATTCGTTTATCTTTTCACTTTCCAGGGAGGTAATGTTCAGCATGAATACTACCAAACGCTGATTCTGCCGGCAATCGCCATCTTTATCGGTTTGGGGGTCAATTCCCTAATCAAAAACAGCCGAAACTATATGGTTTTGCCGAGCGTTATCATCGTAACGGCAACTTTTATTTTTTCTTTTTTCTTTTCTTACTATAACGTAAAAAATTACTACAATTATCCAAACGACTTGCTCCAGATGGCCAGGATTATCGACGCCTTGACCAACCCTGAAGATAAAATCATTACCGACCGCTCCGGCGATACGACTCTTTTGTATCTTGCCGACCGCCGCGGCAGCCCGGCCAATTATAAAAGCTTGACCGATTTCAAAAATATGGGTTATGCTTATTTCATATCCGCCAATCAGGAAACAATCGAATCGACAAAAAAAGAAAATAAATATTCCCTGGTTTTTGAAAACAACCAATTTGCCCTGTTTAAACTATGAAGATACTCATGCTGACACCTTATCTTCCTTATCCTCCTGCCTCAGGCGGCCAGATACGGACTTTTAATTTGCTTAAATACCTGCACCGCAATCACGAAATAACACTGGTTTCCCTCTATAAAAGCGAAAACGAAAAACAATACGCCGATTATTTGAAATCCTATTGCTCCCGTATCTTCGTTTGCAAACGGGCAGAAAAACCCTGGCAGAGAAATATTATCTTAAAAACGATTTTTTCTTCAAAACCCCTGCTGATTGTCCGCAATTTTTCCGCCGAAGCGGAGGCGGTTCTTAAAAAATTATTGGACCGGGAAAAATTCGACGTCATCCATGCCGAAACATTTTATGTCATGCCCCATTTGCCCAAAACCAAAATCCCTATTCTTTTGGTCGAGCAAACCATCGAATATCAAGTGTACCAGCATTTCGTGAACCGGCTTTTTTTTATGATCCGTCCCTTGCTTCTTTTGGATGTTCTGAAACTTAAATTCTGGGAAAAGTATTACTGGAAAAAAGCCGGCATTGTCGCCACCGTTTCCCAAACCGATCGGAAAATGATCAAAAAAGATGAACCGGGCATCAATCCCGTAATTATTCCGAATGGAGCCGGTGACGAAATGTTTGTCCGGAATCTGTCGACCAAAGTCCTTAAGGAAAATGTTTTTCTTTTCCAAGGTAATTTTTCCTGGCTTCAGAATCGTGAAGCGGCAAATTATTTGGCCGATAAACTTTTCCCTTTATTAACGAAGGTTCTTCCGAATTGCAAGATAGTGATCGCCGGTCAGGAAACTAAACGCATCAATGGTTTTATACCGGCGCAAATTACGCTTATCGAAATCAAGCCTGACAATACCGAAATGGTCAAAACCATATATCAAAAAGCCGCTCTTTTTATTGCTCCGATTTTTGGTCCGGGTGGTACACGATTAAAAATTCTCGCCGCAATGGCTTCGGGATTGCCGGTTATTTCTACGAAAACCGGAATTGAAGGACTGGATGTCAAAAATAATAACGACGTACTCATCGCCGATAATCCTCAGCAATTTGTTGATAAAATAAAATTAATTCTTAAAAATAAAGATCTTTACGACAAAATCAGGAAAAATGCTTTTATCTTGGTTAAAAAGAAATACAGTTGGCAATCCATTTCCAAACAATTAGAAGTTGTCTATCAATCCCTATGAAAATCGGCATCGATATCAGTCAGGTTGTTTATCAGGGAACAGGCGTCGGCCGCTTCATGTCCGGCTTGACCAAAAGTATTGTTGATTACGACAAAAAAAATCACTGGGTTTTCTTTTTTTCTTCATTAAGGAAAGGTTTGCCGAGCGATTTGGAAAATGGAATAAAAAAAAGAGGCTTCAAACTGATCAAGCATAAAATCCCGCCTACTTTTTTAAATATATTATGGAATGATTTTCACGCTTTAAATGTCGAAACCCTTATCGGTAAATGCGATTGGTTTATTTCTTCGGACTGGACCGAACCGCCAAGCTCGATCAAAAAAGCAACCGTGGTCCACGATTTGACTTACCTGCGCTATCCGGAAACGGTTGACAATAAAATCCTGAACACGCAAAAAAAAAGGCTCGAACGCGTCAAAAAAGAATCGCGCCTTATCATTGCCGATTCGCAAACCACGAAAAACGATTTGATCGAATTATTGGGCATGAACGAAGGAAAGATTAAGGTTAATTATCCGGGAGTAGAAATTATTTATCCGCAAGCGGAAACGGTTAAAAAAACCTTAAACCGTTATCGGCTTGACAAACCCTTCATCTTGACCGTTGGCAAAATCGAACCAAGAAAGAATTTCAATAAACTGATCGAAGCGTATGCGAAATTGGGTCAAGATGAAGTCGATCTTGTTATTGTCGGACAAAAAGGCTGGGGCGAACAATTGAATCTTCCACGGTTGAAAACAAAAAATATACACCACCTTGCTTTTATTAACGACCAGGAATTATTTGCTCTTTATTCCTCCTGTTTATTCTTTGCCTATCCCTCTATTTGGGAAGGTTTTGGTTATCCGATAATCGAAGCCATGAAATTGGGAAAAGCCGTCATTGCGTCAAACGCTTCGTCCATTAAGGAAATCGCCGATGGCGCCGCTTTATTGTTTGATCCACTTAAGGTGGAAGAAATTACCAATGCCATGAAAAAAATGAATAGCGATGAAAAACTAAGAGATGAATTGGCAGTTAAAGGTAAAGAACGGGCCATGAAGTTTACGTGGGAAAAATATGTTCAAAGACTATTATCACTCCTGGCTTGAGGCAGGAATCCATTTAATATGATTATCGGAGTAGACGGCAACGAAGCCAATGTCGACAGACAGGTCGGCGTATCGGTTTACGCTCTCAATCTTTTGCGTCATTTCCAAAAAATAGCTGACGGCCGGACGCAATTTCGCATTTTTTTGCGTGAATCTGCGCGTCAATTTTTACCGCCGGCCAATGAATATTTTCGGTACGTGATAATTAAAGGCCGGTTTTTCTGGTCGCAGTTGTTTCTTCCGCTTCACCTGGCGATTAACAAACCCGTTGATGTTTTTTTTTCTCCCGCTCATTATGCTCCCCGGTTTTGCCCGGTACCGTTAGTCGTCACCATTCATGATTTGTCATATTTTTATTACCCGGATGAGTTTCTGAAAAAAGATTTGTACAAACTCCAAAATTGGACTGAATATTCGGTCCGAAAGGCTAAAAAAATCATCGCCGTTTCCAAAACCACGATGAAAGATTTGGTTAAGCATTGCGCTGTCCCCGAAAACAAAATTTCCGTTATCTATAACGGTTATGAAAAGTTAGCCTCAAAAGACGACGCCTCGGGAGGCTGGGAAAAAAATAAACCATATATATTATACGTTGGAACACTACAGCCTAGAAAAAATATCAATACGTTGATTGACGCTTTTGACAGGTATCAAGGAAAATATCCGGAATTTAAACTCGTCATTACCGGTAAAAAAGGCTGGCTATATGATCGGATTTTCCAAAAAGTAAAAGACGTAAATTTAACCGATAAAATTATCTTTACTGATTTCGTAACCGACAGCGAACTTGCAAATTTATATCAAAATGCTTTTTGCTTTGTTTTACCGTCTTTGTATGAAGGATTTGGAATTCCGATATTGGAGGCCATGAGCTATGGTTGTCCGGTAATTTCATCTTTCACTGCCAGTCTTCCCGAGGTGGGAAACGAAGCCTGTTTATATTTTGATCCGAATAACGCCGGTGATTTGGTTGATAAAATTGAGTTATTGAATAATGATAAACTGAGAAATAATTTAATTAAAAAAGGTATGGAACGGATCAGATTTTTTTCCTGGAAAAAATGCGCCGAAGAAACTTTGCAAGTTATCTCAAGCACAATCGATGATTAAGATTATCGGAAATGACTTCAGTATCGAAAAATACAACGAAAAAGCGTTTCATCCGCTGCAGTCATGGCAATGGGGGGAAGCGAGGAAAAAGATGGGGATCGAAATGCTGCGGATTGGCGAATTCAACAACAATCAATTGGAAAGTGTTTTTCAGGTAACTTTTCATGAAATTCCCTATACTGCCTATAAATTAGGATATCTCCCCCGCTCGGTTTTCCCATCATCGAAGGTCTTAAATTATCTGGAAGAATATGCAAAAAAAAATAAAGTGATATTTATCAAACTTGAACCATACGAAAAAAAAGAAAATTTCAAATTTCAAACCCGCTTCGCGAGGCGAGTTTCAAATTTCAAATTAATAAAATCCCCTCATCCTTTATTTCCAAGCTGGACTCAAATCATTGACTTGATGAAACCTGAAGAAGAATTGCTTAAACAAATGAAATCGAAAACCCGCTACAATATCCGGCTGGCACAAAAAAAAGGCGTTACCGTGAAAGAAGAATCGACGGATGAAGGCTTCAAAAAATTTATTGAACTTTATTTCGATACCTGTCGCCGGCAAAAATATTTCGGCCATAATCGCGAATATCATAAAACCGTTTGGGAAAACCTGAAAAATGATATCGGTCATATTCTTATTGCTTATTATGAAGGTAAACCCTTAGCCGCTTATGAACTTTTTAATTTCAATCATCGTTTTTACTATCCTTACGGCGGCACCGCGCTTAAGCAGCGAAATTTGATGGCCGCCAATCTTATCATGTGGGAAGCAATAAGATTGGGAAAGAAATTGGGAGCGAAAGAGTTTGATATGTGGGGTTCATTATCGCCGAATTATGACGAAAATCATCCATGGGCCGGTTTTACCCGCTTTAAAGAAGGTTACGGAAGCAAGTTTGCCGAATTTATCGGCAGCTACGATTTAATTATCAAACCCATCCACTACTCCATTTATTCGCAGGCCTACAAGCTTCGGGAAATTTTACTCAAGCTAAAAGAGATTTATTGATCACTTTTTCTTTCTTGTGATTAAAAGGATAACGGATTGAATTTTTAGGCATAATAAGCGCATGCCGTAACACTTCGTCCACGCTTTCGACAAAGACGAATTTCAAATCCTTAAGCACATAATCAGGAATGTCTTCCAAATCCTTCTTATTTTCTTTAGGCAGCAAGACTGTTTTGATACTGGCCCGATGAGCGGCAATCACTTTTTCCTTAACTCCGCCGATTTCCAAAACTCGCCCGCGCAGCGTAATCTCGCCGGTCATCCCGACCGTCCGTTTAATGGGGAATTTCGTCAAAGCGGAAACCATGGCGGTCGTGATTGCCCCGCCCGCCGAAGGACCGTCTTTCGGAACCGCCCCTTCCGGTACGTGGACATGAATATCGATATGATTGAAGAATTCCTTAGTCAAACCGAAAAGATCCCAGCGCGAACGGATATAGGAAAGGGCCGCCTGACAAGATTCTTTCATGACATCTCCCAGATGACCGGTTAATGTCAATCCGCCTTTACCCGGCATGATCGCCACTTCGATGAAAAGGATTTCACCGCCGGCCTGTGTCCAGGCTAAGCCGGTGGAAATTCCAACCGTGTCTTTTTCTTCGATTACCTGCGATGAATATTTATAAGGACCAAGATAACGCATGACATCGGTTTCGCCAACGGTCTTTGAATTAAATTTTCCTTCAACCACGTCGCGGGCCACTTTTCTCATGACGGCCGCAATTTGCCTGGCTAATTCGCGCACACCCGCCTCACGCGTATAGCGTCTGATAATTATCCGGAACGCAGCATCGGTAAGTTTGATTTCCTTATCGCTCAAACTGTGCGCGTCGATTTCTTTTTTAAGTAAAAAGTTTTTGGCGATATTGAATTTTTCATCTTCGGTATAGCCGGCAAAATGAATCACTTCCAAACGATCGAGTAAAGCTTCAGGGATGGTATCAAGAATGTTGGCTGTCGTAATAAAGAAAACATCGGAAAGATCAAATGATACTTCCAGATAATGATCGGAGAACGAATGATTTTGCTCGGGGTCTAAAGCCTCAAGCAGAGCAGCGGACGGATCTCCTCGATAATCCCGGCCGATCTTGTCGATTTCGTCCATCATGAAAACCGGGTTTTTTGTTCCGGCTTGTTTGATTCCCTGAATGATTCTTCCGGGTAAAGCGCCAACATAGGTTCGCCTGTGGCCGCGGATTTCCGCTTCATCCCGAATACCGCCCAAAGAAACTTTGACAAATTTCCTTCCCAGCGAACGCGCGATGGATTTACCCAGCGACGTTTTACCGACACCCGGAGGTCCGACAAAACAAATGATCGTTGGCTGAAAGCTCCTTTTTTGAGGATTATTTTTTTTACCCCGAAGCTCCATGACCGCCAAATACTCAAGAATCCTTTCTTTTATTTTTTTTAAACCGAAGTGGTCTTCATCAAGGATCTTATGGGCCTCTTTGATGTTGATTTTGCTTTCCGAGGAAACCGACCACGGAATATCGACAAGCCAATCCAGGTAAGTTTTTATGTATGAAGCTTCCGGATTGAATTGGGACATCTGGACTAAACGCTTAAGTTCTTTCATTGCCCTTTCCTCAACGCTCCTGGGCATTTTGGCTTTCAGGATTTTTTCACGGTATTCGTTGAAATCCTTATCTTCTCCCCCACCCAATTCTTCCTCGATCGTCTTCATTTTTTCTTTCAGGAAGGTTTCCCTCATTCCCTGCTCGAATTTTCTCTGTGTCTTGCTGGAAATATTCTGCTCTATCTCAAGTATCTTGATTTCCCGGTTAACGTATTCGACTTCTTTTACCAGCCTTTTTTTTAAGTCCACTTCTTCCAATAATTCCTGTTTTTCCGTTTCCTTAAGATCCAGAACCATAGCAATCTGATTGGAAAAATATCCGGAGGAACCGACGTTGAGGATATTCATGAGGAAAACGAAATCCACCGCTTTTCCCAAGTTGATGGCTTTCTTTATCTGGGCGGAAATATGCTTAACCATGGCCTGAACTTCTTCATCCTCGGAAACAATGTCTTCGATTTTTTCGACTTCCGCCTCCAAATAGGGTGTTTCTTTGAGATACTTAATGACTCTGACCTTTTCCATTCCTTTAACCAGAGCGTTCATTTCCCCCTTCTCGCCGATTGCCGTTTTTTCGACCGAAACGATCACGCCGATGTCATAAAGTTCTTTTTCGTGCGGATCCTCAATGCTGGCATTTTTTTGCATAAGAAGCACCATGCGTTTATTTCTTTTTAGCGCTTCATTGATAGCCGCAATACTTTTTTGCCGCCCGAAGATAAGGACGTTTTCCGTATTCGGAAAAACTATTCCTTCCCTTACCGGAACTATGGGGTAATTAGACTGTTCTGACGCTCCGCTTAAAATAGCCATATGTATTAGCAGTATACCAAACTGTCTGCTAAATGTCAACTGATAATTGGTATAGATTGTTGGATAAATCTATATAGTTATTTCCGTTCAATTATGTTGTTAAATAAACTCCTTAAGGAGCAAATCGAAGGCCTGAAACGGCTCTTTTTGCAACAGCGGCCGGTCTTCCTTCAATCGGGAAAGCTGCTCATGAAAAGATGGCGATTGCGCTTGATAAATTATTCCCAGCGGAAACTTTTCTTCATCGGCTTCGGTTGCTTTTTTCAAGGCCGCTCCTTTATCTTCCGGCTTATAATCAGGCTGGAGTTTATAAATCCGCTCAAGGTAATATTGATATCCATATATTTTATTAAATGTAACGCACGGCTGCAACACATTTATCAAAGAAAAACCTTTATGCCTGATACCGGCTTTAATTATTTCGATCATGTGGCCGGGGTCGCCGGCGAAAGTTTGCGCCACGAAAGTGGCACCCTGGCCAATCGCAATCATCAATGGGTTTAGCGGTTTCTCGATCATTCCAAACGGAGTCGATTTCGACTTGAAACCTTTAGCCGCCGTCGGGGCGGCCTGGCCCGTAGTCAATCCATATACCCGATTATCATGGACAATAACCGTGATATCATGATTTCCCCGGCATGCATGGATTAAATGATTGCCGCCTTCACCGTAGCAGTCGCCGTCGCCGGCAACCACGATTACCGGCAGCTTATGGTTGGCGATTTTCATCCCGATTGCCGTGGGGATTGCCCGGCCATGAAGGCTATGGACGGCATAGGCATTAAGGAAATCGTTCATATTGCCGGAACAACCGACGCCGAAAACCGCCATCACTTGCGAGGGATTAAAATTAAGTTGGACCAGGGCACTTTTGATCGCGACACCAATTGCCCAATTGCCGCATCCCGGGCACCAGGTAGGCGAGAAACCGTTGAAATCTTGGATTATGCTCATAGACGTTTAATAATTTCTTCTCTGCCGATCGGCCTTCCGTCATATTTTAATATTTTTTCTCCGACCTCTATCCCCGTTTCCTGGCGAAGCAGCTTTCCGAATTGGCCTTGGGAATTATTCTCGACCAAAACGTATCTTTTTCCGGGCTTAAATAACGGCCTGATTTTTCTTTCGTCCAGAGGATAAACGTGATTGAAATGGATAAGAGAAGTTGATCCGTCAAGAATATCGGAAATGACGCCTTTTGTCGATCCCCAGGAAACGAAAACCGTCTGCGCCTTTTCCAAATCGCCGTAAACTTTCGGCGGCTGAAAGTGATTTGCCAGATATGTTTTGATTTTGGCATTTCTTTTATCAACTTGTTCACGCCGCCGCAAACTTTCTTCGGTCGTATGACCGTCTTCCAGATGCTCATAAGAATTAGCCTGATAGAATTGGCCTTCGGCTCCCGGAACCAGTCTTTCGGAAATCCCATCGTTGCTTAATTTATATCTCAGATATTTTCCTTCGGCGTGATTGATTAATTTTCCCCGATTGGCTTGATATGCCTTTATCAAACATTCGATTTTGACTTTTGATAATGTCCGGTGGGACTCGGAAAGCAACATATCCGATAATATGATGACCGGCGTTTGGTAAATATCGGCCAAATCAAATGCCTTCAGTGTCAGTTCGAACATCTCTTCGTGGTCGCCCGGAGCAAGCACTATTTTCGGAAATTCACCGTGTCCGGCATGCACGCTGAACAAAAGATCACCCTGCTCGGTCCAGGTGGGCATCCCGGTTGCCGGACCAGGACGCTGCGCGATGAAAATAACAAGTGACGTTTCCGTAATCCCGGCCAGTGAAACCGTCTCAGTCATCAGGGCAAACCCTCCGCCGGATGTACCAACAGCAGATCTGACTCCGGCGAACGATGCGCCAATGGCACTATTTATGACTGCAATTTCATCTTCGGCATGACGCACCACCATCCCTGTCCTTTCCTGCCAAGCAGCTAAATCCGTCAAGACCGATGACGCTGGCGTCATCGGATATGCCGCATAAAAACGGCAATCGGCCGCGACCGCTCCTAGTGAAAAAGCTTCGTTGCCTGTCATCACTAATTTTTCCTCATTGTTTTTTTTATGCAAAACCGGTTTGATAAATTGCGGATAATTATTTTTTATATAATCAAATCCTTTTTCGGCAAATTGCTGGTTGAATCGGACTATCTCATTGCCTTTTTTCCCGAATTCTTCCTTTAAGAGTCCGTTAAGGATTGTCTGATCTCCATCAAGCAAAGCTAAGGAAGCGCCTAAAGCAATTGTGTTTGCCATGATTATTTGTCCTTTTGATTCTTTTAAAATATCGTTTATCGGTAAATTTACCCTAATGCAATTTTCTTCTATGGTAAAACTGCTTTGGTCGTAAACAACAATGCTTGCGGGTATCAGTTTTTTTTTATTACGCTCAAACGTTTCCTTGTTTAAGCAAACCAAATAATCAATCGTTGAAGATAAAGAATTGACCGGTTCATCAGCCACTGTTACTTCATATGCGTTATGACCGCCGCGGATGAGCGAGGGATATTCGACATAATCCAGTATCTGATATCCGGAACGGCTGGCTACTTTGGAAAAATTTAAACCGGTCGTCATGATGCCAAAACCCGCTTCGCCGCCGATTTTCCATAAAAATTTACTCATTTTGGGAATATTCGATTTCCGTTTTCGTCTTCAATGATAATTGCTGCAACAGGACATGATTTTGCAGCATCGATAATCGTTTGATCCAAATCCGCCTCAGTCGTTTCCAAAATTACCGCTTTTGCTTCATCATCCAAAACGAAAGTTTGCGGCGCAACCGCCACACAGGTAGCCGCACCGATGCAAAGATTGCGATCGACCCAAACCTTTAACTTTCTGACTTTAACCGGACCGGAAGGATTTTTCGGATCTTTAAGACTAACATCTGCCATACTTTAGCTATTAAATAATAATTATTTAATACTAATTCACCGGGCGAGTTTTTTCAATCTCTCTTCGATTATTTTCTTCCCTTTTTCGATCCGGTCATGTTTTTGCCGAAGATCCTGGGGGATTTCCCTTTTGTTTTTCAATAAATACTGGTATATGGCTTCGCCCAAAGCATCGATTGCCAAAAGCGAACAGTGGATTTTGATGGGCGGCAGTCCGTGAAGCGTATCGATGATGTCTTTTTTGCCGAGTTTCAGCGCTTCATCGATAGTTTTTCCTTTGGCCAAATCGGTAATGACGCTGCTTGTGGCGATTGCCGCCGCGCAACCGTAAGTCTTGAATTTTACCGCCGTAATGATTTCTTCCGCTTTTTTATTTTCCTTGACTTCGATATATAAAGACATGATATCGCCGCAGATTATATTACCCGCTTCTCCCAATCCGTCGGGATTCGTCAAAGCGCCATAATTGCGAGGGTTACGGAAATGATCGATTGTCTGTTTGCTGTAAAAATTACTCATACTTGATATAAGGGTGACATAACTTTTAATTTATCAAAAACCCGTACCAGTTTTTTTATCGTGAAATCGATATCTTCTTTTTTGGTGAAGCGGCCAATACTGAAACGCAGCGAACCATGGGCTTGATGGGGTTTCAAACCAATGGCCGTCAGTACATGACTGGGCATAAGATTTTTCGATGAACAAGCCGATCCGGTCGAGGCGGCAACACCGTTAAAATCCAACTCCAATACCAACGATTCGCCTTCGACTACCGGAAAAGAAAAGTTAACATTATTTGATAAGCGTTTATCTCCAACCGCCCCGTTTAATTTTGCTTCGGGAATGGCTTCTTGGATATCTTTGATTAATTTATCACGCAGTTTAGCTATCCGCTTATTTTCCGTTTTCATTTCTTTTTTTAATATTTCGCAGGCTTTGGCGAACCCGACAATACCGGCGACGTTTACCGTCGACGATCTCTTTCCCAGCTCATGACCGCCGCCATGCAAAATCGGTTCGATCACGACTCCGCTTCCAACATAAAGAAACGCAACGCCTTTCGGTCCGTAAACTTTATGGGAAGAAGCCGTCAGTAAATCGATATTCATTGCTTTGACGTCAATCGGGGTTTTTCCCAAGCTTTGCGAGGCGTCGGTGTGGAAATAAACGCCTTTTTCCCGGCAGATTTTTCCGATTTCGGCAATGTTTTGGATGGTACCAATCTCATTATTGCCATGAATAATCGAAACAATCAGTGTTTTATCGGCGATGGCTTTTTTCAATTCATTCGGATCGATTAATCCTTGATCGTCTACCGACAATTCGGTTAGTGCCAATCCCTGATTTCTTAACCAACGGCTGCTTTCCAAAACACAATCATGTTCTATGCTCGAAATAATAATATGATTTTTTCCCCTGTTTTTGCCTCCAAAGGCGACGCCTTTCAAGGCTAAATTATTGCTTTCGGTGGCCGATGAGGTGAAAACAATCTCCTGCGGTTCGGCATTGATTAAGTTAGCAATTGTCCGGCGGCTTTTTTCGAGCGCTTCATCAGCTTCGCGGCCTAAGGAATATAAAGACATGGAATTGCCGAATTTTTTGCTGAAATAAGGCAGCATCGCTTTCAATACCCGCGGATCTATCGGTGTCGTCGCCGCATAATCGAGGTATACTTTTTTCATAAAAATATCAGTTGAAAATATTAACCAGTTTTGTTAGTTTTAGTTCGCGAATAATGATCCTGTTTAAAGTGGTTGATAAGTATTTTTGATGATGGCAGATTTTCTCGAACTTACAGTCGTAGCCGCTTTCGACACACTTGGAAAGTTTTACCTTTTTGTTGAAGGCACGAAGATAGTCGTATAAGTTTAAAGAATTGATTCTGGGCGACAATAAATATCCGCCGGTTCTTCCCTCTTCACTTATCAGCAGTTTTTCTTTAACGAGTTGGGATGTAATTCTCGCGACAAATCGCGGCGGCAATTTTGTTTCATCAATTATTTTTTTCAACGAAGTCTTTTCTTTTCTTTTGGAAAGATAGGAAAGAACGATCAATCCGTAGTCCGCTTGATTGGTAATGGTAAACATATACTATTTAAGTAATAGTTTAACAAACCATAATATTTTGTCAACCGCAAGAATAATTTTTATTTGTCAATATGATTGCAAACTTAATCTTGGAACTCGGTCGAGGGAGGAAATGTCTTTGACGAAGATACCTTTTTTTGCATGATAGTAGGCGGCGACGCCGATCATTGCCGCATTGTCGCCTGTCAGATATTTATAAGGCGGGAATATCACCGAGCCTTTATATGATTTAACCAGATCCCTGAATTTTTTTCTTAAATACAGGTTGGCGGTTACCCCGCCGCCAACGATCAAACGATTAATACCCGTCTGCCTGATTGCTTTCTCCGTTTTATAAATCAACGTATCAAACACCGCCTCTTGAAAAGAACTGGCCAATTGTTTAACCTCGGAGGTTTCCCGTTTCTTAAGGAAATAATAAAATGATGTCTTAAGTCCGGAAAATGAGAAATTCAAATCGTTTGACTTTAACATCGGCCGGGGAAATTCATGAAAATCCTTATTGCCGGCCATCGAAGCTAACCGTTCGATTACCGGTCCTCCCGGGTATCCTAACCCAAGCAGTTTAGCCGCTTTGTCGAGCGCTTCACCCGCCGCATCGTCCAATGTTTCTCCTATGGTTTCGAATTCCAGGTGTTTTTTAAAGACTACGAATTCCGTATGGCCGCCGGAAATAATCATGGCAAGATAGGGGAATTTAATGTCTTTTGCGGGTTTGCCTTCCCGGTTTTGAACGAAGCATGAATAAATATGGCCTGCCAAATGGTTTACGGCAATTAATTTTTTATGATATTTTTCTGCCAATTCCTTGGCCTTTTTTATTCCCACTTCAAGGGCAATCGCCAATCCCGGCCCCTGCGTCACGGCAATACAATCAATAAATTGTAGGGGCGCGGCCCGCTTCGACTCGATGGTCGAATCGAGGCGAGCCCGCTTCGCCAAAGCTTCAGCGAGGCGAGTCTTCGCGCCCGTCATATCCGGGTCGGAAAACCCGACCCCTACATTTTTAAATAATTTATTTAACGCATCCTGAATTACCAAATCAATCCATTCTTCATGTGCCCGTTTGGCGATCGTCGGCACAATTCCGCCCCATTTATTATGTTCCAATATCTGCGAATTACTTGCCTTAGCCAAAACTCTCCTGCCCTCGGTAATCGCCACCGATGTTTCATCGGCCGAAGTGTCAATCGACAATATTTTCATAATTAATAGTTAACGATTATTTCTCTTTTTATTTCATTAAGGTACTTCATTTTTATATAAACCACTTTCCCTTTACTTTTTAACCTCTCCAAAAGATTTCCCATTTTCTCTCCCCATTCAAACGCAATGACGTTATTACCTTTTAGATATTCTTCTATTCCCAAATGCTCCAATTCCGGCAATTCTTTAATATTGTATAAATCATAATGGACAAATTTATCGAAAGGTTTTTTTACCAGGGGGTATTCATACGATACGACAAAAGTCGGAGAAATGATGTTCTCGATTTTTAGTTCCTCCGCCAACCCTTTGACAAAAATCGTTTTCCCCACGCCCAACTCTCCCTCAAGAACGATAAATAACGGCTGGTTATTAATTTTTTTAATTATTTGTTGATAAATATTTTTGGCAATCGCTTTTGTTTCTTCAGATGAATAAGAAAAAAAATGGTTTTGTTTACCAACGGAGATATCACCTTGTCGAATAATTTTTAATTCCGAAGTAGTCAAATCAATCACGGTCGACGGTTTATAGCGAGGAAGTTTACCGCTATCAATAATCAGATCGATCAATTCTTTCTTTTTTTCCGATAGGCTGTTCATCAACGACTCAACTGAGTAATGGGGGTTATCACCCGATAAGTTGGCTGAAGTGGCGGTGATCGGCTTCCCGTATTCTGAGACAAGTTTGATAATAAAATCGTAATTGGGAATCCGTACACCCAATGTCCCATCTTCCGATTCCAAGAGTAATGAAGTTTTATGTTTAGCAGGTAAAATAATTGTGAAGGGACCTGGCAGAAATTGATTCAATAAAGATTTTTGTTTTTCTGATACTTCAACGTACTCTTGAAGCATCTTCAACGACGAAACAAAAACGGAAATTGCCTTACCCGCCGGCCGGCTCTTGAACTCAATTGATTTTCCAACCGCCAAATCACTGGTCGCGTCGCCCAGCAAACCATAAACCGTATCGGATGGTGAAACAATTAAACCACCCTTCTTCAAAATGGTTATTGTATCTTGAATTAGTCTTTTATTGTTTGCTTTGTATGCTATAATTTTCATAATTAGACTATTATACTATGGCAGAAAAAATCGATCCGAAGAAAAATAATCAAAAGATAACCGAATTCAAATTCAATTTGGATCTGAAGAATCTTTTTATCATTATCTTTATTCTTTTTTTCTCTTACTATACCTTTCATTCGATTACCCGTGAGGTAAACAATCTTCCAAACGATAAATCCATCTCCTCAGTCATCAACGATATCAAAGGCGGTAAAGTGAAAAAAATCGAAATTACCGATAGTAAATTGCTGGTAACCTACAACAACAATTCAACGGCAACCACATACAAGGAATCGGGTGACAGTTTTTATACGATTCTGAAAAACGCAGGCGTCGATCCGGGCCGCGTGAATATTACCGTTAAAGATACCCAGACCGGCAGCGCACTGGTAAACTTCGCCGTCAGTATTTTGCCCGCCCTATTGACGGTCGGCTTGTTGTTTTTTCTCTTCCGCCAGGCCAAAGGTGCCCAGGATTCGGTTTTCTCATTCGGCCGTTCCGGCGCCAAAAGATTCAATAAGGATTTGTCGAAGATTACTTTCAAAGATGTTGCCGGTGTCGACGATGCCAAAAAAGAGCTTGAAGAAATTGTCGATTTTTTAAAACATTCGGAAAAATATAAAAAATTGGGTGCAAGAACCCCCAAAGGGGTGATTTTGATCGGACCGGCCGGATCCGGAAAAACTCTGCTTGCCAAAGCCGTCGCCGGCGAAGCCGGTGTTCCTTTTTATTCCATTGCCGGTTCGGAATTTATGGAAATGCTCGTTGGAATCGGCGCCGCCCGCGTCCGCGATTTATTCGCCAACGCCAAAAAAAGCGCACCGGCCATCATTTTTATCGATGAAATCGATGCCATCGGCCGGGCAAGATCGGCCGGCGTCATGCCCTCTCATGATGAAAGGGAGCAAACTCTAAATCAAATTCTTGTTGAAATGGACGGATTTACGCCAACCGAACAGATCGTTGTCATTGCCGCAACCAACCGGGGCGACCTGCTTGATTCGGCTTTATTGAGACCGGGACGCTTCGACCGGAGAATTGTCGTCGATTATCCGGATATCGAAGGAAGGAAATCGATCGTTAAAATCCACGCGCGGGGTAAACCGTTTGCCGATGACGTTGATTGGGATAAAGTGGCAAAAAGAACCGTCGGTTATTCCGGTGCCGATTTGGAAAATATGCTTAACGAAGCCGCCATTCAAGCCGCTCGTGAAGGAAGAGACAAGATTAGTATGGATAACGTCGAAGAAGCCGCTACCAAAGTCAAGCTTGGACCGGAGAAAAAAAGATTACAGTCGGATTTGGATAAAAAATTGACCGCTTATCATGAAGCGGGTCATGCCATCGTCAGCCATTTCCTGCCGCACACCGATCCGGTTCACCGGATTTCGATTGTCTCGCGGGGCATGGCGCTTGGTTATACTTTAATTCCGCCCGGTAAAGACAAACTGCATGAAACCAAAACCCATTTATTGGAACGGATTGCGGCCATGATGGGCGGCCGGGCGGCCGAAGAACTGACATTCGACGAAATCACGACCGGAGCGGCCAACGATTTTGACCAGGCAACAAGAGTGGCAAAAGCCATGGTTGTCGAGTTCGGGATGAGCGAACTCGGCCCCATCAATTTCGGCCCGAATATGGATATCACCGAATGGGGCAAAACTTATTGGGAACAAAATACCCTATCACAGGAAATGTTAGGCAAGATTGACGCGGAAATTAAAAAAATAATCACCGCCGCCTACCAGAATGCCAAAAAAATCTTGCTGGAAAAAGCCGACAACCTGAAAGCGGTCGCCGAAAAACTGATCAAAGACGAAAATATCGATCAGGACGAATTTGAAAAAATTGTCGGTGTCAAAAAAGCGTTTGTTTCCAATTTGCAAAAATGAACACTGCCTTATTAATCGACGGCAATGCCATTATGCACCGGGCATATCATGCTTTGCCTCCTTTCAAAACCAAAGCCGGTCTTCCGACTCACATTGTCTATGGTTTTTTTTCCATTATTCATAAATCATTAATCGATTTTCGCCCCCACTACTTAATCGTATGTTTCGATGTGGCGGCGCCGACTTTCCGGAAAAAAATGTTTAAGGAATACAAAGCTACCCGGAAAAAACTGGAAGACGATTTCATTGTCCAAATCCCGATCGTTAAAGAAGGCCTGGAAAAAGCAAAGATTAAATATTTCGAAAAACCGGGTTTTGAAGCCGATGATATCATTGGAACTATTTGCCGAATATTATATGGAGGAAATAACCGGATTTTGGTTCTCTCGGGCGATAAAGACATCTTGCAGCTTGCAAATGACAAGGTAAAAGTGATTACCCCGCAAATCGGTTTTTCGAAGATGAAAATTTACGGCCGGCAGGAAGTAGTCGATACTTATCAGGTGACACCCAAACAGATGGCCGATTACAAAGCTTTGGTCGGCGACCATTCGGACAATTATGAAGGCGCGCCTGGCATCGGCCCGAAAACGGCGGCGCAGATTATCAAGGAATTTCCGACGATAGAAAACATTTACGAGAATATTGACCTGATTAAATCGGAAAAAATAAAAAAGATACTTGAAGAACATAGGGAAACGATTTTGCTGGCCAAAAAACTGGCAACGATCGACGATCACGTCGATATCGACTTTAGGCCCGAAGAAACGAAGTTCGATCGTTTTCCCGAAGAATTCAAGGAATTTCTTGCCAAATACGAAATTTATTCTTTAATCAACCGCTTATTCAATATTCGACCCGTCAAAAAGAAAAAAGAAGACCCCCAACTGGGCTTATTTTAATTCGTAAACTCCTGGACGAACATTTTGCCGTATACTCCTCCGTCGACGATACCGATGCCCACTTTTCCGTAGTCCGCAGATAAAATATTGCGGCGGTGGCCTTCGGAATTCATGAGCCCCTGATGGGCCAAATAAACATCGGGCGCAAAAGCCAGATTCTCGCCGATCACCAAATAATCGATTCCGTCCCGGTCCGCCCGCTGCGCCGGCGAAGAACCGTCGATCGGCGATACATGGGCAAAAAAGCCGTGAACGAGCATTTCTTCGGCATAATTTCTGGCAAGCGCCTGCAGTTTTTCATTAACTTGTAGCGGAGCAATTCCTCTTTTGATCCTTTCCTGATTGAGAAGGGCAAGCATTATTTTTTCGGAATTGGTATCGATTACTGTCTGGTTGGAATTCAATTTGAAATTCAAATCGACTATTTCGTCGGACTGGGGCTTAACCGTTATGAAATTTAATGTCTCCGAAACCGCATCGTTGAAAACCAATTTTATTTGTCTTTCGAAAGATTGCGATAAACCGACAAAATAGGGGCCGGTTCTCGATTCGAGGATCGCTTCCTTCACCTGGCCTTTTACCGGAAGCGCAAAAACCAGGCTGATGAAAAACAGGTAAAGGATTACTCCCTGGAAACCGGCTACCAAAAAGCCGAGATAATAATTCAGCGGATGTTTCCTTACTGCCCGGGTAATCTTTTGCAAAAGCAAAGCGATGGCAATATAGAGGAATGTTTCCGACAAGAGCCAGGCGACGAAAAACCCCAAAGCATTGGCAATGCCGCGGGTGAAAGCAAAGTTATCGACAAACAAACGGCCGAAGAATGAGTAGTAGCGGTAGGAAATTATCAAGGAAAATAAGAATCCGAAAATCTCAAAAACCGTATCGATGAATCCGCTATTCGTCAGCAAAAAATAACCTAAAAGAATAATAAATATGACATCAATCCAATTTAGCGTATTTAGCGTATTGATTATTTGACTAAACATACTTATATAATTTTATCACCCGGGAATAAAAATTCCTGTAAAATTGAATCGTGAGAAAAAAACAACTGATTAATTTAATCATTGCTTTAATCGTCATACTGTTCGCTTATATCCAATCGCCATCAAAACCGAATTTAAATTTAAATTCTCCGACGGCAACTCCTCTACCCATACATATTCCAACAACGACGGCGACAGTCGTCAGGGCAATCGACGGTGACACGATTGTCATTTGCAAGGAGTCACCTTGCAAGGAGGAAACGGATAAACAGACGGTCAGATATATCGGTATCGATACTCCCGAAACAAAAGATCCCAAAAGAGTTGTCGGTTGCTTCGGACAGGAAGCTTATAAAGAAAATAAAAAATTGGTCGAAGGCAAGGAAATTATCATGGAAAAAGACATTTCCGAAACCGATAAATATGGACGCCTATTGCGTTATGTCTGGATCAATGATAAAGATTCAACCGATGAAGCGGTTTTTGTCAATGATTATTTGGTGCGCCAGGGATTCGCCCATGCCTCGACATTTCCTCCTGATGTAAAATATGCAAATAAATTCCGCGAAGCCCAGAAAGAAGCCCAACAAAACAATCGCGGACTGTGGAACTCCTGCTCTTTCTTAAAGTGTCATTCAAATAGGGAACCTCACAACCCAAGTAGCTAAAATATTGCTGGCGATAGGAATCCCTGTTTTTCTTGAAACTTCTTTGAGATCACAAAAGACTGAGTTATTCCAAGATCAGATGATAAAGCAGTTAGCTTTGAGAAATCTTGTTGAGTTCCAGTTAACTTAACCTCAAACGCTGTATTTCTATCTAAAACGATATCAATCTCAGCAGTGTTACGCTTATTGTAAAAACTCACCTTACCATAACTTGAAAGCTGATTGACAGCCGCATTCTCAAATACTTGCGCATCGCTGACTTTTCCAATCACGTTTAAAAGCCCTGTATCGGTAAAATAGACCTTCTTCCCTCCAGCTACAGCCCGATCTATACTTTTGCTAAATCTGGGTAAGAGTTTAATAAAAAATGTTCCCTGTAAGAATTCGAGAAATCTGTATACTTTTACCCTATCTATTCTGAGCTCACTTGACAAACGCGTTACATCAAGCATTGATCCAACTCGAGGTACTAACAGTAAGATCATATCCCGAAGCTCGCGAATGTCTGAGTAATCAGAAAGAATCTTAATATCTTTCTCAAAAAACGAAGCAAAGATATTTCTTAAAACCATTAATTTCGTATCCTTATCTTCTGTGGTAACTACTTCTGGAAAGCCACCAAATGTCAGAAAGTCATCGTATTCGGAAATTCTGGCTTTGTGAGTAAAAATGCTATTTTTCCTGAATACATCCTGCAAGGTAACGTTTTGAACTTCTTTTAACGAAGCGACATCTTTAAAATAAAGATATTCCTGAAAACTTAATGGAGGAAGTTCATACAGGAATTTACGACCTGATAATGACTCAGGGAATAGATTTTTAAGATAAAAGCTAGAAGAACCTGTTAAATAAAATTTAACTTTATGATGATCAATGAGATATTTAATAACCTTTGTAATCTCAGGAAAATTCTGAATCTCATCAATAAATACTGATAATTTTCCTGTCTCTTTCCCCATATCAGAAAGTCTTTTATAGATCACTTTATAATCTTCATCTTCAAAAACCTTTTGGTCGAGTGGATTATCAAAATCAAACCACAATTTGGGTTCTTTTACTTCTTTAAAAACTTGACGCATGAGAGTAGTTTTCCCCACTTGTCTCATTCCAGTAATAAGAAGGGCGTTTTTGTGATCTAAGTGCTTTACTAATTCGTAATATAAAAGCCGCTTTTTCATAGTGTAAATTTATTATTACAGATTTACGCAAATTTGTAAAGACTATTTTACGCTTCAATTTGATATTATTATTACATATAATATTTTGGTAGAGTTTTATATATTTAAAAT
>Ga0172369_10002096_pt1 | contig 28003 bp, 19 predicted proteins | sample LakKiv25m_FD_114539 | JGI IMG/M metagenome (GOLD analysis project Ga0172369, IMG submission 114539) | Freshwater microbial communities from Kabuno Bay, South-Kivu, Congo - kab_022012_11.25m | ecosystem: Environmental > Aquatic > Freshwater > Lake | place: Democratic Republic of the Congo...
CCTGCGGCCTGACACCCCGGACGAGCGTGATGACCTGTGATCACCCGGAGGGCTCGGACACTGCCGGGGGGGCGGCGCATATACTTATAACCTGCACTAACTACGAGGGAAGTTACTTACAAGGCAACGGTTGGGTTGCGGGCAAAGCCCGCGTTGGTATTGATAATAGCGTCACTTTTTTTCTCCTCTGCCTGGTGATGATCATCTCACCAGCGAGATATGAAAAGTGGCAGTCATATCTCAACGAAAAAATAACACCCCGCTTTCTTTCACCATCAGTCGAACGCGTCAACGAGCAATATGCCGCCCTCAACGAGCCTGGCATGAAGAGGGTGCTGATTGTCATCACTGGAATCATCGGCATGCTGATCAGCGCGTTGCTAATTTATGGAGTCTTTAACGGGAAGGTACGCTAAGTCAGGAACAATTCCAGGCTTGTCAACGTCATACAGGCATGACATCCAATGTTAAGGAGGTTTTACCATGCGTTGGACCTTAATCTTGCTTGGCGCCTTTGGATTAACACTCGCGATCTACTGCCGGGTGCATGCCCAAAATCCCGAAGGTGACGAACCGGCGCCTGCCGCCCCGGAAACGAAGCTCTGGGGCGGCATCAGCACGAATGCGCCGCTGTTTACGGAGGGTGATACGGGGAAGCTCAACCTGATCTTCACGGTATTTAACGAGGGAGATACAACCATCGATCCGAAGATCGGCGAAGCGACCCTGGTGATTAATGGTAAGGATGATCTCGGATCATGGATGATGTTCAATAACGGCCCGCGTGACAACCGATTTACCGCGCTTCCCCCCGGCGACTATTTGCTCTTCAATTATGGAGTGGGCAACTTGTTTGCAAAGCCGGGTCTGTACCGCGTATATTGGAAAACCCCAGTACTCCGGTCCGACGAGATCGATATCCGCATATTGCCGAAGGTCGAGCCAAAACCGTAAGCTTTTTCGGAGTGCGGCGGCTCGACACCGCTTTCATAGCGGGTAAGGTGATTGCAATAGTATTACGATATGCCTGTATATCTGTTTACTCTGACAGCTTGATAGACCAACCGTAATCTTATTACGAGCACCTTACGCGCAATGAAAGCGGCGTCGAGCCGCCGCACTCCAAAAGGTTGGGGATAACTCCCCGCGCTGTCTCGTCACCCCACGCGCAATTTATGTTACAATACCTCCGACCGCACCATGGCTTACCAATCACTTTACCGCAAATACCGTTCCCGCGATTTTACCGACCTGATGGGGCAGCGGCACGTGACGCAGACGCTGGCCAATGCCATCGGTTCGGGGCGGGTGGCGCACGCGTATCTGTTCTGCGGGCCGCGCGGGACGGGGAAGACGAGCACGGCGCGCGTGCTGGCGAAGGCGCTGAACTGCATCAACGGGCCGACGGCCACTCCCTGCGACGAGTGCCCATACTGCGTCTCCATTCGTCAGGGCAACGCCATCGACGTCATCGAGATCGACGCCGCCAGCAACCGCAACATTGACGACATGCGCCAGCTTCGCGAGCAGGTGAACTACCCGCCGGTGGAGCTGCGCTACAAGTTCTACATCGTGGACGAAGTCCACCAGCTCACCCGCGATGCCTTCAATGCCTTCCTGAAGACGCTGGAGGAGCCGCCGGGCCATGTCATCTTCGTGCTGTGCACCACCGATCCGCACCAGTTGCCGGCCACCATCCTGTCGCGCTGCCAGCGCTTCGACTTTCACCGCATCACCCAGGAGGACATCACCGAGCGGCTGCATTGGGTGGTGGGGCAGGAGGGCTGGACGATCGAGGAGGAAGCGGTGCGCCTGCTGGCGCGGGCGGCGAACGGCGGGCTGCGCGACGCGCTGAGCCTGCTCGACCAGGCGGCCTCCTACGCGGGCACGGAGATCACCGCCCAGCACATCCGCGATATCCTCGGCGGCATCGACCTGGAGCTGCTGACGCAGTTCACCGACACCGTGCTGAAGAAGGACGCGGTGGGGCTGTTCCGGCTGGTGGACGAAGTGATTTCCGACGGCAAGGACGTGCCGCAACTGGTGGGCGAGCTGATCCAGCACTGGCGCAACCTGCTGCGCGCGCAGATCGGCGGTCCGGACGCGCTGGTCGAGTTCACCACCGAACAGCGCAACCTGCTGGCCGGGCAGGCGCGGCAGACCGACCAACCGGCGCTGATGCGCGCCATCACGCTGCTGTGCGAAGCGGAGAACGAGCTGCGCTGGAACGCCCAGCAGCGGTTGCTCATCGAGCTATACAGCCTGCGCATCATGGGCGAAGAGCCGGCCCCCGCGCCGGCGGCCGCCGCGCCGGCGCAACCGGGCGCTCGCCGCTTCGACACCCCGCCGCGGCCGGCGGAACCTGTCCCGCGACCGGCTGCTCCCACGCCCGCGCCGGCGTCACGCCCCGCCACGCAGACACCGGCGGCGCCCGCGCCGGCGGCCGTGGAACCCGCCGCCGCGGAGCCCACCGGCGAGTGGACCATTCCGCGGTTGAAAAAGGCATGGCCGCAGTTTACCGAGTGGATGGGCCGCTCGCCGAAGCTGGAGAACCTGCGCACGCGCATCGCGCAGAACTGCTGGCCGCAGAGTCTGATCGGCGACCGGTTGACGCTGAACACCGCCAGCGCCTTCACCCGCGACCAGGTGGCGGAGCGCCCGGCGGTGCAACAGGCGCTGCAGCAGTGCGTGCAGAGCTACTTCAAGGCGCCTTTTCAGGTGAGCGTAGAGGTGCAGAACGGCGGGGAGAAGGCGTCCGAGCCTGCTCCTGAACCCGTAACGGTCGCCGCGCCAGCGCCGCCCGCCGCGCCTGAAACGCCGCCCGCCGAACCGCCCGCGCCGGAGCCTAACCGCGACGTGGTCGGCGAGCGGATGAAGCAGGTGTTCAGCGGGAGCGAAGAGGTGAGGTGAAAGCCAGACGAGTCAGACGAGTCGGACGAGATCGGACATGTCCGACATGTCTGACTGGTCTGACCAGTCAGACCGGTCTGAAAAGCCACCTGCCATCAACTCCGAATTTAGCATTTTGTATTATAACCGAATCAGGGAGTATGACATGACATTGCGTAACTTGAGCCCTTCGAAGATGTTCGAGCTGTGGGCACTGGAGCATACGCCGGAATATTCTTTTGCCGGCAAGACGGTGGACGACTTCGCGGCGTGGAAGGTGGAGGCGCTGCCGAAGGTGCTGGGCACGCTGGGCAAGTGGCCGGAGCGGGTGCCTTTGAACCCGGAGCTGATGGCGGAGTGGGAGCACGACGGGCTGCGCAAGCAGCGCTGGATGATCGACGTGGGCAAGTATGCCTCCGCCAGCTTCCAGGTGAACATCCCTGGCGACCTGCGGGATGGCGAGCAGCGGCCCGCCATCTGCTGCTGGCACGGGCACGGCGGCTTCGGCAAGGATCCGGTGATGGGCAACGACGGCAACCCGGAGATCCGCCAGGCCATCGCCTACCACCACTATAACTACGGCCACGAGATGGCGAAGAAAGGCTTCGTCACCTACGCCATCGACTGGATGGGCGGCGGCGAGCGCGGCGACGGCAACAAGCCGCACTTCAACACGAAAAACGCGGGTCGCGACTGGTGCAATATCTATTACCTGCACGCCACCATGCTGGGGATGACCTCCATCTCCATCAACATGGCGCAGGGGATGGCGGCCACCGATTTCGCCTGCACGCTGCCCTGCGTGGACGCCGACCGGCTGGGCGTGATGGGGCTGAGCGGCGGCGGCACGATGACGGTGTGGAGCGCCCTTTGCGACGAGCGCTTCAAGGCGATCGAGGTGATCGGCTACAGCGACCTGTGGGCAATTTTCGGCCTGCGCGACACCAACTACTGCGGCATGCAGGTGGCGCCCGGTCTGTTCGCGCTGGTGGACCTGCCCGACCTGCAGGGGTTGATCGCCCCGCGCCCGCTGCTGGTGGATATCGGGGCGTATGACTCCTGCTTCAATATCGACGGCGCCCTGCAGTGCTTTCGCCAGGTGGAGGGGATTTTCGCCGCCGCCGGCGTTCGCGACCGGCTGGAGCTCGACCTTTACCCACAGGAGCACAGTTGGGGCGGGTTCAAGTCGGAGGCTTTCTTCGCGCAGCACCTCGGTTTGCCGGTCGGGGCCGGACGCTGACGTTTGAGGCGCCCCCGCGAGAAGCGAACCGGTTTTGAAATGACCTGATATTGTTAATGATAATTGCCGATAATCTTGACAAGAGGACAGGTTCATCATCATACTCTCAGGAGGAAAACGCGGGGCGAGGCAGAATACAGATCATCACGCGGCTATTTTCCGGCTGAACGGCCCCCCTTTGCTGTTCTCCCGAATACTCGATGTCAACCGGCGCGCGTTTTGCGGGCATAGCCTTTCAGGCGATTCTCGCGGGCGATCATTTTTTCCGCGCGGCATTTCGGCGCCTTAATCGTTGGGCAAGGCAACCGGCCGATATGGAAAAAAAGAATGTGGTCGGGAAACGTTTAACGCCATAGATGGAATGTGGTATAATTGGGGTAACCTGTTGCCGGCGAACCGTTGAGGAGCCGTCTGGCCCGCAGGACGACAGCCTCAATGGGAAAGATAGGGTGGCAGATGTCAACTGCACGGGGAGTAAAAATCCCGATAGGTAAGATATTGCTTGATTCGGGTAAGATTACACCCGATCAGCTCAAGCAAGCCCTCACCTTACAGAAAAGCACCAATGAGAAGCTGGGACGATTGCTGATCGACCTGGGTTTCGTCAGCGAGCACGACGTGCTGATTGCCTATGCGCAGCAGTTGAACGTGCCGATATTCGATCCGGAAAAGATGGCGCCCGATCCGGGGGTGGCCAAGGTGATCCCGGATCATTTGATCCAGCGTTATAATCTGATCCCGCTCCGCCGCAACGGCAGCAAGCTGGTAGTGGCGATGGCTGACCCGACCAATGTTTTCGCGCTGGACGATCTGCGGCTGATCACCGGATTCGAGATCGAACCGATGCTGGCGACGCTGGAGCATATCACCGCCATCCGCAACAACGGCGGCATCACCGGCGGCGAGCAGACCCCGGCGGGCTCCAAGTTATCCGGGGTCAATCCCAAACTGCCCGCGCAGGAGCCGGGGTCCAAAATCTCCGGAGTGAATCCCAAACTGCCGGGGCAGGACGCGTCGTCCAAGATCTCCAGCGTGAATCCCAACCTGCTCGGCGGGGATGACGTTTCGAAGGTATCGGGCGGCAACGCTCTCGACGGCGGCGCGCTGGGGGAAGGCGACTCGACCGAGAAGAGTTCGATGGCCGATATCGACAGCATGCTGGAAGCGATCCGCCGGCCCGATGCACCCGGCGAGACCGGCGATTCCGACGAATCGGTGGAAATCGCCGAGGACGCGCCCATCATCCGCATGGTCAACGTCCTCATCCAGAACGCCATCAAGCAGGTTGCCTCCGACATTCACGTGGAGCCGGACCGGCGCCAGGTGCGCGTACGCTACCGCATTGACGGCGTGCTCTACGAAGTGATGACCCTGCCGAAATTCGCGCACGCGCCGCTCATTTCCCGCCTGAAGATCATGTCGGATATGAACATCGCCGAGCGGCGCATCCCGCAGGACGGCCGCATCCACCTGCGTCACGAGAAACGCGACTACGACATGCGCGTGAACGTGCTGCCGACCGTATTCGGCGAAAAGTGCGTCATGCGCATTCTCGACCAGGGCAGCGTGTTGATCGGCCTCGGTCGGCTGGGCTTCATGCCGGAGATGATGGCCTCGCTGGAGACGCTCATTCAAAAACCCAACGGCATGGTGCTGGCCACCGGACCGACCGGTTCTGGCAAAACCACCACGCTGTATTCCATTCTCAACCGCATCAACTCGGTAGATAAGAACCTGCTCACCGTCGAGGACCCGGTCGAGTACCAGATGCCCGGCGTCAGTCAGGTATCGGTCAACCGCAAAGCCGGTTTGACCTTCCCGGTGGCGATGCGCGCCTTCCTGCGCCAGGACCCGGACATCATCATGGTCGGCGAAATCCGCGACCTGGAAACGGCGGAAATCGCCATCCAGGCTTCGCTGACCGGCCACCTGGTGCTCTCCACCCTGCATACCAATGACTCGCCATCTACTATCGTCCGCCTTTCCGACATGGGCGTCGAGCCGTTCCTGATCTCCGCCTCCATCATGGGCTGCATCGCCCAGCGCCTGGCCCGCAAGCTCTGCGAAAACTGCAAGGAGCAGGACGAACCGCCGCGCGACGCGCTGTATCGCCTGGGGTTGGACGACGAGGAGATCGAAGGAGGCACCTTCTTCCGCGCGGTCGGCTGCGAAGAGTGCATGAACCGCGGATATCGAGGCCGCCTGGGAGTGTTCGAGCTCCTCACCCTCACTGAGGAACTACAGGAATTGATCGTTCGCCGCGCCCCCCTCTCGGAGATTTCCCAGGCCGCCATCGCTTCAGGGATGATTACGCTGATGAAAGATGGCGTGTCGAAGGTGAAGAGCGGCATAACCACCCTGGAAGAGGTGCTGCGCGTAGTTTCGCTCCATTAATGACCTTTCGCGCGCATGCCGATGAATTGTCCGTCAAACCGGCCGGACGTCAGGTATGGTTTCGCCGGTTTCCGGGTATAATATTGTAATCGGAGGCTTGATAAGGGATGGAATCGATCGCTGTCGCGACTCCGGAGCGTACTCCGCTTACTCTACGCTCGAATGACCCCTCGCGCCCGCGCGACTTGAGCGAGGTGCATATCGACGAATTGCTGGAGCTCCAGGTGGAGTCCAAAGCCTCGGACCTGCACATCGCCGTGGGGCTGCCGCCGATCTACCGCATTGACGGCGACCTGATCTCGGGCAACTATACCAAGTTCACCCCGCAGGTCACCCAGCGCATGTGTTACGATATCCTAACCGACGAGCAGATCCAGCGCTTTGAAAACAGCCTGGAGCTGGACTTTTCCTACCAGTTGGGAAAATCCAGCCGTTTCCGCGTCAACCTATTCCGCGACCGCGGCTCGGTGGCGTCGGCTTTCCGAACGATTCCGTACCGCATTCCCACCCTGGAGGAGCTCAAACAGCCGGCCATCATGAAGGAGCTGACCAACCGGCAGCGCGGCCTGATCCTGGTAACCGGCCCGACGGGGTCCGGTAAATCGACGACGCTGGCAGCCATGCTCGGTGAGATCAACCGGAAGTTTCGCAAGCACATCATCACCATCGAAGACCCCATCGAATATCTGCACACCCATGTCAACTGCGTCATCAACCAGCGCGAGGTTGGGCAAGATACCAAGGAATTCAAGAACGCCCTGCGCGCCGCCCTGCGCGAGGACCCGGATATCATCCTCGTCGGCGAGATGCGCGACCTGGAAACCATGGATCTGGCCATCCACGCTGCGGAAACGGGCCACCTGGTGTTCGCTACCGTCCACACCAGCAGCGCCGCGCAGACGGTAGACCGCATCGTGGATGTCTTCCCGGTCGAGCAGCAGGAACAGATACGCGTCATGCTCTCCAACAACCTGATCGCCGTCATCACCCAGCAGCTCATGCCGAAAATCGGAAGCGGTCGCGTCTGCGCGTCGGAGATCATGATCGCCTCGCCGGCCATCCGCAACCTCATCCGCGAAGCGAAAGCCCACCAGATCAACTCCATCATTCAAACCAGCGCGCACCTGGGGATGAAATCCATGGACCAGGCCCTGCGCGATCTATATAACCAGGGAGTCATCTCCTACGATATGGCGATCGAGCGCGCGGCGAACGTGGATGAGCTGAAGAAGATGATGCTCTCGGACGGCACGCTCCCCGATATTGCCGGCGCCATGCCCGGCGATGCCGATCAGAATAAAACTGCCAATACCGCGCCTCCCGCTCGTGGAGGACGCGGCTGACACTGTATGGCGGCAGGAGATCACCGGCCGGCGTGCGCCGGACCGGCATAGTGCGCGAAGGAGGGAAATATGCCTACCTTTACCTATGTGGCACGCGATCAGAACGGGCGACTGCAGGAAGGCTCGACGGATGCCGAAAATTCTCAGCTTCTCGCCCGCCGCCTGCGCGAGCGCGGACTGTGGGTGCAGACGATCAATGCCGCCGGCGCCGCAAAAGCCGACCCGAAGGCCAAAGCCGCCAAACCCTCGGGCGCCGTGGAAAAGCGACCGCGGGGAAAACGCATCGGACGGGTGAAGGGGAAGGACCTGACGATGTTCTGCCGCCAGTTCGCCACCATGATCAACGCCGGCGTGACCATGGTGCGCTGCCTGGCAGTGCTGGAACAGCAGACGACCAGTCCCAACCTGAAGAAGGTGATTCGCGAGGTGCAATATTCCGTGGAAGGGGGCGAGACGCTCACCCGCTCGCTGTCGCGCTTTCCGCGCATCTTCAGCAACCTTTTCATCGGTCTGGTGCGCGCCGGCGAAGTGGGCGGCGTGCTGGACGAAACGCTGGACCGGCTGGCCACCTTCCTGGAAGAAGACCTGAAACTGAAGCGCAAAGTCAAATCGGCGATGACCTACCCGGTCATCGTGCTGACGCTGGCAATTGGGATCGTAGTCTTCCTGGTGACCTTCATCGTGCCGAAGTTCATGGACCTGTTCAAGGAATTCAATGTAAAGATGCCCGCCCCGACCCAGTTCCTCATCACCTGCAGCGATTTCATGACCAATCCGGTGAACGATGCGGTGATCGTCGGCGTCATCGTGCTGGGCGTCATCGGCATCAACCGCATCAAGGCGACGAAGACGGGACGCAGATACTGGGACAAGCTGATGCTCAAGGCGCCGGTGTTCGGCCTGCTCACCCACCGCATCGCCCTTGCCCGCTTCTCGCGCACCATGTCTACGCTGATGACCTCCGGCGTGCCCATCCTGCAGTCGCTGGAGACGGTGGCGGCCGCCATCGACAACGCGGTACTCGAGACGGCGATCCTCGACGCCCGCACGGCGGTGCGCGAAGGTCAGCGCCTGGGCGAGCCGCTGGAGCGCAGCAAGCTCTTCCCGCCGATGGTCATCCAGATGATCAGCGTGGGTGAGGAGACCGGCTCGCTGGACTCGATGCTGAACAAGGTGGCGGACTTCTACGAAGCGGAGGTGGATGCGATGCTGGAGTCCCTCACCGCCGCCCTCGAACCGCTGCTGATCGTCTTCCTCGGTGTCATCGTGGGCTTCATCGTCATCGCGATGTTCCTGCCGCTGGTGGAGATCATCAAGACACTGTCGGAGAACTGAGCACCGGTAATAAACCGCATCCCCCACGTCAGGCCGCTTCGGCGGCCTGACGCTTTTCGGAATAGGGAGGGACGTTCAAGGGTAAGAGCATACTCTTACTCAAAATCTCACTCTTTCTCAAATTCCGCAGCCGTTGATGTTATCAAACGTGAAAAGAAGGCAATAATAATGAAACCGGTTTATTTCGATCATGAGAAACTTCATGTCTATCAGAAAGCTCTCCAGTTTGTTTCCTGGGCAGAGCAACTGATTCAGGAATAGGGTGACTCGATTTAGTTAGCGTCGTAGTTAATTAGTCGCAAAGGGGATCATTTCAGCATGCCCACAGCCCTGTTCACAGTCGGGGCGATCTTTTCGTTCCTGTTAGGCATCACCGTAGGCAGCTTTCTCAACGTGTGCATCTACCGCCTGCCGGCCGGGGAATCCATCGTGCACCCGCCGTCGCACTGCCCGCGCTGCAATAATCGGTTGCGCCCCGCTGACCTTTTCCCCCTGCTGAGCTATCTCGCGCTGCGGGGCAAGTGCCGGTATTGCGGCGCGCGCATCTCGCCGCGCTATTTCGTCATCGAGCTGATCACCGGGCTGCTGTTCGTCGCCACGTGGTGGTCGCTGGCGGCGCTTTATCCGGAACGGCTGGCCTCATCCGCCGGCGTGCTGCTGGCCATCGCGGCCTGGGCATTCGTCGCTTCCATGCTCGTCACTTTCATGATCGACCTTGATACCACCTACGTCATCGAGCCGGTCACCTGGGTGGGCATGGGCGCGGGGTTGCTGTTCGAGCTGCTGCGCGCGGATAGTCCGCGCGATATTCAGTTCACCATCGGCGGACTGACGATTCCCTATCTGCCCATGGCAATTCCCGGCATGATCGTCGGTTTTCTGGTTTTCGTGCTGATCAATCTGTTCGGATGGTTGATCTTCCGCAAGCCGGGAATGGGGCTGGGCGATTCCTTCATCGGCGCGGCCATCGGCGCCATGCTGGGGCCGCGGCTGGCGCTGCTCTCCTTCGGCATCGCCGTCGCGCTGGGCGCGGTGATCGGCATCGTGCTCATGATTGCCGGCCGCCTGCAGCCTTCGCGCGCGCCGGGTCAGGCCGATTCGGCCAGCGACGGCGCATTGCGGGAAACAGCCGAGGAGGAACCGCAGGGCCGCTACATGCCGTTCGGCCCCTTCCTCACCGCCAGCGCCGTCGCCGTCGCCCTCGCCCCCGGCTGGTTCGCCACCCATGCCTCCCATGCGTGGCACTGGTGGCTGTCGCTGGCTTCGTAAATTGCTTATCGTCAACTGGTTTCACTACGCGGCGGGTGCAACCTGTTGTTCAGGTTATTGACCACCGCGCACATGGTACCGATCACCTGACGATATTTCATACGCTTGGGACCGAGTATGCCGACGCGGCCCGTGGCGTGCTCGGTAATGTGGTAGCTGGTAAAGACCAGCGCGCAGTCCTCCAGGCCGGGATGCGGATTTTCCGCGCCGATGCTCACCTTAACCTCGCCGGGGTGGGAGCTGGCGAAGAGCCGCTCGAACACCGATTCCTCCTGCAATGCCTGCAGCAGCGCACGCAATTTCGGGATATCGGTGAATTCCTGCTGCTCGAAGATGAGCGCGGCGCCCTCGACGAAGATACGCGGAGTGGAGCGTTCCTGCTCGAGGCCGCGGCGAACCATCTCGGGAGCATGGCGGAATAAGTCGCCGGGCTCGCGCGGCAGCTTGCTCACCGCGTGGGTCAATGCCTCGTCGGTGAGCGCGGAGAGCGGCTTGCCCTTGAATTCATTGTTGAGCAGGTCGTTCAACTGGCGCAGCCGCGCCGGGTTGGGCCGCTCGCTGACGGTGCTCAGGCTGTGCAGCACCTGGTGGTCGTCGGTGACCAGCATTACCAGCAGTTGATCGTCGCTCACCGGCGCCAGCTCGATATGCTGCAGGCTGTGTTCCTGCCAGCCGGGCACCAGCGCCAGCGCGGTATAGCGGGTAAGCTCGCCCAGCAGGCGGCAGGTAGCCTCGATGCCGGGGTCGCGCGGGATTACCGGCAGCTTCTGCTCGGACCGGCATGGTCCGATGATGTGATTCACGTAATACCGGTAACCAAGATCGGTGGGTATGCGGCCCGCGGAGGTGTGCGGCTGAAAGAGCAGGCCCAGCTCCTCCAGGCGCGCCATCTCATTGCGCACAGTAGCCGAGGAGGCGCGTATTTCCGCTCGTTCAGCCAGTATCGATGAGCTGACCGGCTGCGCGGTGGCGATATACTCCTCGATCAACACCCGCAGAATAGCGGCCTGCCGCTCGCTGAGGATCAATATGCGATCGTGTATTTCGTGATAACGCTCCATGGCTCTATCGTTATTGTACGTGATTTAGTGGATTTTTACCAGCAGGCCTCCTAACCCAGCGAGACTGAAACCAACGAAGGTCACGGTGGCGCCTGTTATCACACGCCACTGCAACCTACACCGGCGGCAGCGGCACGATCAGGCGGTCTTGCGGGGCTTTTTCTTCTTCCTCCTTCGTGTGGCGTCCCACGAGGAGGAGATAGCTGTAAAGCAGCACGAGCAATATGCCGGCAACGGTAAATTTATATTTTTCCGCGATATTCATGGGGGAGAAAAACGCTTCGACAATTGCCGCCGCCACCAGCATCGCCGCCACGCCGGTGATGATGATGAAGGCCTCTTTGCCGGCGCGGACGAGGGCCACCCGGCGCGGATAGACGCCCGGCACGAGCAGCGCGTAAGCCAGCATCAGACCCGCGCCTCCGGAGATATATATGGCGCTCAACTCGATCACCCCATGAGGCGCGAGGAATCCCCAGCCGTTAACCGCTGTTTTAACGCCGTCCATGCCCAATCCGGCGGAGACCACCCCGAGCATGACTCCGTTCGTAATAAGCAGCGGTACGGTCACCACTCCCGCCGTCATTCCTCCAGCGAATGCCAGGATACTGATGCGGATGTTGTTAGTCATTATTCCGCTGAAAGCGGGGATGCGCTTGAACGCCGGCAGCCAGTCCTTGGGCGTATTGTGGCGTTCTACAATGCCCGGGATCATGTCCACGAACTGTTTCGGCAGCACCTGCGCCGCCAGCGATTTGTCGTGCCAGGTAACGGCGAAGCCGATGACGGCCGGCACAAATAAAAGCAGCGCCGCCAGCGTCATCAAGATGGCGTGCTTGCGGAACGTACGGGGAAAATCGGCGGCAAAGAAGCGAACCACGCTGGGCCATGGGCGGCGCGGCGCGGTATAGACATGGGCATAGCACTGGCCCACCAGGTCGTTCAAGAAGGCCACCCGCGGGGCATCGGCGCCGCGCGTGCGCTGAAAGGACAGTTCCACCGACGCCCGCCGATACCACTTGCCGAACTCGATTATTTCGTCCGCAGACAGTCGATCGAATCCTTCGGCCTTGATGCGCGCCAGGATCTCCCGCAACCGCTGCCATTCGGGATACTCAGCCGCCATGTCCGTATTATAGCAGGAGAAAGTGATTAGTGGCGAGTGGCGAGTGTTCGGGATCAAGAAAGGTTTTCATATTTATAGGTAAAGCTTTTCTTGATCCCGAACACTCGCCACTCGCCATCAGTCACTAACCGCGCATGATTGTCTGATTTTTTACCGCACGAAACGGAATTGGCGAGCGACAATTGTATCAACATACTCATTATGGAGGAGGGTGACTTTATGCAAGCTCGCGAGATTATGACCGAGAATCCGGTATGCTGCCTGCCATCGGACAGCCTGGTGTCCGCCGCGCAGAAGATGCGCGATAACGGCTGCGGTCTGCTGCCGGTGGTGGAGAGTCACGAAAGCAACCTGCTGGTCGGCGTAGTAACCGACCGCGATATCGTCTGCCGCATTGTGGCGATGGGCCAGGATTGCAACAACGCCTCCGCGCAACAGGCGATGACCACGGGCAAGTTGTGGACGGTGATGCCGAACACCTCGGTAGACGAGGTGATCGAGAAGATGGAGGAAGGCCAGGTTCGGCGCATTCTGGTGGTAGACGACAACGGCTGCATGCAGGGCATCATCTCCACCGCGGACATCGCACTGGAGCTCGATGAGACCGATGAGATCGCCGAGGTATTCGAGGAAATCTCCGAACCCACGCATATCCCGCATGCGTAGGAGAAGTGGCTAGTGGCGAGTGGCCCGGGCCACTCGCCACTAGCCACTCGCCACTGCTTTCGCCTTCTTCCGCCGCCGTTTCGGTTTTGCGGTGGGCGGGGATGGTTCCTCCTGGGCCGGGGACTCCGAGACCGGTTCCTCCCGGGCCGAAGGTTCTGAAGCAGATTCCTCCGGCAAAGTAGGCTCCGGTTCCGGTTCCGATTGCTCGGATGGGAGTGCGTCGGCGGCGGAGAGTTCGATCTCGCGTCGGGACCTGCGCTGGATGGCGGGGAAGATGGCGGCGAAGAGTATCACGCGGCCCGCGGCGGCCACCGGAATGGCCAGGACCGCCCCCACCAGGCCGAGCAGCGCGCCGCCCGCCAGCAGCGCACACACCGTGGTAACCGGCGACAGCTTCACGTGCCGCTCCATCACCTTGGGCGCCAGCACGTAGTTCTCCACCTGCGAGAGCACGGTGAAGAAGACCAGCACCCAGACTATCAGCAGCGGATTGGCCCCCGTCGCCAGCACGATGATGAGCGCGGGAATGGCCGCCACGTAAGGTCCGGCCAGCGGGATAAGCTCGCCGATGCCGGCGATGATGCCGATCATCGCCGCATACTGCGGCAGGCCGAAGAACATGCCGGCGGTAGCAGCGATCATCACGATCAGCGCCAGCGTCACCTGCCCGCGCAGCCATCCGCCCATCCGCTCCGCCGCTTCGTGGCCGACCTCGCGCACCCGGTCGTGGTATTGCGGCGGCACGAACTGCAGCAGCGTGTGGGCGATGCCGTCCTTGAAGAGGGTGAAGAAGAGCGTCAGGATGAAGATGGTCACCAGCGAGAATAAACCGCCGATTACCCCGAACACCGCCAGCGTGGTGGTCCATACGTAGCCGGCAATGTTGCCGGATTGCTCGCTCAGCCGGTTCAGCAGTGTTGACGGCGCGGGGATGACGTTCGGATATCTGCCTTGCAGGTCCTGCATCCAGTGCAGCATGCGCACCTGCAGTTCCGGCCACGCGTTGTTGGCGAAATGCATGGCCTGATTTACCGCGAAGGCGGTGAAGAAAGTGATGATGCCGGCAAACACCACCAGCGCGGCCAGCAGGATAAGGATCGCCGCCAACCCGCGCGGCAAATGCCGACCGTGGATGCTGAAGCGCTGCAGCCGCCGCACCACCGGATCGATGCCCACGGTTATTACCAGCGCGATCAGCGCCAGCAGCAGCAGCGCGCGCAGGTTGTAAATCAGCAGCAATCCGAGCAAGATGCCGATCAGCGCCAGCGCGATGCCGATCCCGGTGAGAATATGCTGTCTCATGCCGGCTATTCCTTCGCCGTTGACCGGAGAAAGCCCTTTTTTAGTGGCGAGTGGCCGGCGCCACTCGCTGCCACTTCTCGTTTGACGCTTCACGAGCATTGAGCCTATAATCGGCCTATCTTGTATCATCGAGGAGGCCGGATTGGGAAGGGTGAAGAGCGAGGCGCTGCCGGATGCGCGGGGGTATTTCGGGGCGTTCGGCGGGTGCTACGTGCCGGAGACGTTGAAGACGCCGCTGGAGGAGCTGAGCGCGGCGTATGACGCGGCGAAGGCGGACCCGGCGTTCGCGGCGGAGCTTGATGGATATCTGCGCTCCTACGTGGGACGGCCCACGCTGCTCTACCGCGCCGACCGGCTGACCGCGCATTACGGCGGGGCGGCGATCTACCTGAAGCGCGAGGACCTGTGCCACACCGGTTCGCACAAGCTCAACAACGTGATGGGGCAGGCGCTGCTGGCGCGCCGTATGGGCAAAGCCCGGCTCATCGCGGAGACGGGCGCCGGCCAGCACGGCGTTGCCACCGCCACCATCGCCGCCCTTTTCGGCCTGCCGTGCGTAATCTACATGGGCGCGGAGGATGTCGAACGGCAGGCGCTGAACGTGTTCCGCATGCGGTTGTTGGGCGCGGAGGTGATCTCCGTGACCAGCGGCAGCAAAACACTGAAGGATGCCATCAACGAGGCCTTCCGCGACTGGGTGACGAATCTGCGCGAGACGTATTACGTCTTCGGCACCGCCGCCGGTCCGGAGCCATACCCTCGCATGGTACGCGATTTCCAACGGGTGATCGGCCACGAGATCAAGGCGCAGATACTGGCGGCGGAGGGGCGGCTGCCGGACGCGGTGGTCGCGTGCGTGGGCGGCGGCAGCAATGCCATCGGCGCCTTTGCCGATTTCATTGACGAGCCGGATGTGCAACTGGTGGGCGTGGAGGCGGGCGGTCTCGGTGTCGAAAGCGGCAGGCACGCCGCCACGCTGGGCGCGGGTCGGCCCGGCGTGCTGCACGGCGCGCACAGTTTCCTGCTGCAGGACACGCACGGACAGATCGTCGAGACTCATTCCATTTCCGCGGGATTAGATTACCCCGGCGTCGGGCCGCAGCACAGCTATATGAAGGCGACGGGGCGCGGCGTGTATATATCCGTGACCGACGAGGAGGCGGTGGCGGCTTTCCAGCTCCTTACCCGGCTGGAAGGCGTAATGCCCGCGCTGGAAAGCTCCCACGCGGTGGCCGCCCTCGAAACACTCGCTCCAAAACTGGGAAAAGGCAAACTTATCGTCGTCAATCTGTCCGGCCGCGGCGATAAAGACGTGCAGCACATCCAGCGTTATCTGGATTCCAAGCTATGCGCAGGGAAAAAAGATTGAAATGATGAATTATCTTTATTTTTTTGCAATAAAATAGATTATCTTTTCAATCCTTTTACATCATTTCAATCTTTTTCCCTGCGCATAGCTCATATCCCATAACAGGAGATGAAAGACGTGCGCATTGGACGCGGCATACTGTTTTTAATATTGTTGGCGGGGGCGATTATTTTTGGATGGGCGGCGTTCAAACCCGCGCTACGCGAGGTGCGCGCCGAGCAGCGACTGGTCGATGATCTGCCCTATGTGGGCATGATCGCGGAGAATGCCGAATTGCTGCTGGCGGACCCGCCGGACGATCTCCCTGGCACGATCGGCGCAATGCTGGCCCCGCTCTTCGACGCCGAAGAGAGCCTGGCTGCCGTTCGCCTGTGGAACGCGAGGGGCAAGCTGCTCTGCGAAGTGGGCCGCGATGACCCGGGAAAGCCACGGCAAAGCACCGCGCTGGCCGATCTACCCGCGCCGAAGACCACGGCGTCGCCGCGCGATACTACCTTCGAGATGCAGGATCTCCTTGCCGAACAAGGCAGCCTGTCCGCGCGAATGGACGCTGCGCTGCGGGCGGGAAAGGGCGCGGGAGCGCATACCGGACTGTATGCTATACAAGGCGTCAATCTGGACTGGGCGAATGAGTTGGGGAAAAAGGCGCCGCTGATGCGAGAAGCCGCGAGCGAGATGGAAGTAGCGCTCGAGGCGCTGTCGCACGCCGACATTGAATCGCTAAAAAAGGCACTGCGCGCCTCGCGGGAGGCGGAGGCCAGGATTTCGCTGGCGCTGGAAGAGCTGCGCGCGGTCACCGATTTCCCCGGCGCGCTGCCGGCATCCCTCGTCGCGGCCGCAAAGCGGAAGGACCCGCTGCCCCCGCGCGCCCGCCGCGTGACGGCGCCGCTCTTCATCAACACCGACGCGACCCTCCTCGCCCCCGTCGGCGCGGCGGAGGCGATCTTCTACGACCGTCCCGCCGCCAACGCCCTTGCCGCCGCGCGCCATGTGCTCGCCGTCCCCCGTCGCTGGCTGCCTCCCGCCGTCCTGCTCCTCGCCGCGCTTCTCACCCTCCTCCCGCGAAAGCGCCGCCGTAAGTAATCGAGCCTTTATTTTGAGTTCGCCCGCTGGGGGAATTTGGTGCGCGCCTCGACTACTTCGCCGATGATCTGCACGTTGGAGCGGTGTATGCGGCGATCGGGATAATCGGGATTAGCCGAACGCAGAATCACCTCGTCTTTATCGTATTTCACGATTTTTACGCAAGCGTCGTCGCGATGCTCGATCACCACGCCGATGGCGCCGGCGGAAACCGGCTCGTCGCATTGGCGAACCAGCACGAGGGAGTCGGGCATAATGCCGAGTCCGATCATCGAGTCGCCGTGCACGCGAAGGAAATAATAATTGCCGTTTTGCACCGTTTCCGTGGGCACTTCCTCTTCCCCATCCTTCTCTTGAATCGCCATCAGCGGTTTGCCCGCATGTATGACGCCGATGATAGGGACAGCGGTGAAGCGTTCAGCCAGTACCATCTCCGACTCCAGATAGCCTGCCGCCTTGAAGAGAGGCGCCACCTCGATGCCGAGGCCGCGCGACACCTTGACCAGCAGATCGGCGCTGGGCCGCGGAATCTTGCCGCTTTCCATGTCGCTGATCGCCGTGTTGCTGACCGACGCGCGCTGGGCCAGCTTGCGCTGGCTCAGCCGGCGCAGCTCGCGTTCCTGTTTGATGATCTGCCCGATTTCAGTCGTCATAACGATTGTTTCCTTTGCCGCGGGCATGTCTGCCCACCGATTGTGACCCTTACAGTATCGGCCATTACCCCTTTATTGTCAAGTAATTCCAGTCAAATTAATTTTTGTTTTCTGAATAAATGATGTCATAACTCATTGACAGAATGGAGCCCTCTCACTTTTACTCATACTCCTAACTCAGCGAAGCCGGAACCAAAGAACGGATTTCCTGCTTAAAGCCAGGTTTATGGTTTATGGTTTATGGTTTAGGGTTTAGGGTTTAGGGTTTGAGCAGGAGATCCTTTCTTTGGTTCCGGTTCCGCTGGTTCAGGAGCATAAGTATGAAAACAATCGACTTTACAAAAAATGGAAAATTCTACTCGAGAATCCAATATTGAAAACCGAGTAATGACATAATTTTCAGCCATTCACGTCGCAATATCAGAAGGTTACGGCAGGAGATGCAAATTCGGCGTTGAAGTAACAGTTCAAAGTTCTCGTAGTACGGAGTTCGAAGTCCGGCGAGTTCATAGTTCGGGAGTTTGAATTTTTGTCTATTTCAAGCTCGGGTAAGATATCGCGGCGATTGGGCATCGATATCGGTTCCGCCACTATCAAATCGGTAATTGTCAGCGAGGACGAGATCGTCCGGCTGCCAATTCGATATGCCCAGGGACGCCTGCTGCGGACCATCGGGGATGTTTTCGATGAAGTGCTGGCGCGGGGCGGTCATGATATCCGCCGGTGCGCCTTCACCGGTACGGGCGCTAAGAAAGCCGCCGGCCTGCTGGGAATCGAGACGGTGCAGGAGTCCACGGCGCTGGCGACGGCGGCGGGGGCGCTCTACCCCGACACGCGCACCATCCTCGAAATAGGGCACGTCTATTCCTGTTACTTCTCGCTGCGGCACAACCCGAAAACAGAGCGGCTGGAGATCGTCGAATCCACCCCCAGCACCCGCTGCGCCGCCGGCACCGGCTCCTTCATCGAGAGCATGGCGCTGTCGCGGCTCAACTTCACCGACTTCGACCAGTTCATCGCGGAATCACTCACCGCCGAGTCGCCGGTCAGCCTGGCCAGCCGCTGCGCGGTGTTCGGCGAGACCGACCTGATTCACAAGCGGCAGATCGGCATCTCGCGCGACCGGCTGGCCGCCGGCATCAACCTGGCGGTAGCCAACAACTTCGCCACCGCCATGGTGAAGGGAAAAACGCTGGAGGATCAGGTCATCTTCATCGGCGGCGTGTCGGAAAACCGCGCTGTCATTCACTTCCTGCGGCAGCTCCTCGACCTGGGCGACCGCCTGTGGGTGCCGGGCTACAACCGCGAGATGGGCGCTATCGGCGCGGCGCTGCACGCCGAGCAGGACGTCGATATCGACGAGGTGCTTGCGCTGATCGACGAGCACCTGTCCCGTCCCTTCGAATACAGTTTTTACCCGTCCATCGCGCTGAAGTCGGAACAGGCCGCCGTTTCACTCGCGGGCGAGACCCCGATTGATCGGGGCAAGCTGCCCGCGCTTCGGCATTTTGCGTTGACCGGGCTGGGCATCGACATCGGTTCGGTCAGCACGAAAGGCGCCATCGTCGCGCGGGTCGATGGGAAATTCGTGACGCTGGCGAGCCACTACCGGCGGACAGGCGGCGATCCGCTTACAGCAGTGCGCGATGTGGTGGGCCGGCTTCACCGCCAGCTCGAAGAGCAAAGAATTACGGTAGATCGCATTGCCGCCGCCACCACCGGCAGCGGGCGCTACCTGACCGGCAATTTTATCGGCGCCGACTTTATCTATAACGAGATCGTGGCGCAGGCCAGCGGCGTGCTCGCTTTCGATGATGAGATCGATACGGTGCTGGAGATCGGCGGCCAGGACAGCAAATACATCAGCATCGATGGCGGGGTGATCGTCGATTTCGAGATGAACAAGGCATGCGCCGCCGGCACCGGGGCGTTCCTGGAAAAGCAGGCCGAGCAGCTCGGCGTGGCGCTGGAGGATTTCGGCGATCTCACCCTTACCGGGAAACGGCTGCCTATCCTGGACGGTACCTGCACCGTCTTCGCGGAGGCGGCGGTCAACCTCTATCAGGCGAACAACGTTCCCGCCGCCGACCTGCTGGCCGCCGTGTGCCGCGCCAGCGCGAAGAATTACCTGGATAAGACCGTCTCGGGAAGGCGCATCGGGCGCAAGGTGGCCTTCCAGGGCGCGGTGGCGCTGAACAAGGGCATGGTGGCCGCCTTCGAGACGCTGCTCGATCAGCCTGTCGTGGTGCCGCCCGCCCCGCACCTTACCGGTCCCATCGGCGCCGCGCGGTTGGCGTATCTCGCCAACCCGGAGACGAACACCTTCCGCGGCTTCGACGCCATCGCCGGCATGAAGTACCGGATGACCTCGTGGGAATGCGCGGGGTGCAGCAACCGGTGCGAGGTGAACCGCTTCAATATCGAGGACGGCCCCACCTATTTCTACGGCGACCGGTGCGAGAAATTCAGCGGGAATCAGAAGAAGAAACTGGGCGCCGAGTTACCCGATCTTTTTGCCGAGCGCGAGGAAAAGATGCTGGCCGCCTACTCCAGGCCGGCGCCGGCGGGCACTCCGCGCATCGGCATCCCGCGCGGGCTGATGACTTCCGAATATTTCCCGCTCTACCGGGCGTTCTTCGGCGAGCTGGAATATGAAGTTGCGCTCTCTGATCCCACCGACCGCAAGTGCATCGAGGACAGCATCCGCGTGGTGCGCGGCGAGCCATGCTTCCCCTTCAAGGTGGCGCACGGGCACTACCTGAACCTGCTGAAGAAAGGCGTGGACGTCATCTTCGCCCCCCGGGTGATCTCCACAGAGCAGCCGAACGACAACCTTGAGCAAGCGCAGACCTGCCCCTACCTGCAGGGGGCGCCGGACGTGATCGCCGCCGCCATCGGGCTGGAAGACCGCCCCATCCGTCACCTCGCCCCCGTGCTGCATTTCAAGGGGGAGTGGCATAATATCGATCACGCGCTGACTGAAACGGCGGAATCCCTGGGTAAATCGCGCGCGGCAGCGCGAGCCGCGTTGAAGGTGGCCTGGGAGACACTGTACAGGTTCCGCGCCTGGCAGAAGCGGCGTGGGGAAGAGGTGTTGAAGAGCCTCAAGCCCGACGATATCGCCGTGGTGGTCATCGGCCGCCCATATACATTGTGGGACCCGCGCGTGAACATGGACATCGCGAAGAAGATTCAGGACCTGGGCATCCTCGCCATCCCGCAGGACTACCTGCCGCTGGAGACGACCGACATCTCCGATACCTGGAAGAACAGCTACTCTCGGCAGGTGCAGAAGAAACTGGCGGCGGCGCGGCTGATCCGCCAGGACGCGCGGCTGCGCGCCATCGTCATCACCTATTTCGCCTGCGGTCCGGATTCCTTCGGCAACCCCTTTTTCAAAGACGAGCTGGGCGAGCCGTGCTACGTGATGCAGCTCGACGAGCACACCGCGGAGGCCGGCATCATCACGCGGCTGGAGGCTTTCCTCGACACCGCGGTGAAGACGAAGCACCAGCGCTTCGAGACCATCCGCTCTACCGAGGCGGCGATTACCAATTTAACGGGCCGCCGGCTGTGGATTCCCTTCGCCAACCACGCGTCCGAGGTGCTGGCCGCCAGTTTCCGCGCCTACGGCATCGACGCCGCGGTGCTGCCCCCCTCTCCCGATCCGGGGTTGAGCCTGGCGCGCGAGCAGATATACGAAGACGTGTGCCTGCCCATGCTGATGACCACCGAGGACATGCTCAACCGGGCGCGGCAGCCGGACTTCGATCCGCGCCGCGAGGCCTTCTTCCAGGGCAATTCCAACGGACCGTGCCGCTTCGGGATGTATTACGCCCTGCAGCGCCGCATCTTCGATCGGCTGGGTTACGAGGACGTGGAGATTGCCACGCTGGGCATCCGCGGCGCGCACGGCGGGCTGGGCATGATGTTCGCCGTGCTGACCTGGCAGGGGCTGGTCTGCCACGACCTGCTGCAGAAGATGATGCTGCGCATCAGGCCGTATGAGAGCGAGTCCGGCGCCGCCGAAGCTGTCTTCCAGCGTTACATGGGCGAGCTGCCGCGGCTGCTTTCGGCGCGGGCGAAGTACCTGGAGGCGCACAAAATCGGCGTATTGACGGGCGCCGATCGCCGGCAGTATCTGCCCTTCGAGGAGCTGCTGGGCGAGGCGCAGGTGGCCTTTACCGGCGTGTCCATGCGCCGGGAAGCGCGTCCGCTGATAGGCGTGATCGGCGAATTCTACGTGCGCCTGCGCGACCAGGCCAACGGAGATATCCTGCGCCAGCTCGAAGCATTGGGCGGCGAGACGTGGCTGGCGCCGATGACCGAGTTCTTCAGCTACGCCAACTACATCGGCGGAGTGCTGATGGACAACCGGCTGCGCGACAGCGGCTTCAGTTGGCGCAAGTGGACGGAGCGGTTCCGCCGCCTGCTCAACGCCAGGCTGGCCCAGCGCGCGGAGCACGAGTTGTTCGCGGCTACCCAACCCTTCCTCTGCGGCTACGACGACATCGGCTCCGCGGAGGTGATCGCCAACGGCAGCGGCTACATCCACCCGGAGTTCGGCGGCGAGGCGATCTGCAGCATGGGCAAGGCGGAGGACTTCGCCGAGCGCGGCCTCGCCGGCCTGGTCAGTGTGGTTCCCTTCAACTGCATGCCCGGCCAGGTAGTCGCCAGCCTTATTTCCACCCTCCGGCAGCGTCACGACAACATTCCCTTCATCTCGCTGGCCTACAACGGCTTCGAAGATCCCCGCCGCGACGAAGTCATTGCCGACTTCATGGCTCAGGTGATGGAACGGGAACGGGGACGAGTGGGGGCGGGAACGGCGGGGGTGAGAAGGTAACTGGGCGCATGGATAAAGGATTGAAAAGGTTATGCAACGAGCCATAGAACCACAGCAGGAAGACAACACTACTGTTCAATCAACACAGCATAACGTTATATTGCGCGCTGTCGATCTTGCTAAGAATAAATTTAGGCTTGATCTTCCTGAAACAAACGAGACTTTTGAGTTGCGGAAGGGTGACGACATCCTCGGCGTTGCCGCTCGACCGCACCGCCTGCGGCAGCACGCAGAACCTGCAGGAGGTTCCGAATGAATTTTCCGACTAGCCGTAATACGATTGCGCGCGGCATGGGACTGATGGCGCTGCTTTTCGGACTCGCCTCCCTGGCGCTGGCCGTGCCCGAATTTCCGCGCTACCGCGATCTGGCGATTTATACCACCAGCGCGCCGGACGCGGTCACTCCGGCGAAGATTGTCGCTCGCACGGTGTTCGTCAACCGGGGCGAATACTCCCTGCGGATCAACGTCCGGCTGCAGCCCGCGCGTGCGCTCGGATTACGGGGGGCGACGTATGCGACATCTCTGCGTCCGGGAACGAGCGCCGTATGGACATGGAGGTTCACCGTGCCGGAAGGTTTCACGCGGGAAGTGCTGACCGGCGAGATTGCCCTTAATGGCCGGGTGGAGCGCGATCTTTACCTCACCGTGCTAGGGACGGATCCCGCCGATCTCAATGACCGCAACATCGAGAAGATCACCGAGCGGGCGCGGGTGGTGGCTACTTATACCCCGCGGCAACGCCGGAGCGTGCTGGCGGAACTCGCCCGGCAGCGCGCCGACCGGCCCGACCCCGTGCTGACACTGGCCGCCGCCGGGAAGACGGAGTATGTCGTCCTGACGGACGCGCTGCCCGCGCCGCCGGATGGACGGGACGCACTGGAATACTGGCGGGCGCTGACCACACTGACGGCGCCGCAGCGGGACCTGATCAATGCGCTGGATGACCTGCGCCGCGCCGTGCGCGTAAAGACGGAAGCCGTGCTGCCCATCCGCGCCCGGGCGAACGGACCGGCTATTATCCTCCGCACGGCGGATCCCGGTCCGAAGGCGAAGGGCCTGCAGGACGCGTATCACCTGCGCACCGCCGGGGGAAACATCATCATCGAGGCGAACACGCCGGACGGGCTGCGCAACGGCGTATACGGTCTGCTGACCGACCATCTGGACTGCCGCTGGTTCCAGCCCGGGCAGCTCGGTGAGGAGATCGGCATCACGGCGGACCACGCGGCGCGCCTGCCCGCGCTGGACGAAGTGCAGGGGCCAACATGGTTTTCCGTGACGGAGATGAGCTGGGGTCCCGACGCGATCTGGGATCGGCGCAATCGCGCCGTCATCAATAGCGGGCGCATGAACTTCGGCCATTCCTGGGACGGCTATATCAATCCCAGGGAGTTCCCCTTCGACAAATATCCCGAATACTACGCCCGCGATCGCGAGGGTAATATCCGCAAGGCGGGCACACCGGGAGCCTGGCAATACACGAACTTCTGCACGACCAATCCCGAGGTTATTGAAATCGTCGCCCGGAAAGTCAACGCCTTTTTTGCCAACAACCCCGACGCCATTGTCGCCTCGCTGGACCCCAACGACGGCTCGCCTATGTGCCTGTGCGACCGCTGCCTGGCGCTGGATAAACAATACGGGCAGACGCGGGAAGACGGCGGTGAGGTTTCCGACCGGTTGCTACACTTTTCGAAGGAGATCTATGACCGGCTGGAGCCGCGCTTCAAGGACAGATACCTGGGCATCCTCGTTTATGCCTTCCAGATGGAGACTCCCATCAGCGCGAAGCCTCATCCGCATCACGCCGGAACGGTTTGCGACATGTTCTGGGATTATGACCATACCCGCCCTTTCACCGACCCTACCAGCACGCGAAATCGCACGTTCTACCGGCAACTCACCGCATGGGGCAGCCGGCTCTCGCAATTCGGCTATTACGAATATATCGGGCATGCCGGTTTCTTCGGTCCGTGGGCGCTGGTGCACAAGCTGCGCGAGGATATGCCCGCCTTCCACGCGCTGGGCGGCACCTATCTGCACTTTGAAGGTCAACCGTTCTTTGCCACGCAAGGACTCAACCATTACATTGCGAACTGTTTGGCGTGGAACATCGATGCCTATGTGGACGTGCTGCTGGAGGAGTTCTTCACCGGATATTACGGTCCGGCGGCGGAGCCCATGCGGCAATACTGGATGGGCGCGGAACGACTGTACAATCTGGAGCGGCCCGGTTCCAGCTCGGCGCAGCGTATCTTCCGCGAGCCGGAGAACTGGGCGGAATTGGACGTGTTCCTGCGGCAAGCCGGACTGATCGCCACCGCGCTGCCGCCCGAACAGCGGCGTTTCGCCGATCGAGTGCAATTCGCCCGTGATGGGTTCGAGTTTGGACGCCTGCTTTCTGAATACCGTATGAAATATATGGATGCCGCCGTGGTGGATAATGCCGCGGCGATCGCGTACCTAGAGCAGCAAGGCCCCCGCATCGATGCATTCCTACGGAAATACCCGTATGGCGACCCTTACTGGCCGACATTAACGCCGGCCTGGGCTCGCGCTGTCTATGATGTCGATGCGCTGTTGAAACAGCATCAGGAGGCGCTGAACGCGCCCGCGCGGTAAATGCTGAAGTTATACGGAACCGTTAACCCATCGCTGTGTTGCCAACAGTTATCGGTCAACGGTCCCGCATGGCGCGTTAGGTATTCCCTTACTCCGGGTTCACCGGGCTATACAGGAACAGCCGTCCCATAAACCCGTCGGTGGAGCCGGCGTTGTTGAAGCCGGTGGTGACGCGCACGGCGACGATGTTCGTTTTGCCGGGCTGTACGAACGGCGTCACGTCGAATTCCACCGGCGCCGGGCGCCAGTAGGAGTCCAGGTGGCCGCGCTTGCCGACAAACTGGCCGTTTACCCACACCCAGGCGTCATCCACCACGATGGGCGAATAGACGTGTATCGGCTTGCCCTTCGCCGCGGCGGGCACCGGCAGCTCGAAGACATACCACATGAAGCCCTGGTAGAGGATGCCGCGGGCGTCCATCGCGCCGGGCGCCTGCAGGTAGAACGGTTTGCAAGTGTCGATCTTCTGCCAGTCCTTGCGCGGGTAGTCCGGCTCATACCAGCGTTCGAGGTGGCCGATCTCGCCGGGATCGAGGCGGAAGGCCGCCTGTTGCGGCGCCATGGCGATCAGCGCGCCGGTCTTCCCGTTCATCATGTCGTCGAGCTTCAGGTAGTGCGCCTTGCGGTCGGAAACGCCCCAGTAGGTGTCGCCGGAGATGACGTATTTGTTGGGGCCCTTCGTCGTGCAGTAGAAGGGGGAGATCGCCTCCAGTTCCGCGCGGCGGGCCAGCATGGCGTCCGCCTGCCGCGCGGCTTCAGCATATCGGCCGGCGAATTCGGCGTCGTGCATCGCCATGTAGGACTTCAGGTGTTCTAGAATCAACCGGTCGGCGCGCACGTGCAGTTTGCTTCGGTCGTCGGCGGCCAGGCCCTCCGCCATCGTCACGTCCTTTTCCAGCTTCGCCAGCAGCGCGGGGGTGTAGACGAAGGGCAGCACGCGGTCTTCATGCCCGAGCAGCGGGCTTTGCTCCTGGTTCTCCTCCAGGTCGTTCCAGAACGCCTGCGCCGGCACAGCGGCGGCGCCGTACCAATGCGTGTAATAGTCGTCCAACACATCTTTGACGTTGAGGTCGGCATCCCACATCATGCGCGCGCGCAGGTACTTCGTCTGAATGCCTTCCTCCATGTAGGTGTGGCGCGCTTCGTGGATGAAACCGGCCAGCCCGAACTGTTTCATCAGCGGCATGGCGACGGCGAGTTTATGCACGCCCGGCACCGGGGTAATGGCGGTGACCAGCATCTGCATATCGTAATCATAGATGGTAACGCGGGAGTTTATCCGGCACCATTGCTGGATGATGCTGCGTTTCACGCTCGCATGCCAGCTCTTCGGGCTATTCAGCGGGTGGAGGACATCTGCCCAGATGGCGGCGTACATGACGGCGACGTTGGGCTGCAGCGTCACGCCTTGCGGCGGGATGTCGCGGTTAGCGTAACCGTTGGTGAGGATCAGCGCGTTGGGGTAGTCCTTCCCCACCTCTGCCGCTACCTTGTTCACAAAACGGAACCACTCTTCGCTCATGCTTACCTCGGTGGGCACGTTCAGCCGCCCGCACAGTCCGGTAAGGCCCAGGTTGGTGTCCATGGTCTCCCTGGTGAAGTCGATGGGGATGCCATCGTCGGGAGCGATGGATACCTGCGGCACGGCGATGCCCTTGTCCAACTGCGCCTTGATCTCCACCTTCATTTTGGCGGCCACCAGCGCGGGCACGTCCGGGTTCGTCAGATTCACCATATATTCGTTGATTGAGCCGTCCATGCTCTTCGCGAAATACTCCGGCTTCGTCTTCAGGTATTCTTTATCCGGCAGCCATTGACGAATGGTGCCGTCGCCGGCGATGCCGACCACCGGCAGCGGGCTCATTTTATTGCGGATTTTGAACTCCGCGTCCGCTGCCTGCATCTCCGGAATGCCGTTCTGCCACCAGCAGCGCTGGCGGAAGTCCGGCGTGTCGGAGAAGGTCACGTCGCGGATGGCGATGGTCTTCATGGCGGGCAAATACTCGCCATATGTCGTCGGCATGTACCAGCGGCAGCCCAGCCGGGTGAGCAGTTCGACGACCGCGTATTCCGTGCCGTGGTAGGGTCCGGCGTCGTTGCCAACCAGCGCCAGCGTGTTGCCGCGGGCGTAAAGGGTGTAACCCTCCTCTTTGAAATCGTTGGTGACGCCGCGCGGGATTTTCAGCGGCAGCGTCTTCGTTTTCTCGCTCTCGCCGACATAAATGACGGCGCCGCCCAGGTCTTTCAAAGCGGCGTCGGAGACGATGGGCAGCGTCGCGCCGCTGATCTTCTCGATATACTTTTGCAAGTCCTCGGCGGCGGCGCGCGCTTTCGCCTCCGGTTCGCCGTTGGCCCAGAGAGTCAGTTCATAGCGTTTGGCCTGAAACGCCTTGTCGGCAATGACGATGGCAGCAACCGGCTTGCCGTCCGTCACCAGCGTGACGGCCCAAACAGCGGAAGCCAGCGGTACCAGGATGAGCAACAACACGGCAAATTTCGTCATGGGGTATATCCCTTCGCTTCAAATGGCCTGTTGACCGAAGTAAGACGGCATCTGCATTGTAAGGATAGAGGGAGCGCAGGTCAATAGGTGGCGCAACCGATCTGCTATCCACCAGTCAACAGGCGCCTGGGGACCGGTCACCGTCATGACAGTTGTCATGATTTTAGGCTACCGTTTTTTGGGTTGGAGATCAACCGTTGCTCATTGCCAATCGAGCGAAAAGCCCCGGCTCGTAGTAGGCCCGTGAGGGCCGTCGCCCGTTTATGCACATAAAGCTCGTTCGTAACTAAAGAGAAAAG
>Ga0172369_10002100_pt1 | contig 27997 bp, 33 predicted proteins | sample LakKiv25m_FD_114539 | JGI IMG/M metagenome (GOLD analysis project Ga0172369, IMG submission 114539) | Freshwater microbial communities from Kabuno Bay, South-Kivu, Congo - kab_022012_11.25m | ecosystem: Environmental > Aquatic > Freshwater > Lake | place: Democratic Republic of the Congo...
CGCAATTTTGAAGGCATTTTTGAAATCCAAAACCAAAGTGCGGTCGGCAATGCGGAAGTTCGAACCAATCTTTTTGAGAAAATCCCGAATCCTTTCGGGATTTTCTTGTTGAGCGCATTTTTCAGCGTGGTTGGCTATGGTTTTTTATTTAATTTTTTTCTTGTTTTTAGCTAAGTTGTTGCAATATATAGTAAGAGGCTTTAATAATTTATTGTGTGTGGTAGGTTATTATATATCTAAGTTTGTTGAAAACTTTAATAAATAGTCCTATTGACTTTTTTGTTCTTTTAAGGCATTATGTGATACATGAATATTACATCAGCACAATTTATAAAAGGGGTGGTTGGCGCTGATAAGAGTTTAGAAAACGGATTTCCGCAAATTGCCTTTATTGGCCGCTCTAATGTTGGTAAATCCAGTGTCATTAATTCTTTGGTAAAACAAAAGGATTTGGCTAAAACTAGTTCTTTCCCTGGCCGTACACAACAAATTAATCTGTTTTTAATCAACAAATCATTTTATTTAGTTGATTTGCCAGGATATGGTTATGCAAAAGTTTCTGGCGAGAAAAGATGGCAGGTTGAAACTTTGATTAATTGGTATTTTTTTAAATCCGGTTATGAACAGAAAAAGGTTGTGTTGATTATTGATGCGTTTGTTGGGCCAACAAAAGATGATATGCAAATGCTGTTTAGTTTAGAAGAAAATGAAAAAAAAATTGTGATTGTTGCCAATAAAGTTGATAAAATAAAAAAAACTGCTTACGCTGAACAGTTAGATAAAATACAAACAATGGTTGGTAGTCATAAAGTAATTCCGTATTCAGCAGAAAAAAGAATTGGTGTTAATGAGTTAGTTAGGGAAATCGCAGAGTAGAATTTATAATGGAGAGATGGCTGAGTGGTCTAAAGCAACAGTTTACTAAACTGTCGTCCTCGTAAGGGGGCCTAGGGTTCGAATCCCTATCTCTCCGAATAAGCGAATAAAATGAGCGAATGAGGAGAGAAGCGAGTCAACTGCTTGACTCGCGTTAGGGATGAGAAGGCCGGAACGATGTTTCGCCAGCAGGTGAAACCGTGAGGCGCGGACTGCGACCGAGCACTGCGACGGCAGTGCGAGAGTTGTAGCCGAATCCCTATCTCTACGTATTGAAAAATACAGTATCTGTGGTTAGTATATTTTTCAATACTTAAGTAGTAAAAATAAAAATTTTTTTCAAATTTCTCAAGGAGCGGCTAAAGTCCGCTTCTTGACTTTTTAATTCCATCGTACTATATTGAATTTAAGCCTAGGCGTAGGAGTCTTGGGATATTAGAACATCAAACTGAGGGTGGTCAAAATGACACCAAAACAAATTGCGGCATTAAGGTATATGATCTTCAACGCCAAGAACGGGACTGAGCTCTCAAAGCGCATCCTGGCATTCCTCATTGATCAGTCTGAGGGGCTGACGAGGGAAGTTTGTCTTACATTAGTGGAAGGCCGAGAAGGCTATAGCGCAGAAGAAATTAGTGATGCTGCGGTTGGTGTTGGCGGTATGGATAGTGCTAACGGCACAACTCACCTTCATGAACTTCTTCTTGCGATGGGAAGTGAAATTAACTTTAGTGTTCACTACGGTGACTTTGATCCAGCTCGTGTTGGTGATAAATTTTGTTATGATGGTCAATATAGAGGACAGCAGGGGAATTGTCCCCATGGGCTTGCTCGTGAAGTAATGCCGCTGCGCTACACGTTTTGGCTTTCTAAGAAGAGCTATTCGCGTGAAGTTGAGCTTGTTACTGCAACGCGTGCTGTGCTTGATCAGATTGACTTGGGGAAACCTGGTTTGTATCCCTCTCTTGAATCGGTAGAGTTAACAGCTTAGTACTTTTTAACAAACTTATAATAGTATCAACCAATTAGAGGCGTCCCTTAACAGGCCCTCTAATTTTGTATATTTGTGGGTTTTTGATAAGATGTAGGTAATAAAAATTATGCAAAATTTAAACCAAATGCAAAAAGAATTTGTAAAAACACCAATAGTTGCCGGTGTAGTAATTAAACAAGATAATAAATATTTATTAGTACAAGAAAGTAAAACTTCTGCGTATGGTTTTTGGAATTGGCCAGCTGGAAAAGTTGATATTGGAGAAACTATTGAAGAAGCTGCAATCAGAGAAGCAAAAGAAGAAACAGGTTATGATGTTGAGTTGATTAAAAAATTAGATATTTGGCAAGATGATGCGGAGCATCCGACAAAGCATGCCTTTGAAGCAAAAATCATTGGCGGTGAATTAAATTTTCCTAAGGATGAATTATTAGATGCTAGATGGTTTACAAAAGAAGAAATTTATTTGATGAAAGATAAATTAAGAACAAGTTGGATTATTGGAGCAATTGAGATATTGGCGGATTTTTAATTAATCATTATGACTGTAGAAAATTTAAAATCTCATATTCAAGAAATTGTAGATAAAGCAAAAAAGCTTAAAGACAAACATACAGATTCTTTTGCGGCTCCAGTGAATTATGCGGCAATTTTTTGCCAATCTTGGGATGAATATAATCAATTGTTAGAAGTAGTTGGTCAGTTTGGCAAGATTGTTGAAAATACGCCAACAGGGCCTCTTTTTCATATTTTTGATTTAGAAACAGTTGCTGGATATTTGCGACTTTTAAAGATTAGAAAACCAGACGAGGCAAGAAAAGAATCAGGAGATGCGGATTTTACGGTTGATAATTATGCTGAATTTAAAAATATGTATTTAAATGAAAATGGTTTTAAGTTGATAGAGAGAGAAAAGTTTGAAATGATTGAACTTGCTGATAATGATTTTGATGTGTTAGCCTACTTTTCTAATCCGCCACTTGACCAACAACTAGGTATAAAGAAAATATGAAAAGAATAATTATCGTTCATCAATGGATGTCTGGATCACAGGGAGATTGGAGACCGTGGATGAAAGTAGAATTAGAAAAATTAGGGTATGAAGTTTTAATGCCAGAAATGCCTAATATTGATACTCCTATTATAGAAGAGTGGGTTGGTTATCTTTCCAAAATTGTAAACAAACCAGATTCCAATACATATTTTATTGGTCATAGTATAGGTTGTCAAGCTATTCTTCGTTATTTAGAAACTATAAAAGTATCTGTTGGCGGAGCATTGTTTGTGGCAGGTTGGTTTAATCTTGAGAATTTGGAAGATAAGGAAACAGAAGAATTGGCAAAACCTTGGATTGAAACTTTAATAGATTTTGACAGGATAAAGAAAGATCTTACAAAATCAACTTTGGTGATTTCAGATAATGATCCTTTTGGAGCTTTTGAAGAAAATAAGCAGAAGTTTATGCAATTAGGATCAAAAATTGTTGTTTTGCATAATGCAGGACATATTACTAAAGAAGATGGTTTTTCTGAAGCGCCTGTATTGTTGGAGGAATTTAAAATGTTGGTTTAGAAAATAATTTATAAATTTCTATAAATATCATGTTTGCCAATGGAGATAAATAAAATATCTCCATTTTTTTGTCTTTCAAATATAATTCTGTAACCGCCAGTTATAGAAATTGTCCAAAGTCCCTGAAGTTTTCCTTGTAGTGGGTGAATGCGTAAAGATGGATGAAGAGGATTGTCTCTAAAAATATTTTCTTTTTTTATGGCCAGTTTAATTATCTCCGGAGTTTGATTTTTCAGTTCTTTTATAAACTTTGTTGAATATAAAATAGTACTGATAATCATATTAAGTCTGCTAAAGATTTGGCTTTGATAGATTTACCTGCCTTATATTCTTTTCTTGCTTCTTTTACGGTTTTAATTAATTCAGATTCAGAAATTAAGTCTTTATCTGCAGTAACTAAATATTGAATATAGGCGCTAATAGAATTATGTCCTCGTTTTTTGGCAAGGCTTTTTATTTGTTTTGCTTGGGTGCTAGGGAAGGAAAGACTCATTATCTGTCTCATATTGTTTATGATTAAATTATAAAAGTATTGTAATACATATGTAATACAATGTCAAGTAATTTTAAACTAAATTAAAGTTTGCCTTTATAAACCATTCTTGTTATATTGATTTTATTAAGAAAGTCCGATGGACAGGCTTGTCGTTGTACCTTTAAAATTTAAGCCTAAAAAAGGAGCAACAGATGGCACAACTGCCAAAGGTAGCGATTATTGAGCTTGGTTCACAGTACACTTTACTTATTGAACGTGCTTTGCGGGAATTAGGTTTTCGTTCTGTAATTCTTGATCCCAAACGGGCTGTAAATTGGATTAAGAAAAATCCCCTTAGGGCGGTTATTCTTTCTGGTGGGGCTTCTAGTGTTTACGATGCTGATGCTCCTCAGCCTCCTGTTGAGATTCTTTCATTGCTTAATGAAGATGGTAAGCCAATTTCTATTCTTGGTATTTGTTATGGTATGCAGTGGCTTGCATCGCATCTTGGTGGGGATGTGTCTGCTGTACCTGGTAATCGCGAATATGGGAGAGCCTTTATTGACGAAGATTGTAGTAATGCGGGGGGACTTTTTGATGGTTTGACACCAGGTCAAACAGTTTGGATGAGTCATGGAGACTCTGTGACAATGGTACCAAATGGTTTTAGTGTATTAGCGCATAGTGGTACTGGTTCAATTGCGGCGATGCGAAACGGGGCGGTGTGGGGTGTGCAATTTCACCCGGAAGTTACACACACGCCAAATGGTAAAACAATGTTTTCTAATTTTTTGAAATCCGCGGGTTGTAAAAAAGATTGGTTGCCAGGATCGATGGTTACTGAGATTCAGCAACATACTTTTGTAAATATTGGTCAGGAATGTGCCATTTTTGGATTTAGCGGTGGAGTAGATTCAACTACTTTAGCTGGGATTTTGGCGCCAGTCCTTAGAGATCGTTTGCTGGCTGTTGCAATTGATGGTGGTAATTTGCGTGAGGGTGAACTTGAAGAGATTGAGAATCATGCCAAAGTTGCCGGCGTAAATTTGCGCGTCATGGATGCACGTCAGGCATTTGCCGATGTGATGGCAGGTGTGGTTGACGCAGAAGAAAAGCGACGCCGCTTCAAGCAAGTTTATTCTTCACTTTTCATGAAAGCAGCACAAGATTTTGGAGCTAGATTTGTACTTCAAGGTACTCTTGCCCCAGATCGCATTGAGTCTGGAGCTACTGGCGGTGCTGTCATTAAGTCTCATCATAATGTTGGTTTGTCTATGGGTGAACTTCAACAATTACACCCCATTGATCACCTTTTTAAGTATGAAGTACGCGCTTTAGCAAGAGAAATTGGGTTTCCAGAAAGTGTTTGGAATCGTCAACCATTTCCTGGCCCAGGCTTGTTTTTGCGAGTAGTTGGAGTTCCTGCAACTCCAGATAAACTGGATATTGTTCGTTGGGCTGATGCTCGCGTGCGAGAAATTTTGGTAAAACATGGTATTTATCATCAATTGTCCCAACTTGTTGTGGCCTATATTGGTGTTAATACTGTGGGAGTAAAAGGTGATGCAAGGGTTTACGGCGGCGCAATTGTTGTTCGCGCTGTTGAAACTGTTGATTTTATGACAGCTAATGGTGTTCATTTTTCTGATGTTATTGAGAGCGGGATTTCGGATGTGTTAACAAGGCATTCGGAAATTGTGCGAGTTTGGTTTGATCCAACTAAGAAGCCTCCAGCAACAACGGAGATGGAGTAAGAAAAACAAATAACAGGGTTCACTTTTACAAGTGGGCCCTTTTTGATTTGTAATCTTAGGTATCAAAAAACCGCCTCCTGTTAAGGGTTGGCGGTCTGTGTTTGTAAATTCTAGTTTGTTAATATATAACGATTTATTGTGTTGCTAAGGAACGTGTTAAGAGATTACTAAGTAATCTAGATTCTAGACGTGATGCGGCATGCGCGTCGTACCGCGCGCGAGCGGATTCATGAGCCGCGCGAAGTGGCGAGCAATTGCCGCGTCGTATTCGGCCGTCATCTGGAAGGCCTTGGTCATCAGGCTCAGTCGGTACTTGTAGGAGATGCCGAGCCTGTTGCCAGGCTCTGTGTTCACGCCGCTGACGAGGCCTTGCATGATAGCCGAATAATCGTCCGGATCCACCACCACGATGACCCGTTCGTAGTTCTTGGCGGCGGCGCGAGCCATGGTTGGTCCGCCGACGTCGATCTTCGCGATGGCTTCGTCGTGTTGCGCCCCCGCCGTCACCGTGGCTTGAAAGGGGTACAGGTTGACGACCACCATGTCAAAGTACTGCCAGCCACACTGGATCATGGTGGCGTGGTGTTCCGCTGTGTCCTCCGCGAGGATGCCGGCCAGGACACCGGGGTGCAGGGTCTTGAGCCTGCCGTTCAGGCACTCGGGCATGCCCGTGACCTGCTCGACGTTGGTCACCACCACTCCTTCCTTGCGCAGGGCAGAGGCCGTGCCGCCGGTGGAGACGATCTCCCAGCCGAGCGCTGCCAGTCCTTGGGCGAAGTTGACGATTCCGTTCTTGTTCGAGACACTGATGAGAACGCGAGGCTGTCTGTCCATTGGATCCTCCGTCCGGATTTCCGGAAGGTTTGAAGTTGGCTATAATGTATTATATTTATATTAAAAAGTCAAGATGTTGTGTTATAATAGGCTTTGAAATCAAAAAACATGTTAAAACAGATTGAATTAAACAAAAGGAAAATTGAATATACGTTAAAAATAAGCAAACGAGCCAAAAGATTGCGTCTATCTATTGGCCGTAATTGCGGTTTAGTGGTAACTGCGCCACACAGATTTAATCTAAATTTTGTAGAAAAATTTATTGTAGATAAGGCTAAATGGGTTTTGGAGAAACTGGATTATTTTTCTTCAATTAGTAAATTAGGTGTAATTAAACACACCAGAGCTGATTATTTAAAATATAGGCCACAGGCGCAGTTGTTAGCTAAGCAGAAGGTAGAACAGTTAAATAAATACTATAATTTTAAATATAGAAAGATTACTATTAGAAACCAAAAAACTAGATGGGGAAGTTGTTCTAAAAAAGGAAATTTAAGTTTTAGTTATAGGATAGTTTTGTTACCAGAAGAGATTGCGGATTATATTATAATTCACGAATTATGTCATTTAGGTGAATTTAATCATTCTAAAAAATTTTGGAATTTAGTGAGAAAAACTGTTCCAAATTATTTAGCTGTTAGAAAAGATTTGAAAAAAAGAGGTCTATCCTTTATGTAAAAAAGTGTGATATAATATTATTATTAAATTATTTATTTAAAATATATGGCCAAAGGCAATAATGCTCAAAAGAAGGAAGCAAAAAAACCAAAAAAAGATAAAAAGAAGTAGTTTGTAAAAATCCATCTTAAAAAGGTGGATTTTTAATAAAGAGTGATAATTAAAATTGACCGCGCGCTATATTTTTGGCATTATGTAACTAGTATATGAAAAAAATTAAATATTTAATCTTTTTGCTAATTGTTGGCGCCTTTGCTTATTTTTATCAAGCACAAATTTTGGATTTTTATTTTAGATTTGTTGCACAAAATTTTCCTTGCGCACAACCCATTGCTTATTCTATTGGAACTTTTGATACAAAATTTAATATTTCACAAAAAGATTTTTTAAGCGCTTTGGCAGAAGCAGAACAAGTTTGGGAAAAACCTATTAATAAGGAATTGTTTTCTTATTCAGAAAACGGCAATTTAAAAATTAATTTAATTTATGATTATCGTCAGGAGGCTACCAGTAAACTAGGGAAGATGGGTATTGCTTTAGAAGATACACAAGCTTCTTATGATTCTTTGAAAGTAAAATTAGATTCATTAGAAGATAGTTATGAGAAAAAAAAGGCGGAGTTTGAATTGCGGGTTAAAGAGTTTGAAACAAGAAAAAGTATTTATGAGGCAGAAGTAAAAAAATGGAATAGTAGCAAAAAAATTACCCAAGATGTTGTTGATAGACTAACGCAAGAAAAAAAGGATCTAGACGTGGAAGTTGATCAACTTAGACAATTGCAAGCTGCTGTGAATCAACAAGTTGATGATATTAATGCTATGGTGGTTGTAATTAATCAATTAGCTAATACGTTAAATTTGAATGTAACAAAATATAATACAATTGGCGAGCAATTGGGAGGTGAATTTGATGAAGGAACTTATCACACTGGACCAGATGGTCAAAGAATTGATATTTATCAATTTGATAATAGAAGTAAATTGATTAGAGTTTTAGCGCATGAATTGGGACATGCTTTAGGCTTGGATCATATTGATGATCCAAAAGCTATAATGTATAGATTAAATAATGGTGTAAATGAAAAAATAACAGCCAGTGATTTAGTAGAATTAAAAACGCTTTGCAAGATTAAATAAAAAACAAATTTATCGCTCAGCTATCTTAAATAGCGGGCGATTTTTGTTTATCCACAGCTATGTCCTTGACCTTTTGTTGACTAGAGAACATATGTTCTCTATAATAAATGTAGGGAGGGTATAATTAAATTTATATATGGCAGAAAATATTTACATTAGCAGAAAGCATGAATTAATTAAGTTTTACCGCCACAATGAACGTATGCCAAGTTATGAAGAAATGTCTTCTATTTTTGGGGTAAGTTCTAAAGGTTCATTGCACAAGTATGTAAAGAAGTTTGTAGATGAAGGATTAATTGGTAAAACAGAAACAGGGCGATTGTTGCCTACAACTAAGTTATATGGGCTTAGAGTTTTAGGTACAGTGCAGGCAGGTTTCCCTACTCCAGCAGAAGAAGAATTAGTAGATACTATGAGTATGGATGAATTTTTAATTGCTAATCCACAATCTTGTTTTTTGTTAACCATTAATGGGGATTCTATGATTGATGCTGGTATTATGGAAAAAGACATGGTGATAATAGATAGAAGTTTAACTCCAAAAAATGGTGATATTGTGGTAGCAGAGGTAGATCATGATTGGACAGTAAAATATTATTTTAAAGAAAAAGGGCAAGTATTTTTGCGTCCAGCTAATAAAAAATTTTCAGATATTTACCCACGTGATGAAATGCGGGTTGCTGGGGTGGTAACCAGTGTGGTTAGAAAATATCATTAATATGATTTGGGGGCAAAATGATGGCCGGGCAATAATACATATTGACGGTGATGCTTTTTTTGTTGGTTGCGAACAAGCTTTGCATCCAGAATATCGTGGTAAGCCAGTGGTAACTGGTGGGGAACGTGGTATTGCCTCGGCTTTAAGTTATGAAGCAAAGGCTATGGGTATTAAACGCGGTATGCCGATGTTTGAAATTAAAAAGATTTGTCCTAATGTAATAATTTTACCTAGTGATTATGAAACTTATAGTTTGTTTTCTAAAAGAATGATGGCAATTGTTAGGCGTTTTACTAATTTAGTAGAGGAATATAGCATTGATGAATGTTTTGCAGATTTAACAGGGTTGCGTCAATCAACGCATAAAAGTTATACAGAAATTTCACAATGTATAAAAGACACAATACAAAAAGAACTTGGCATTAGTGTCTCTTTAGGTTTAGCGCCAACTAAAGTATTAGCTAAGGTGGCTTCTAAGTGGCAAAAACCCAATGGTTTTACGGTGATAAGAAAAGAAACAATTCCAAATTTTTTAAAAAAAACTAATGTTGAGAAAATTTGGGGTATTGGTTTTAATACGGCCAATTATCTAAATAATCTACAAATTTTTACTGCTTGGGATTTTATTAATAAAGATTTTGATTGGGTACAAAAAAAATTAAGTAAGCCATATCAAGAAATTTGGCAAGAGTTAAAAGGAGAGGTGACGTATGAAATAAACACAGAAGAAAAAAATTCTTATTCTTCTATTTCTAAAACCAAAACTTTTACGCCAGCTTCTTCTGAAAAAAAATTTGTTTACGCCGCGCTTTTAAAAAATTTAGAAAATGCTTGTATTAAATCCAGGCGACATTGTTTGGCGGCTAAAAAAATTATGATTTTTGTTAAAAAACAAGATTTTTCAATTGAAGGATTGGAAGCAAAAATCTCTAGGGCTTCTAATAATCCCAATGATCTTATTCCTATTATCAGTCCTTTATTTGAAAAAATATTTTCAGAAAAATTTTTATACCGCGCTACAGGTGTAGTTTTAAGTGAATTGCAAGATGCAGATAAAATTCAAGGTACACTTTTTGACGCGCCAATTTTATTAACCAAATGGCAAAAAATTTATGAAGCAGTGGATATTATAAATAATAAATTTGGTAAACATACAATGCATTTAGCAGCCAGTTTACAAGCGCATAATTTAGAGGCACGGTTTGATGCTGTGCCTGGCCGTGAACAGATTGTTTTAAAAGGTGAATTGGGAAGAAAAAGATTGGGGATACCAGTTTTTGTTGGGTGAACAACTAAAAACACCCATTGCAGTTATGCATTGGATGTCTGTTTGTTAAAACAATCATTTTGTTACACAGTTAGCCACAAACCTTCATAGGTAAAGTCACAACGCACACCAGACAATTCTTCTAGTTTAATAGCCATATCTCTAACTTGCTCAGGTGAGTGATCAGGATCATGATGAAAAGTGAAAACGCGCTTGAGGTTTGTCTCTCTCAACATTGCTGCTGCGTGAGACAAGTGGTCATGGCCCCAACCCTTGCGCGTCAGGTACTCCTCATCAGTGTATTGAACTTCCGTAATGAGTAAGTCAGAACCTTTCCACAACTGCAACAGGCTTTTGTCCAGTTCTGGGTGTGGTTCATGGTCAGGTGTGACAGTCAAAACTCGGCCATTAAAAGTAATCTTGTAACCATAGGAATTTCCAGGGTGATTCATACGTCGCATCTCAATTTCAATGTCGCCATTGGGAGTATTAATGATATGTTTTGCACCATCCATAAGGATCACGAAGTTGCGTTTGGAACCAAGGAAAGCATATGGCACAGGGAAGCGAGGGGACTTAAAGAGTTCACGCCACATATCCTCAATACTCAGATTGTCATGCAATCCACCAACAATATTCAAACGGCAGTTGGGATTGTAAACACCTTTGAAAGAAGGAATGCCATTAAGGTGATCATCATGAGCATGAGAATAAAGCAGGGTGGATTCACTAGAACCATGAGTTTTGATTTCTTGCAAAACTTCACTGTTCAAAGAGATAATTCCAGAACCAGAATCCAGAATTAGGCGATAGCCGCCACAGTAAATTGCAAGGCAAGAGGTGTGACCGCCAATTACCTTATCATCAGTGTTGAAGGAACCACGGCCGCCAAGGACGTGGACAGTAAAGGTGTTAGTGTTCATGTGGTCCTCCGTGTTTGGTTGTCAAGGATCTAACTTGACTATATCAGTGGGCAATGGTATAGTACAACATGTATTAATAACCATTAGACAACAAATTTTATGACTCAAAAAAATGAAAATAATACGCATGATATTTTGCTTAATTTAGGCCTTGCAGAATCTGAAATTGATATTTATTTATCCCTTCTTTCACATGGCGCGTTATCGGCAAGTGAATTGGTACGTTTGATTCAAGCTAAACGCCCAACGGTTTATTATGCGCTTAGACAATTGTTAGAAAGAGGTTTGGTAACAAAATCTGGACAAGCTAGAGTTGAGCGTTTTCAAGCTGCAGAGCCTGAACAATTGGTGAGTATGGTAAAAGTAAAACGCAATGAAATGGATGCCTTGGCAGATAAAATTGAACAATCTCTGGATTTATTTAGAATGAATATTGTGCGTCCAGCTGTAAAACCTCACGTCTTTTTTTATGAAGGAGAAAAAGCAATGAAACAGGCGATTATGGATTCTTTGTATTGCAAAAAACGCCAGATTGACTCTCTGGCGCCAGCAGATAATTTTTTCTGGCAGATTGGTCAAGAATTTTCACAACGCTATATTGATGAAAGAGTGCAAAGAGGAATTACTACCCGTAATTTATGGGAAAAGCCATTAGAGCCTAAAATTTTATTAAAATCCTATAAAGGTTTGGCTGAGGTAAGGGTATTACCAAGGAATTTATGTGGGCGTTTTAAAACTACCATGTTTATTTATGATGACCAAGTTATGTATATTTCTAGTAGGGATGCTAAATATGTGTTGGTTATTCGTTCTGAAGAACACGCAGAAATGATGCGTATGATGTATGATGGCCTATGGCAGGCTTCTACAAAAGTGGTTGTTTAGGTTGGGTTGACAAAATGCAATTTTAAGCGTATAATTGGTTTATTATGAATATTGAAAAAATTGAAAAAACTCTAGCCATAGAACCAAAATACCGCCTTGCTCAAGCTAAGAAGGTTATTTTTGGTGATTTAATTGATGATTGGTCCAAAGCTACAACATTACCTAAAGACTTAATTGTTAAATTAGAAGAAGTTTGTCCGTTAAAAATTGAGGCAGAAATTTTTGAATCTAAAGATAAGAATACTGTTAAAGCGCTAATAAAATTAGCAGATGATTTAAAAATTGAAACAGTTCTAATGCGTCATAATGACAGAAATACTATCTGCGTTTCTTCTCAGGTTGGTTGCCCAATGGGCTGTGCTTTTTGCGCTACTGGTACTATGGGGTTAAAACGCAATCTAACAATGGGGGAGATTATTGCTCAGGTTCTATTATTTGCTAGATTATTAAAAAAGACAGAAGAAAAAATTACTAATATTGTCTTTATGGGAATGGGTGAACCATTTCTAAATTATGATAAAGTAATGGGAGCAATAAAATATTTGCATGCGCCAGACACAATGAATATTGGCGCTCGTCGTTTTTCTATCTCCACTTGTGGAATTCTTGACGGAATCAAAAAATTTACTAAAGAAGAAATGGAAATTAATTTAGCAATTTCTTTGCACGCGCCAACAGATGAATTACGTAGCTCTATCATGCCAATTAATCGCCAAAATCCATTAAAAAAATTAATCATTGCTATTAAAAATTATTTGGAAGAAACTCATAGAAAAGTAATGATTGAATATACTATGATAAAAGGCGTTAATGATTCAGCTCAAAATGCTGAGGAATTAGCAGAATTACTGCAAAATATGTTGGTAGTAGTAAATTTAATTCCTTATAATGATACAGATTTATTTCAAACATCAGATGCTGCGGCTATTAATCGTTTTAAAACTATTTTAGGGCGTAATAAAATTAGTGTTGTGCAACGTCATAAATTTGGTGATGATATAGAAGCAGCTTGTGGGCAGTTAGCTGCTAAATCTAGAAAAAAATAATACGTTTTTTAAAAAGTAACAATCTGAAAAGGTTGTTATTTTTTTATCTGTTTAAAAATGTTATAATATTATTATCGCATGCAAAAACAAAAGGGTTTTACATTATTAGAAATTTTAGTCAGCGTGGCAATTTTCAGCCTCGTGTCTTTGGGTATTTACGGTGTAATAACGTATGGTTATAAAATTATTTTTGCTTCGCGCGTTCGTGTTTTAGAAACTCAATTAGCTAATGAAAAAATTGAAATTATTCGCAATTTAGCATACGAGCAAGTAGGGACTGTTGGCGGGGTGCCAACTGGTATTATTGATCCAGTTACTACAACTGTTCGTAATAAAACACAGTTTCAAATTACCACAACTATTCGTAATGTTGATGATCCTTTTGATGGTTTGTTAGGTGGTGCGCCAAATGATACCTCTCCAGCAGATTATAAAATGGTGCAAATATCTGTAATTTGTTTGGTGTGTCCTATTGCGCAAGTTCATCCGGTTATTTTTAGTACTTTAGTGGCGCCTAAAGGTTTGGAGTCTGCTTCTCAAAATGGCGCTTTGTTTATTACGGTTTTTGATTCAGCTGGTAATCCAGTTTCTGGCGCTAATGTTCATATAACTAATTCTGCTGTTAGTCCCGCCATTGATATTACTGACATAACAAATGTTGATGGTTTGTATCAACTAATAGATACTCCAACCTCCACAGAGGGTTATAATATTACAGTAACTAAAAATGGCTACACAATAGATCAAACCATTGTACCTAGTGAGGCTAATCCAAATCCAACTAAGCCGCCAGCTACTGTGATTAGCCAAAATATTACTAATATTTCCTTTTCTATTGATCAGGTTAGTACAATTAGTTTAGAAACTAAAAATTATCAATGTGTTGGAATTCCAAATATTGGTTTTGGAGTAGTAGGTTCTAAAATTATTGGCAATAATCCAGTAGTTTATAAGTATAATCAAACCTTGACAACTAATGGTAGCGGGGTTTATGAAATGACTAATTTAGAATGGGATACATATCTTTTTAATTTTACAAATGGAGTTTATGATATCGCCGGCACAATCCCAACCTTGCCTGTCACAATCAATCCCGGAGCTTCTCAAAATTTATCAGTTATTTTGGCGCCACATACTGCTAATTCCTTACTGTTAACAGTTAAAGATAGTGGTACCAGATTACCTTTATCAGAAGCTACACTTACTTTAAGTAATGGATCTGGCACTTATGTTAACTATACGGGGCATGGATATTTGCGTCAGACTGATTGGTCTGGTGGCGATTCTCAAGTTTCTTTTGTGGATGAGACAAGGTATTTAAGCCAAGATGGAAATTTAGAAACAACTGATCCAGCCGGGGATTTGTTATTGAAAAAAATTGGTAATAATTATCAGTGGAGCGGAAGTTTAATTTCTTCTACTTTTGATTTTGGCGATGAAGTAAATTTAAGTAATATTATTTGGGAACCACTAGCGCAACCAATGAAAGCTGGAGTTGATTCTTTAAAATTTCAAATTGCTACAAGTGCTTCATCTTCTCCAGCTAGTTGGAATTATTTAGGACCTGATGGAACTAGTGGTACTTATTATACAGCCAGTGATAATAATATAAACAGCGTGCATAATGGCGATAGATATTTAAGGTATAAGGTTTTTCTTTCTACACAAGATCAAAAAGCCTCTCCTCAATTGTCAGAAGTGGCATTTAGTTTTACTTCTGGATGTACTCCGCCGGGGCAAGCTTTTTTCCCAAGTTTATCTGCTGGAACTTATAATTTAGAAATCTTTTTGGCTAATTACGAAACTGTAAATACAACTGTAGATGTAAGTGGTAGAACGCAGGCAGATATTTTAATGAGTCCGTAGTTTATGACAAGTTTAAAAACAAAAAAAGGTTTTACTACTTTGGAAATTATTGTGGCCATAGGGATTTTTATGTTGATTTTAATTCCCGTGATGGATTTTGTGCAAACTATTATTACTTCTCAAGATGTGATGTCTGCTGAAGCCACTGCTCAAAAAGAAGCGCGTAAAGCTTTGGAGGGGCTTGTACAAGAAACTAGAAATGCTTCTGTTTCTAGTATTGGTTCTTACGTAATTGCCGAGGCAACAGCAACCTCTTTTACGTTTTATAGTGATATTGATAGTGACACATATCGTGAGCGTGTACGATATTTTATAAGTGATACCAATTTAAACAAGGGAGTTATTAGGCCAACAGGTAATCCTTTGATTTATGATGTTGGTTCAGAAGTTATTACAACCGTAACGCATAATCTAACAGCTAACCAACAACCATTTAGTTATTATGATAAAAATTATATTGGCACAAATTCAGCTTTAATATTTCCTGTAAATGTGACAAATATTAGGATGGTAAAGGTAAGATTAAATATAGATCAAAAGGCTAATAGATCACCAGAGCCTTTAACTGTAGAAACGCAAGTAGCAATTAGGAATTTAAAATATGCAAATTAAAAAGCGTTCCGGAAATATTTTAATGGTTGTAATGGTGTTTAGCGCCATTGCTATGACTATGATTATCAATGGTTCTGTTGTGTTTGCTACTATGGAAAATAAAGCGGCATTATTTAAACATAATAACGAAATGGCTTTTCATGTAGCTGAGGCGGGAATTGAATATTATCGTTGGCACTTGGCTCACGCGCCTAGCGATTATCAAGATGGCACAGGCGCGTCTGGCCCGTACACTCATGATTTTAAAGATAAAGATGGAAATTTATTGGGTCAGTTTATTTTGGATATTGTGCCGCCGTCAATTGGGACCAGTGTTGTCACAGTTTCATCTACTGGTTATATTTTAGATCAACCTTTTACACATAGAAAAGTTCAGGTGCGTTTAGGATTTCCATCATTGGCAGATTATGCTTTTTTAACAAATTCTGATGTGTGGGTTGGTGATAATGAAATAATTCATGGCAAATTACATGCTAATGGCGGAATTAGATTTGATGGTACTAATGACGCGCCAATTACTAGCGCTAAAACTACTTATGTTTGCAGCCCGGTTTTTGGTTCAGGTTGTAATAATACTGTTAAACCGGGTATTTGGGGTGCGGGTGGGCCTCAAGATTTTTGGCAATTCCCTGTGCCAGCTTTTGATTTTAACGCCATTACCGTGGATTTATCAAAAATTAAAACTAATGCGCAGTCTGGCGGTATTTATAAGTCATCATCCGGAGCATCGGGTTATCATATTAAATTTAAGTCAGATAGTACGTTTGACTTGTATAAAGTGACAGCTCTTAAACCTATTCCGTCACCGGGATATGGCAAAGATGTTAATGGGGTAAAGCATTATGAATCATATGATATTAAAACAGAGACATTTTTAAGTAATAACCCAAATCCAGTTAATGGTTATATTTTTATAGAAGATAAGGTTTGGGTTGAAGGAACTGTTAAGGGACATATTACAATTGGCTCTGGTAAGTTTCCTGTTAATCCAAATACTTATACATCAATTGTTATCCCTAATAATATTTTATATACCGCCAAAGACGGAACTGACTCTTTAGGTTTAATAGCTCAAAATCATATAATCTTGCCGCGTTATTCCCCAGATGTTTTAGAAATTAATGCGGCGGTAATTGCGCAAAATGGCAGTGCTCAACGTTTTTATTATAGTGGTAATATTTTATCTAGTTTAACAATATATGGTAGTATTATTTCTAATGGTGTTTGGACATGGAGTTGGGTAACACAAGGTGGTTCTGTGGTTTCTGGTTATCGTAATTCATATAGTAATTATGACAGTAATTTGACTTATGGCCCGCCGCCAGGATTCCCAACTGGTAATGTCTACAATCTTATTTCATGGAAGGAAATTAGGTAATGTGCTATAATGTTTTTAGTTTAATTCTGTTATTTTTAAGCATAATATGGAAAAGAAAAGCTATCAGAAAATTACAAAGGTTATTATTCCAGCGGCTGGTTTTGGAACTCGTTTTTTACCAGCTACCAAATCAATGCCTAAAGAAATGTTGCCAATCGTAGATAAGCCTGTTATTCAGTATGTGGTAGAAGAGGCTGTGGAATCGGGCATAAAAGATGTAATTATTGTGACTGGCGCTTTAAAAAGAGCTATTGAAGATCATTTTGATGTGCCAAATGCGGATTTAGTGAAAAATCTTGAAGCTGGAAATAAAACTGAACTTTTGGAAAATGTCAGAAAAATTTCGGAAATGGCAAATTTTATATATATTCGTCAAAAGGGTATGTATGGTAATGGTACTCCTGTTTTGTCGGCAGAGCCAGTAATTCAAAATGAGATGTTTGCTGTAATGTGGGGTGATGAATTTATTTATTCTAATCCGCCGCGTTTAGCGCAAATGATGAAAGTTTATGAAAAATATGGTGGAGCTGTTATTTCTGCTGTTAGAATTGAAAATAAAGAAGATTTAAAACGTTATGGAATTGCGGACGTAGAACCAGTGGAAGGGGAAGGAAATGTTTATAAGATTAAAACTATTGTAGAAAAACCAGATCCTGATAAAGCACCATCAAATTTAGCCACCCACGGCGCTTACATTTTGCCTCCAGAAATTTTTGAAATTTTAAGAAAACAAAAGCCAGGAACCGGGGGAGAAATTTATTTACCAGAGGCGATTGCAGAACTTATTAAAACAGGTTATCCAGTTTACGCTTGTGAAATTGAGAATGGTCATTATTATGACACAGGAAATAAGTTGGAATATTTAAAAGCTAATATTGATTTTGCTTTGCAGCGACCAGAATTAAAAGAGGGAATGAAAAAATATATTGATAAAATATCTCAAAACAATTAGTAATTATATAATATGTTTAAGAAAATTTTTGCTCTTTTTGTCTTACTGTCTACTTTAATTTTTGCGCCTGGGTTGGGTTGCAAAAATAGTGTTTCTCCAGAACAGCAAGCTGCTACAAAACCAATTACGCTTAAATATTGGCGTGTTTTTGATGAAGTAGATTCCTTGGGAGAAACAATTGCGGCCTATAAATTATTACATCCTAATGTAAATATTGAATATCGCAAATTGCGCCCAGAAGAATTTCAAAGCGAGTTGTTAAACGCCTTAGCAGAAGACAAAGGCCCGGACATGTTTACATTAAGTAATACTTGGATGAAAGGTTATCAATCCAAAATTTTACCAATGCCCGCTAGTGTTAAGTCTGTTTATCAACGCACAGAAGGCACTTACCAAAAATCATTAGTTATTGATATTCAAAATGTACCAACACCAACACCAAAACAAATAGAAGATAAATTTGTTAGTGCCGTGGCGGATAATGTGATTATGGTTGGGCAGGATGCTGCAACTGGCCAATTTAAAAAAATGGTTTACGGGTTACCTTATTCAGTGGACACAATGGTAATGTTTTATAATAAATCTTTATTAGATCAAGCGGGGATTGCTCAGCCGCCAAAAAATTGGGCTGATTTTCAAAAAAATATTATTTCCTTAACAAAAATAGATCCAGAAAATAATATTATTAAATCCGGAGCTGGAATTGGACGCGGGGCCAATGTTGCGCGTTCAGCAGATATTGTTTCCTTATTAATGATGCAAAACGGTGCAAGAATGGCTGATGAGAATGGTACTCCATTATTTAATACAATTCCGCAGGGTTATGATCAACCTGTGCCACCAGCAGAACAAGCTCTGCAATTTTATACAGACTTTGCTCAACCTACAAAGCAAGTCTACACTTGGAACGAGAAAATGTCGGATTCTTTAGACGCTTTTGTTCGTGGCCAAACTGCTTTTTTCTTTGGTTATTCTTATAATCTACCTCTTATTCGCGCTCGCGCGCCTAAGTTAAATGTAAATATTGCTTCAATGCCTCAAGTTAACCCAGAACAGCCGGTGAATATGGCTTCCTTTTGGGTGGAGACAGTTTCTAAAAAAACACAGAATCAAGATGCGGCGTGGGATTTCTTAATGTTTGCCGCCGACCCTAAAAATGTGGTAAAATATCTAAAGGTTACGCAAAAGCCGACAGCTTTAAGAGAGTTAATTGCTACTCAAAGTCAAGAAGAGGGGATGGAAGTTTTTGCATCACAGCTTTTGACTTCTAAAACTTGGTATAAAGGTAGGGATGCTGAGTCAGCTGATAAATATTTTATAGAAATGATAGATAGTATTTTTGCTGTAGAGGCTTTAAATGATCCAGATGTTTATCGTAAGGCAATAAATAATGCCGTTGGTAAAATAAACCAGACTATTAATTAAGATTATGACTAAAAATAAAAAGAAATTCCAGTACCTGATTGGTAAAAGAGCAGGTTTTGGTATTCTTTTGTTTTTAGTTTTTTTCGGTTCTTTTTTGGGTAACTCTGTTGTAAAGGCAGCTGATCCTATTCCAGATGGTAGTGAAGCAAAATCAGAAGAAACATCAGTCCAGTGCCCACCAGTTCCAGTAGAAAATAAATCTCTTTTGTTGCCAGATTGTACTTATTATGAAGGTACTCCAAAAGAACAAACTTGTGGTTGCCGTAATATCAATGTTTTTTTAGAGTTACTTGTTACCGTAACAAATTTTATTTTTGAAATAGTTGGTGGAGTTTCTTTAGCTATGTTTGTTTATGGTGGTTATGTGTTGTTAACTTCTGGTGGTGTCAGTGAACATGTTACAAAGGGAAAAACAATCTTAACCTCAGCAGTAATTGGCTTAGTAATTGTCTTTACGGCACAGTTGGGGGTACAATTTTTATTAAAGACATTGGCTACAAGTTCATCTGATTTGTTGATTAAGTAACTATCTAGAATATAAATAGTATGAACAAAAATGCAAAAAAAATATTTAGTATTTTATTATTAATATCTTTTTTTGCATTGGGCTCTTTAAATGTCTCGGCTAAATCGGTTGAAGAAATATTAAAAACATTAAATAATCCTCTTGGTGATGCTTATGAAGGACCGGGAGATGTATCATCAGCCATTGGATCCTTAATTAATTATGCCTTAGGTGTTGTTGGCACAATAGCCATTATATTTTTTATTTATGGTGGCTTTAAATGGATGACCGCAGAAGGAAAGGCAGAACAATCTAGTGAAGCTAGGATGTTAATTATGTGGACAGCAGTTGGTTTGGCTGTAATATTTAGCAGCTATTTAATTGTCAGTTTTGTTTTTGGAGCTATCTAATATGAATTATACTACTAAAAAAACAATCGTCTTCTTAATTTTACTTAGTAGTTTTTTTCTAGTAGCTTCTGTTTTGGCGGCTCCTACTGTTACTTTGCCAAATCCTATTGGCCCTCAAATAATAACTAAGGCCACAATACTAGAAAAAATGGGTGATGTTTTAAAAGTTTTTATTGGTTTTTCTGGTTCAGTAGCTTTACTTATGTTTATTTATGGTGGATTTATGTGGTTGACGTCGGCGGGTGAGGCTGATAAAATTAAAAAAGGACGTGAAATTTTTTTATGGTCAGCAATTGGGTTGGTGGTAATTTTTAATAGTTACGTGTTGCTAAATTTTGTTATTACTGGTATTTTAGCAGCCGCTAAAAAATAAATTAGTTTTTGCAACTAATATACTTAAAAGAGAGGAGGTGATAAACATGAAAGTAAAGAAAATTTTAGCTTTTGCCTTGAGTTTTTTAGTAATGGGTTTAATGACAACTCCAGCTTTAGCTCTTAATATCGATTTAGGTATTAATTATGGCGTTTACACTGGTTTAGGTACAAAAGATGTACGTCAAACTATTTCCCAAATTATTAACGTAGCATTAGGCTTGTTGGGTATTGTGGCCGTAGTTATTATCATCATCGGTGGTTTTGAGTGGATGACTGCTGGTGGTAAAGAGGAAAATGCAGAAAAAGCTAAGGAAAGAATTTTTGCTGGCGTTATTGGCTTGGCAATCATTTTATCAGCTTACGCTTTGGCAAACTTTGTTGTTACAAGTTTGGTTAATGCAACCGCATAATAATTTAAATGTATCTAAAAATAGATTTTATTGGCCCTAGGCTTAAGCAAAGATTTAATTTTAGATGTAATAAATTATTTGTATTGAGTAATGAATGTGGAATCATCAATTAGTAATAGTGGGTGATTCCGCTTCAGAATTTAATAACAATATATTATGAAAAAAATCGTTAGTAGATTTATTTTAATATCCGCTTCTGTTTTTATAGTAGCAATTTCATTTTTTGGTTTAATTACAAATGTATTAGCTGCTAGCGATGATTTATATGGGGCCAATATAACAGCTAATGCAGCTGGGATTTCACAAGAGGGTACTATCCAGTCAAAAATCGGTACAGGAGTGGGCGCTATTTTGTCTTTAATGGGTATTTTGTTTTTTCTTTTAGCTCTTTATGCTGGTTTTTTATGGATGACAGCTCGCGGGCAGGCTCAGCAAGTAGAAAAAGCTCAAGGTATTCTTATTGATGCGGCAATTGGTTTGGTTATTATTGGCGCGTCTTGGATAATTACAAGTTTTGTCTTTTCTGCTATAACACCTTAAAAATATGACAAGTATTCATTTTAAAATTGCTCAAGGTTTTTTAAACGCCAAGCAAGGCGCTCAAGAAGTAGCCGGCGCGGCTCAAGTTAGTCAATCATCGCTAGAAGCGTATGTGGCTAATATTGTTGGTGTGGCTTTAACAATAATTGGAACATTGTTTTTTTTATTGGTGGTTTACGGCGGATATATTTGGATGATTGCGCGCGGTAATGAAAAAGAGGCTGATAGAGCAAAGGATATAATAACAACCGCTTCAATTGGTTTAGTAATAGTTGTAATTGCTTATGCTTTAAGTAGTTTTGTAGTTAAGTCTTTAGTGGGGGCAATATAAATTATTTATGAAAAATAAAACTACAATCAATAAAATTATTATTTTTTTTAGTTTTGTTTTTTTATTTCTAGTTGTAGAACCTGCCAGCGCAGCTTTTGGTTTACCAGGCGCTGTTAATAAATTAAGCGGCGGTTATAAAAGTATTTATGGGGCCACACCTGTAGAACTACCGGTCTTAATTGGTTCTATTATTCAAATAGTTCTGTCTCTTTTAGGTTTAGTTTTCTTTGTCTTAACATTTTACGGTGGTTATGTTTGGTTGCTAGCTAAAGGCGATGAAAAGGAAGTAGAAAAAGCCCAAGGAATTTTAAGAATGGCTGTTATTGGGTTGTTAATAATTGTTAGCGCTTACGCAATTTCTTATTTTGTTTTTTCTAGCTTAACTAAAGCTAGCGGAGTAAATTTATAATATGTTAAAGTATTTATTTATTATAGTAATGGTTTTGTTTTTTGCGCCACTAACGTACGCGCAAGCAGAACCTGTTAATTGTAACACAGAGTGTAATGCAGATGGTATTGCAATTGATGTTGCAAATTTAACAGCCGAATGCGCCAGTGATCCAGATACGTGTTCTTCTAATAATGTTTCTATTGCGGCTATGCAAGATCATTTAACAAAATGCGCAGCAAGTTGCGCGGCTGGTAATTCTGTGACTACCGGTTTTAAAGGTTCTGCTGGCATATTAGATAGCGTTTCTAACTCTTACGGTGTATCTAATCCAAAAACATTACCTCAAATAATTGGTGGAATTATAAGTGTAGCTCTTTCATTATTAGGAGTTATCTTCTTAGTATTAACAATTTATGGCGGTTATATTTGGATGATTGCTAGAGGTGAGGAAAAGGAAGCAGATAGGGCTAAAAATATTGTTACGCGCGCAACTATTGGGTTTATTCTTGTATTAGCAGCTTATGCTATTTCATATTTTGTGTTTACAAAGTTAATTTCAGCTAGTGGTATTTTAAAATAAATGTATGCTAAAAATTAGTAAGAAAATAGTATTTTTAAGTTTTTTGTTGAGTGGTATTTTGATGGTAAAAAATAATACTTTAGCAATTAAGGGTATTGATTTTCTAAAATCCGCAGCCTCTGGTTATAATCCGCAAACCAATGAATACTCTATGGCCTTGTTTGTGGGTAATATCATTGCCGCTTTTTTATCATTGATTGGTATTATTTTTTTAGTTTATGCTATTTATGCAGGTTATTTGTGGATGACAGCCGGGGGAGAAGAAAAGAAAATTGAGCAAGCTCAAGCATATTTAAGAAATGGAGTAATTGGTATGGTAATTGCCTTAGCATCTGCGGGAATTACTAAATTTGTTTTAGATCTAGCATTTAAAGCGTTGTAAAATATGAAAAAAACAAACAGCAATTTAAATTTTTTTAGAAGAATTTTTTTTATTTTTTTTATTTTGCTTAACTTCACTTTAGCTTATCCAGCTTTAGCTGATTTAAAAGCAGATGTTACAAATCAATTTGTAACCGCAAAAGAATCTTCAAATCTTCAAACGACAGATCCGCGGGAAGTTGTTTCTCGTATAGTATCTTCTGCTCTTGGCTTGTTGGGTATTATCTTTTTAGTATATACAATTTATGCAGGTTTTCTTTGGATGACAGCCGGGGGAGAAGAAAAGAAGATTGAGGAAGCTCAAGCGCATATTAAAAATGGCTCTATTGGTTTGGGAATTATACTTGTGGCTTACAGTATTTCCTTAATGGTTACAGAGTATTTAGTAAATGCTACAACCTAGGTTACTTTTTAAAAAATCCCTTATTAGGGATTTTTTTTGTTATCAAAATAATTGTATTTACTAAATTTATTTAAGTACACGATAAATTTGTGTTTCTGTATTATCGTAAATTTTTTTTAAAAACATTTTGGTATTGGGGTTAAATTCATTTGCTAGTAATTTTTCTTTTTTGCCCCAGTAAAGTAAACTAATTTTGTTTTCATTTAAAAAATTTATCCTTTCTTTATCGGAGAAGATGCTAAAAAAATTTTGTACTATTTTTTCTTTTTCGTCAAAAAAAATAGTTTCGCCTTTGTGTCCAAAGTAGTTTTGTCTGCCTGCCAAACCAGCTATAAGCGGACTGGAATATTTTGAGGCTAAAATTATGTTTGATTTAGGCGAGTTAGTTTTTAGCCACTGTATAGGAGGCAAAACATCAGCCGAATAATAAATATAGTCTGGTTGTTTATGTTGTAATCTTTGGGTGATAATAAAAATAAAAAAAGTAGTTTGTGATGAGATAAGCAGGATAAGTAAAATCAAAAAATTGCGCACAACTTGTTTTTCCTTATGTTTTACTATAAATAAATATAAATTTTCTAGTATTGGCCAAGCTAAAAATAATATCGGCACAGACATTCCCTCTATAAATCTTCTTTGTGAGTTTAGGGGTAAAAAAAGCAATATTGAAGATAGTGAAAGCCAGATTGTAAGAAGAGTTGTTTTTTCTGAAAATCCTTTGTTTTTATATAATTTTATTATATAAAAAATGGCCAGCGGAAAAAGTGGGCCAAATGAAAATAGTATAACCCACCATTCTGGACTTGGGGTGTTATTTTGCTTAAAAAATATTTGAAACCTAAAATCAAAAAATAATAAGTATGTATAATATAAAATTGCCGGCAAACTGATTAATAGGTGAGTTGTAAATAGGCCAATTGTCTTTATTGCTTGGTTTTGTTTTAGTAGATAATAGTATAGACCAGCGCATACAGAATAGGCGAATATTAATGGCGCGTAGTACGGATGAAATTGTATAAAGAATAAATTTAGTAGGCCTGCTAAAAATGCGTATTTAAAATTTTTTAATGCATACATTTTAGTAATCAGCATGATAGACCATAATAGACAAATCCAAGATAGTATAAAATGGCCAGAAAATAACATGCTTAGATATGGAGTGGCTTCTGGACAAACTAAATCCAGACCAGCTACCATTTCGGCTACAATGCCAGAGTGTAGTAGTGGATTAAGCATTAAGCCAAAACCTGTGAAATAGGCTAAAAAAAGTAAGATAATTGTTGAGTGGCGATGATTTGGTAAAAAAAAGTCTACTGTTTTTTTTAATGTCCAAATTAATATAGGAATTAGTAGTATACGTATTGTATGATAAGCTGCAGCACTGCTTAAATTTAAAACTTTGGCTAATAATCCTACTGATAACCAAAAGACATTTAAAAACCTTAGGTGTGATTCACTGGTAAATAGATCTCTAAATAAATAATGACCCTGTTTTACTTGCTCTATGTAGGAAAAGTAAACCATTGTGTCGCCTGTATTAAAAGCATGAGCCCATAAATATACTGTATTAATAGGTTTTGTTAAATATAAATACAAATAAGGAGCAGAAGACAATATGATACTAATTAAAGAAATTATAGCTATAAGCCTAGTTTCTTTTAAAGAAAAATATTTTTTTAGCTTTATCAAAATCATTTAATTATTTCAAATATTTTAGCCTCTTCATTTTTAAATTTTAATTTAAAAATTGGGTTTTTCTCCACTATCTCTAAAAGTGCTGTTTCTTCTGGTTTAATAAGGATAAAGCTGGTTTGAAAATCATTTAGTAAAGTATAAGATAAAGATTTGCCAATTTTAGCAGATCTAATTTGAGACCATTTTTCGTAAAGTCTTTGATTAAAACGGTAAAAAAAAGTTGGATCAAGGCCTGCAACATAAATATTATGATCGTTGTTTAAAAATAATATAGTTGAATCACTCCAGATACTATGAAAGATTAGGCTGTTTTCTGGTGTATTATTTTTTAACCAAAGAGCTGGAGCTTTTAGATAATTCCAAGAAAATTTGCCTGTCATTTGTTGGTGTAAGTTTATTGCTCCAGTTATTATAAATATTAGAAATAAGATAATTGGGATAACCAGTAATCTATGCAGCCATTTATTTTTAATATTTTCAGTAATAAAAGTTTTAATAGAAAAATTTGTTGGCAATGAAAAATCTAAAAGAATTGCATTAGATAAAATTAAAATTGGCGCTAGGTATTCAATAAAGCGCATTGATTTTAATGTCATTATAAATAAAAATGAGGCAAATAAAAAAATAGTAAAAAAATTTTCAAATTTTTGATGATCTTCTTTTGATAATTCCAAATTATTATTACTCTGTAACCGGGCAAAAAAAGCCATAAAAGATAATAGACCTATAATTAAAGCAAAGGCTAGTACAGAAACTAAATCAGCTGGATTAAATGGGTACCATTCTAAACCAACCGGAATAGTATTTTGATAGTTTAATAAGCCAATTTGAATAACTTGTTCCCAGTAAAAATAAAGATTGTTTGGAAAATAAGGATTAATTACTAATCCTAATAAGCAGCCTAAAGAAATACTTATAACTAAATTCCAATCTAAGAATTTTAGAATTAAACAAATGCTTGTTTTTTGTGATGTAAATTTAGTAATTACTTGCGCTAAGAGCTGGCAAATTAAGAATATTAAAATAATACTCCATCCGCCATAGGTCCAGACGTAAAAAAAACTAACAATAGAAAGTAGTAAATATTTTTTTTGCCAAGTAAGATAAATTGCTAGTAAAAGAATGATGAGTGAAATAGAACTGGTTTTGGCCAAATTCATGCGAAAAATGAATGGTATTACAGAAACTAAAATAAGTGTATGTATAAGGGCGTAGCGAATTTTAAATTTTTTTAAAAAAACATAAAAGCTAAAAATAGCCAACCAGGCCAAAAGAGTGGTGGCAATCTTCATGCCAATTAAGGGATTAATAAATTTTACAAAAGGTATTAAAAGTACATGATAAAGAAAATGATGATCTGTGAAGTTGGTTGTAAAAGAGGTGTATTTAATCCAAGGAAAACTGGTTATTAAGCCACGTTGGCTCATGAGTATGGCCATTTTGGTGTGGTAAAAGGAATCTGGGTCGGGAAAAACAGGCGCCCATTGAAGAAATATAAAATAAACGGCTAAAAGTATAAAAAAGCCATGAATAAATAATTTTTGTAGAAATTTAAGCATAGTTGGATGGTTGTATTGTATCAAGAAAATAATGAATTGGAAACTAAAATAAACTAAAAATAAGACAAGCTTACAAAATTGTAAGCTTGTCTTATTTTGGGGTGGCCAGAGGGAATCGGACCCTCGTTAGTGGTACCACAAACCACTGTCCTACCATTGAACGATGGCCACCATAGTTCAAGACAGATTATATCGTCTTAAAGGCTTTTTGTCCAGAGAAGGCCTTAATTAGCCAGTTATTGGCCTTTTCAGGGGCTGGTTCTGTGGCTAGGGATAAATTTATGTTATAACGCAAACATGCTGATTTAATGATCTTATGCAGCATTTCTTCATAAGTGTATCCAGCAGCTCTGGCAGCTAATGGAAAGCGTGAATTTTCTTTAGGATCTGGAATAATACCTGGAATTTGATTGATTTCTAAAACATTTGGCACTCCATTTTTATCCAAGCGAATATCTATACGACAAAAATCCAAAACTCCTAAAGCTTGTTTGGTTTTTATACAAACTTTCTTAATTTGTGTAAAAAGTTTGTAGTCAATTTCCGCCGGGCAGGTAATAGTTTTGATATTACTTTCTGGATTATCAACAATCCATTTAACTTCATAGGAATCCATTGGTATTAAGTCTTTTGGCACATGCTCAAAGTTAATTTCTACTGGCGGCAAAACTTCCACAGGATTATTGCCAATCAAGGCTACTGTAAACTCGCGACCATCTAAAAATTCTTCAACTAAGGCTGGTTGTTTAAACTTTTCTAAAACATCGCCAACTTTTTTGTATAGTTCTACCTCATTTCTGACATAGCAATCATTAAAGATTCCTTTAGATGATCCCTCTCCAATTGGTTTGACAATAACTGGAAAAGAAATTTTTTTAGACAGTTTTTCATTGAAAGAATAAAAAACCTGAAAGCGGGGAGTAGGTATTTGATGATAGGATAAAATCTTTTTTGTAAAAGCTTTATTAAGACAAAGTGATTGGGCTAAAGGTTTTGACCCAATATACGGTATGTCTAGCGTTTCTA
>Ga0172369_10002102_pt1 | contig 27991 bp, 20 predicted proteins | sample LakKiv25m_FD_114539 | JGI IMG/M metagenome (GOLD analysis project Ga0172369, IMG submission 114539) | Freshwater microbial communities from Kabuno Bay, South-Kivu, Congo - kab_022012_11.25m | ecosystem: Environmental > Aquatic > Freshwater > Lake | place: Democratic Republic of the Congo...
AACCACGGCGCTCGAAAATCCGTTTGCTCCTTCTACCCACGCGCAGCAAGCGCCGGCATATTCGTCTTCCACTTCGGCAACAAGATAATCGGAATAGCAGAGCTCTTGCCCGGTAATATCTTCTTTCAGAACTTTTCTAAAGATTGATACAAGCTCTTCGTGTGATAACGAAAAAATATTTTCATAACTAATTTTATCGGTGAAACTTTTTTCGGCTTCGATAATAGTTTCAATAATAAAATCAATATCCTTTTCCTCTCCCTTTCGAATAATTATCTTTTCGGACATAGGCACTCTGAAGTTTATTTACAACTTACTTATTAGAAACAGATGCAATTAAAATTATAAAATTTTATGTTTGGAGCAACGCGGTACAATTTCCAAACGTTCAAATATTATTATTTACGCAAAGAATTTTTCCATCAAAAGTATAGACTTCGATGGGAATATCTCCAAAACTTTATCATTCTCTTCATGCTTCTCAGCCTTAATTTGAAATCCTAATTTAAAATATGATTTGAATGCAAAGTCATTTGTCTTGGTCAAAATTATTTGAACTTTAGTGAGCGAATCCAACTTATTTTTGTACTGTTCTATGTGCTCGGTAATGAGTTTGTTGCTTAATCCTAAGCCTCTAAAATTTGGATGGACATAAACATTCTCAATTTGCAAGGCGCCAAATTCTCTATCGAAATGAAGATTGTGGATGAGGTCAAAATTTGACTTTGCAGCGCTTAAACGATCGTGCCCGAGAAAAGCTAAGAATAAATTTGCTTTTATGATTGTACTTGCTTCTCCAAACTCTCCTTCAATCCAACTGCAACACGTTCCGGCAAGGTGTCCACCAACTTCTGCAATAAGAAAACCGGGGCGGTAAAAATCGTGTCCGGGAAAATCTTCAAGTAAAATTGTGTGAAGAATATCTTTTAATTCTTCGTCTGATATAGAAAAAAGCGTGCAGTAAAAATTAATGTGTGTTCCGCTTTTGGCTGATTCAATGATCGCCTCAACTATAAAATCAATATCTTTTTCTTCAGCTTTTCTTATAATAATTGATGCTTCCATGCTAAACTCAAATCTGAATAAGTGAAGTAATTAATGCTTGCCTATCTATTTTTCCGTTTTTATTTAGCGGAAAGGAATTCACTACAGAGATGGCATTCGGGGTCATATACTGCGGAAGGCATGTTTGTAAATGCTGCTGCAACAGCTCTATATTATTTTTATCATTTTCTATAAAAAGGTGGACTCTCTCAATACCCAATTTGTTTTTATAAAATACAGCGGCTGCTTCACCGGGATAGATAAAATTGCGCGCATGAAATTCAATTTCGCCCAACTCAATTCTGAATCCATGAAGTTTTATTTGAGAATCTTCTCTACCTAAAAAAATCAAATCTCCGTCAGCATCAAAATACGCCCGGTCGCCGCTTCTATAAAAAATAGTTTTTGTTCCATTTATTTCTTTGTGAAAAAAAGTATTTCCGTTTGTTTCCGGATAGCCTATGTACCCGGGAGTTAATTGATTTCCGCCGATGCAAATTTCGCCTTTGTGCCCGGCAGGCAATTCGTTTAGATCGTCATCAACAATAATAATAAGATTGTTGTTGAGCGGTTTGCCGATGGGGACTATTCCGTTTATCTGTTTTGTGTTGTTGGGTTCACTTTGCCATTTATAAATTGTACAGAAAACCGTTGCCTCCGTAGGACCGTAAGCGTTTTGAATTACTGCGTTGGGGACGCATTTTGCCCATTCGGCAGTTACATCGTGATACAGCGCTTCGCCGCAAAAAAAAGAATATCGCAAATCGTTCAACACTATTTCTGAAAAATAAGGACGCAGATAAGAAAGAAACGACGGCACCATCGCGGCAAACGTAATTTTATGATCTTCAAGCGTTGTGTAAACATTGGAATATTTGATGCCTTGAGAAGATACGGTGTAAACGCATGCGCCGATGCAAAGCGGTACAAAATAACACATGATTGAAAAATCGAAAGCTAAATCAAACATTTGCAAAAACCGGTCGTTCTCATCAAGTTTATACCCAAGCGCAAAAAAAGTATCGATCAATGCGTTCACATTTTCCCAGGTAATTTGTACTCCTTTCGGAATGCCGGTACTGCCGGAGGTAAAGAGAACGTACGCAGTTTGGGTGTCGTCAATTTTAGGAAGGGAGAAATCAACTCGGGTGTCTGGGAAGAGAGTAGTAACAAGACATTTCACGTCACAGTTTTTTTCTATTTCAACAATTCTCGTGTTCTCTTTTTCGGTAAGAATCGTTTTAAGTTTGCACTGTGCAACAATGATTTTTATTCTCTCGATCGGGTCTGTACTATTTATCGGAACGAAACCGCTTCCGCTGAAAAGTATTCCGAAGATATCCGAATAAGTTTCAAAACTTATCCGGTCATCTATTAAAATTCCGATTAATTTTTGGTTATCATCAACATCTTTTAAGGCTGCGCAGACTTTTGAAATATTCTCGGACAACTGTCTATAGGTATAAAAATTTTCATTAACGAAAAACGAATTCCTTTCCGGAAATGTTTCGCATGATTTCTTTAATAAACGTAACATCAATTATTTTTATTGTTTTGGTGAATTATGTTCAAGCAGACTGCTTGCTAATATTTTTTTTAATTCTTTTCTGTCAACTTTTCCATTAACATTTAAAGGAAAAATTTTCAAGGATGAAAAAGAAGAAGGAATCATATATAGGGGTAACTTTAGTTTAAGATGATTTTCCAATTCGTCAATTTCACCGCTATAATCTTCAACAAAAAGATGAATTTGCTGGTTCCCGATTTTGTTTGTGTGTGCAATTGCCGCTACTTGATTTTGTTTTACAAATTCACGCGCGTGATGTTCAATTTCGCTTAACTCAACTCTGAAGCCTTGAATCTTTACTTGATTGTCTATCCTTCCGCTAAAAATGAAATCCCCATAGCTGTCTTGAAAAGCGAGATCACCGGTACGATAGAACGTCTGCTCAGCCCCGTTTATTGGAATCGTAAAAAACGCTTCTTTGTTTTTTTGCGGATTTTTCCAATAGCCGTTCGTTAGCTGATTTCCGGTTAAGCACAGTTCACCTTTAGAACCGGCGGGGAGAAGCTTGTTAGTTTCATCAACCACAATTGCGCCCATATTCATCATAGGTTTACCGATGCACACAATTCCGTTTACACTTTTTATTTTTTCGGAATCCTTCTCCAAATCGTATGTAAGACAGAAGATGGTTGCTTCCGTTGGTCCATAAACATTTTGAATCAATGCATTCGGAATGCACTTCTGCCACTCGCGCGAAATATCAGCATAAAGCGCTTCGCCGCAAAATAACGAATACTTCACTTGAGGAAAATTTATCTCTTCAAAATATGGGCGCAAGTAGGCAAGAATGGAGGGCACCATTAGCGCAAATGTAATCTTCTCATCCTCCATAATATTGTAAATGTGGGTATATTTTATTCCATCAAGCGGAACCGGATAGACGGAAGCGCCAATACAGAGGGGAGCGATATAACACATTAAAGAAAGGTCGAACGTTAAATCGAACATTTGCAGGAACTTATCATTTTCATCAACTTGGTAGCCTAATGCAAAAAAAGCTTCGATGAAAGAAAACAGATTTTTTCTGGTTAGCGGAACACCTTTCGGAACGCCTGTGCTTCCTGAAGTAAATAAAATGTAAGCGTTTGTGCTCTCGTCAATGGCGCGCAGTTCAAGATTTATCGTAGTTTCCGGAAGTGTTTTTGTATAAACAATATTCACACCGGAGGCAATTGCTAATTCATTTATTTTGTCGTTGGATTGTGCGGAAAGGATCGTCTTTATTTCTGTTTGATTTAGAATATCCATATTGCGGTCAACCGGATTTCCCGGATTAAGCGGAACAAACGTTTTTCCGGTGAACAGGCACGCATAGATTGAACAATAAGTTTCAACATCATTCGATTCAATTACGCCTATCAGTTGTTCGTTTGCGCATGATTCTGTTTCAAGAACCAATCGTATTTTCGAAGTGATCTCTGCAAACCGGGTATAAGTAAAAGCTTTTCCATCAATCACAAAAGCATTTCGCGTCGGGAATTTTTCGCATGATGATTTTATTTGTTCTATCATAAAGTCTCTAAATTTGGTAGTTTTTTGTATCGAATATAACATCAAAAAGTAAATTTTGAAAGAAGAGATAGTGTGTGCAAAGTTGCGAAACGTATCAACTTAAATTCCTTTTGAAACTGAGGTTACCGTGATAAAATCTCCTAAATTATTTTTATCTTTCAATCAGATTATAATTGGATTTTAAATGAAACGAAAACTTCTGAGCTATTTAATTTTGCTGGCTATTACAACAACCATGAATGCACAAACAACAATTAAAATTATTGAAGAACAAATTCTTGAAGTAAAAAATACCTTTGCGCCGGATAAAAGAACCGCGATTTTCGATATTCATATAACGGATGAAGGAGGACGGCTGCTGGTATCGGGTGAAACAAATTTACCGGATGCAAAAGAAAATCTGTTAAAAAGGATTTCTGATACGGCAATAAAAGATGAAATAAAAGTATTGCCGGACGAAAATCTGGGAGAAAAAAGTTTCGGGATTGTAAATATTTCCGTGGCAAACATGAGAACTAAACCGGAACACGCTGCGGAAATGGCTACGCAGGCGTTGCTTGGCACGGTGTTAAAAATTTATAAAAAAACTGATGATGATTGGTATTTAGTCCAGACGCCAGATAATTATATTAGTTGGGTAGATGGCGAAGCGCTGCAGCGCGTTACAAAAGAGGAAGCCGAGAATTGGAAAAGTTCGGGAAAAATTATTATCACTTCCAATTACAGTACGGCATTTGAAGAACAGAATGAAAAAAGGGGAGAAGTCTCCGATCTTGTGTTTGGAGATTTAGTAAAACTACTTTCATCATCTTCTGAATTTTATCAGATTGAATTCCCCGACGGAAGAAAAGCTTTTGTTAAAAATAATGCCGCTGAAAATTTTGATGCATGGTTAAAGAATAGAAACTGCACGATTGAGAACATCATCACTACAGCAAAAAAATTTATGGGAATTCCTTATTTATGGGGAGGAACTTCTTCCAAAGGACTTGATTGCAGCGGATTTACAAAAACAGTTTTCTTTGCAAACGGAATCATCCTGCCGCGGGACGCTTCACAGCAAGTCTTTGTTGGGCAAACCGTAAATAGTGAGAAGGATTTTTCCCAGCTCCAGCCGGGAGATTTACTCTTTTTCGGAACTGCTGCAAATCAAAACCGGAAAGAGAAAATTACACACGTTGCTATTTACTTAGGCGATAATGATTTTATTCATGCATCGGGACGCGTGCATATTAATAGTTTTGATAAAGCTAAAAACATTTTTAGCCGTCACCGTCTTTCAACGTTCATTAGAGCAAAAAGAGTTGTATCCTCATTGAATGAAAATGGGATTCAGTCTATCGATTCGAATAATTTTTATCATTAGGAATTGTTATGCCGCAAAACAGAAGAAATTTTTTAGTAACATCGGGAATTGCACTGGGAACCGTTATTGGTTCATCATTCCCGGTTAACATTTTTTCAAAAGGAATTTCGCGTACCATGAAATCTTCAAAATTACAACTGCGTTTTAGACCATATACATTGGAGCTGAAACACGTTTTTACTATCGCAACAAGTTCTCGCTCAACTACGCCGGTTATGCTTACGGAAATTGAATATGACGGAGTAATCGGTTACGGTGAAGCTTCGATGCCGCCTTACCTTGGAGAAACACAAGAGACGGCAGCGACATTTCTTTCCAAAGTAAAACTTGAACAATTTGAAAATCCTTTTGAACTCGAAAAAATTCTTAGCTATGTTGATGCGATCGACTTAAAAAACCAAGCTGCGAAAGCTTCTGTTGATATTGCTCTGCACGACCTTGTTGGTAAATTAATGCGCCAGCCGTGGTATAACATTTGGGGATTTGATAAAACCAAAACTCCGGTAACTTCGTTTACGATTGGAATTGATAAGCCGGACGTTGTTCGCCAAAAAGTAAAAGAAGCTGAAGAATATAAAATTCTGAAAGTAAAACTTGGCAGAGAGACCGACAAAGAAATGATCGAAACGATTCGCTCGGTTACCGATAAGCCTATCACCGTTGATGTGAATCAAGGCTGGAAGGATAAAAATTTTGCGCTTGAGATGGCGCATTGGCTGAAAGAACGGAACATTCTTTTTTTAGAACAACCAATGCCGAAAGAAAATGTTGAAGATAATGCCTGGCTTACCGAACATTCTCCGCTGCCTACCATTGGTGATGAAGCTGTGCAACGGTTACCCGATGTAATCAAAGCCAAAGGCGTCTATTCCGGAATTAACATCAAGCTGATGAAAAGTACCGGCATGCGCGAAGCTTATAAAATGATGCTGCTTGCCCGTTCTTTCGGAATGAAAGTGATGCTTGGATGCATGACTGAAACATCGTGCGCAATATCTGCTGCTTCGCATCTTTCGCCCATGGTTGACTGGGCTGATCTTGACGGCGCGTTGTTAATAGGGAATGATATTTTTTCCGGCACAAAAATTATTGACGGACGAGTCACTCTGTCTGATCAAGCCGGAATCGGTGTTGTAAAATTATGATTCATTTAGGATTACGACGCTGATGATGAAAAGAACTATTCTTCCAATTATTTTTTTAATCTCATTGATGCATTTCACTTGCAATGCTGAAGGGAAAGGCGAAGTATTCGTACGAGCAAACCAGATGGGATTTATGCCGGATGACATCAAATCGGCAATTGTCATGTCGAAGAAAAATCTTTCAAAAACTTCTTTTTCAATTATTAATGCTAAAACGGAAAAGGTAATTTATAAAAATGAAATAGACACAAACCGCGGAGAATGGGGCAGCTTCAAATTCAATTATCAGATTGATTTTAGTCAGTTGAAAGACCCCGGCACTTATCATATCAAAATTGCGGAGAGAATTTATTTTACTTTTCAAATTTCAAAAGAAAGTTATAAGGGAATTACCGATTCACTTTTGTTATTTTTAAAAGTGCAGCGTTGCGGCGCCACTAAACCATTGCTGCACGAGCCATGCCATCTTTATGATTCCCCAAAAGTTTTTGGCGAAGAAGGAGTAGGCTCACTTGATGTTACCGGAGGATGGCACGATGCCGGAGATTACATAAAATTTTTAAACTCCACAGCTTACACAACCTATCTGCTTCTTTTCAGCTACGAATTTGACAGAACAAAATTTGAATTTGACCGTGATAAGAACGGCGAACCCGATGTACTTGAAGAAGCAAAAATCGGGATTGATTGGCTATTGAGAGCCTGCTATAAAAAGGACAAATTTATCACGCAAGTACAGGATTTGCGGGATCATTCGTTTACATGGCGGCTGCCTGAAAATGATTCTCTTCGCTACGATAGACCTGCATTTTCCGGCATCGGAAAAAATATGGTGGGGATTGTCTCGGCAACGTTTTCGCTGGCTTCAAGAATTTGGCGTGAAAGATTTTCAGACCAAAAAAATGCCGACAAATGGCTTTCGACTGCAAAAGAAATTTACCAGGTGCGCAATGCAGTACCGGATGTAGATGTGGTTCAATCCGGCATGTACCAGGATTCACGATTTTGGGGAAAGCTGGCACTTGGTGCGATTGAGTTGTACAAATCAACTAAAGAAACAAAATACTTAACCGATTCATTCGTTTACGGCGATAGTGCAAAGGCTGATTATTGGTGGAGCTGGGGAGACATAGACGCCTTAGCACACTATCGGATAGCCGAACATAATCCACGCTTTAAAAATTATCTTCAAAAAAATCTGATCGTTTTTAATGAGAACAAAAATAAAATGATCTTCGGAGAGGGAACGGTTTATTCTTGGGGAACGACGAATACTTTTCTCGGAATTGCGTTACAAGCAATTCTCTGGAAACGGTTGACAAAGAGTTCCGAATATGATACGCTTAAATTTTTTCAACGTGATTTTATTTTGGGCAAAAATCCATGGGGAATTTCTTTTGTGTATAATGCGGGGAAAAATTTTAGCAGACATTTCCATTCACAAATTGCATCTTTCCATGGCGGATATCTTCCGGGAGCCGTATCTGCTGGTCCGGCGCCGAAATCAATTTTAGATCAATATCCGATTCAGAGAACTAATGTAAATCTTTCGGAATTTAATTCTGCCGATGTCTTATATTTTGATGACACCGCAGACTATATTACGAACGAGCCGACCATCGCCACAAACGCCACTGCAATTTTTGTGTTCGGAGAGCTGGCAAAATGAAGCTGTTTTATTTTGGGGCAATGCAAAAGTTTTATCTCTGATTGAGACACCGCCCACTTCATTTAACCTTAAAAATAGTTGATAATCGATATTTAATTCAGGCATAGTGTTTGTTACATTTAGGTATGAAAAACGAGTTAGTCATGAAAAAGAAATTAAATTTAATCCCAACCGGTATAAGTCTGGTAGATAAAGCCTGGGGCGGTTTTTACCGCGGAGGCACGTATCTTTTAATCGGTCAGCGTAAATCGGGTAAAACGCTGCTTGGACTTCAATACGCGATGGAAAGTGCAATGAATAAAGAAGTTTGCCTCTTCTTTACAAGTATGCGTCCGAAAGATTTAATGATTCATGCCGCTTCAATCGATTTTGATTTACAATCTTATATGAATCAAAATCTCGTTATCGTTGTTCGCGTTGCCCCTCCAACTGATCTTTATGAACTTGGAAATCCCGATAATTTTTTAATTGAATATTTAAATGATATCGTTACCGTAGTTGATCAATACCAGCCAAATAGATTGATCTTTGACGAGTTTACTCATTTCATCGGATTTGAAAATCCGCAAGCGCTGGAACAAACTTTTCTTCAGATTATTGAAACCATTGAAGATAAAAATGTAACAAGTCTTTTTGTTGTTGCCGAACCTGCAACACCGTTAGCCCAATTATTAGTTGATGGAGTTGTGCAGCACTCAACCGCGGTGATTTATTTACAGAAACAAGCAGATGATGAAGGAAAATCAACCGGCGGACGCGCTACCATTACTCCAAACATCGGGCACACGGAAGGGCAGTTTGTTACCGACTACTACATTGAACCGTACAAAGGTATTTCGTTCGACTTTGAGAAGCCCAATAAATTTGAAAATCCTTTTCCGGTTGTTAATACGGTTGAATTAAAGCAAGAAGAAGCGCCTTTGATGCCTCCAAGTTCACAGTCTTCAAAATATAAACCGCTCACTAATATTGATGTGGTTCCCGAGAAATTTTCTTTCTCAAATCTTTACGACATTAACGATTTCACTTTAATTTTAAATAATCAGATTGCGCTTTATAAAAGCACCGGACAGCCGTTTACACTTTTTTCGATGAAGCTTGATGACATTGCAGAACGCCAGAAAATCCTAACCATCAATCAATTACAAAACGCCATTCGTCTTTCAACAGATAAAAAAGATAAACTTTGCGTGGTGAACAATAAAATTTTAATATTGATGAGCAAAGCTGATGAAAAAACGTTGAATCAGTTGGTGTCTAAAATCAGAAGTAACCTTCCGAACTCCGATCCGAAATACCAGGAGGTCATTATGAAATATATTTTTGCATTTACGTATCAAGTGAATGACAAAGCGGAAAATGCCGAATATATTTTGCACGAAATTTTAGAAGACGAACCTTCCAGATAATGGAATCACTCATGCAAAAGATTGCTGCAAACATAATGTTCGTTATGTTCTTTTCGGTTTTAATACTGCCGCAAGCCAAAGTTGATATAATCAAAGCTGAAGCAATACGCCAGATGAATATCGGCAAGTATGGCGAAGCTATTGATCTTTTAAATAAAGTAGTTTCCGCTCACCCGCAAGAAGTTGAAGGTTATAATCTTCGCGGATTATGTTACGAACAACGCGATCAACTTGAATTAGCCGTTTATGATTTCCGCGCCGCAAGAAAAATTACTCCGAACAATAACGAAGTTGCAAAAAATTTAGACCGCGCCACAAAAAAATGGTACGATGAACTCTATGATAAAATTGAAGGACATCGAAGAGAAATTGCCATCAATCCTGCCAAACCGATAAATTATCTTGAGATTGGAAAATGTTTTAAACGGCTTGGGCAGTGGACTACTGCAGAAGATTGGTACGATCAGTATCTGAAAAGGGAAGAAGGTTCCGCAGATGAAATTATCAGATATTCCGAAATTCTCGCCAGGAATGATCATATTGAAAAGGGAGAAAAAATATTAAAAATTTATGTTGCCAAATATCCGGAAGATCATCGTTTGTGGAGCCGTTACGGATATTTTACTCTTTGGCTCGGAAAAAAGAAAATCGCTCTCGAAGCTTTTGAAAAAGCATTATCATTTAGACCTTATTTTAAAGAAGCGATGGATGGATATGATTTAGCGCGGGATAAAGGATATACCTACACGTATTTTGATACAACGTATAGGAAATGGGAAAAACTCGCCCGGCAAAAACCGGAATACGCCATCGATAAATATTACAAACAGTTAAAAAAGGATCCTTCAAATAGTGATGCGAGATTTGCTCTTGTGAATGAACTGAACAAGGTGAACCGCTTTGAAGAATCGTACCAGCAGTTACTTTATTTGCAGCCTAAATTTGGTGAGACCGATAAATTTATCGCTCTTTGGGATAGCGTTGCTATTCAAAGGGAAAAATTATTTAATCAAAGGAAAGATGAGTATTCCGCAAAATTTGAAAAGAATCCGGCAGATAAAGAAGCCGCTCTCTACTTAGCCGATGCTTATGCAAACTTAAGTGATTTTGACAATGCAATCGGCACACTTGAAAAGTTTAAAGAAGTTTCACCCGGCAATCATCCTGATGTAACTTTTAAATTGGCGCAGTATGCTGCGTGGAATAAGAACTGGGAAAAGGCGAATATCAATCTTGATGAAGCGATAAAAGTAGCACCCGAGAATTTAGAATATCAGCTACTCCGCGGACAAATAAATGTGTGGACTCAAAAAAATCTTGACACGGCTGAAACATACTTTAACAATTATCTCGGCAAATATCCCAAAAGTATGGAAGCGCTCATTGGGTTGGGAGGATTGTTTTTACAGAAAGCAAATTTTTCTGAAGCGGAAAATTATGCGGAAAAAGCCTACGCAGTTGATTCATCAAATGAGTCGGTTTCTCAATTAAAAGCAAGCATCGAATTCCAAAAAATGCGTGCGGAACAGGATAAACTTTTCGGAATTTTAAATGATGGAAGAAATTTCTACTATGAAGGAAAGTGCGGTGATGCAATTCCAAAGTACGAAGAGTTTTTATCGAAGACAGAAAATCCGGCAATTTATCAAAAAGAGTTTGCCGATGTTCAATCATGCGCCCAAAATTATTCCGCTGCGTTAACAATTTATGATGAGCTGCTTAATCAAAATTATGATTTCGATGTAGCCGCTGCAAGAGCGAGCACGTATTTTAATAGCGGAGATTCGGCAAAAGCATTAAGCGAGTACCAAAAATTAACCGCCGAACAACCGGAGAATTTCGAAATCAAAATGCTTCTGGGAGATGCTTACGCAAAAAACAGAATGTTCAGTGAAGCTGAAGAAATTTATACTGCTTTATTGGATTCCACAAAAGACACAACACAAATTAAATGGCTTACGCAACGCATGGGCTGGCTGCCTCCAACCGGATTTAATTCTTTTTTGGCAACATTCCCTTCATATATGAGCTTCTCGCCCTATTTCTATTCCTACACGGATAATCAGAGCCTTGACGTGAAAACCGTTGGCGGAAGAGTTGAGATGGGATTATGGGCTTCTCTTTCTGGCGGAGTAAATTTACAGAGAACAACGCTCACCGCTTCAAATGCTCTTGCATATTTAACTACTTTAAAATGGAATCTTTATTACAGACTTTCGGAAAATCTATTAGCTGGCGCCGGATTTGGAAGCTACAGTATGAGTAATTTAGGAGTATTAAGAAAAGGTCCGGTATCGGATTTTCTCCTTAAACTTGAGAAAAAAGATGTGTACACCTTCTCGGCAACGTACGAAAATACCGATGCGGCTTTAACGATGATGTCGAATTACTTAGTTAATAATCGTTTCACCGCTAAAAACTTAAAATTGAACGGACTGTTTGAATCAAAAAGTCACCTTAAATTTGTTGGGTATTACAGCTACACATCGCTTTCAGATGGAAATGCTGGAAATGATTTGCAATTACGCTTTGGTAAGAAATTTTACGATCAGATTTATATTGGGTACGAATACTATTATGCGCAATACCGATTTGTTCCTTACATTGCCGGAACAACAACAACTTCGTATTATGCGCCGCAGAATTTTGCATCGCACAGCCTTTGGGCTGAATTAACGGTGGAAAAGACAGACGAACTTAAAATTGAAGTTGGCGGAAAGATCGGCTACATTCCTTTAGGAGATTCGTTTGTAAAGGAGGCTTACATAACCGCAAATTACAATCCTTTATCTCATTTAGTGATGATAGGAAGAGTTGGTTTCGGAAGTACATCCCGTTATAATTTCAGTTACAACGCCATTTCAGCGTCTTTTACCGCAGCCTGGAGTTTTTAATTCTGTTAGATATTGATACACTATTTGAGATGTATCTTATTTTGAAACATTCCTTCCACGTTGAATCCTTATTTTTAATCCAAAATTAGTAGTTTGTTTATGGCATAAGAGTTGGTCAACTTCTTTACACATAAAGAATTACAGAAATGAATTTAAAACAAAATATTAGAAAGACCTCAATAACTTTAACGAACACTCAAACTTCCAAAGCTTTAACGGAAGACAGAGGCAAAATGTTACTTAAACGAATTGTTAAAACCGGATTGTTGTCTCTTTCCCTCATAGTAATTATTTATTTTTCACTGCCGTTTACAATTTTATCTTTCGGTTCACTCCTCGAATATTCAACGTTAGTTTCACTTTTCATTTTTCTTATTGTGCTGCTCTTCCGATATTTTTCAATTTTGGTGATGGCTTACCTTTATATTAACAATTATACCTTTAACCGTAAAGAAGGATTTTATCCTTTTGTTTCCATCATCGTTCCGGTTTATAATGAAGGAAAAGTAATTGAACAATCAGTCGGATCGCTCTTAAATTTAGATTATTCAAACTACGAAATTATCGTTGTAAATGACGGTTCAACCGATGATACGTATGACGTAGCTAAAAAGATGGTCGGCTACAAAAAAGGAAAATTCGGCGATGTAAAAGTTTCGGTAATCAATAAACCGAACGGCGGAAAAGCTAAAGCGTTAAACGCCGGAATTAGTTTTTCTAAAGCCGAAATTGTACTTTGTATGGACGGCGATTCACAATTATCTGAAGATTGTATTCGCACCGCAGTTCGTCATTTTGTTGATCCTTCAATCGGCGCTGTTGCCGGAAATGTGAAGGTTCAAAATAGAAGAAAATTCTTTACTGATCTTCAAGCGCTTGAATATATTGAAGGTTTGAATATGGCGCGCGCAGCCCAGAGTTTTATGCGTCTTGTAAATATTATTCCCGGACCAATCGGATTATTTAGAAGAAAGGCTGTTGAAGACGCCGGCTATTATTCAAGCGATACATTTGCGGAAGATGCTGATTTGACTTTAAAAATTCTTGCGCACGGCTGGAAGATTTTTTACGAACCGAGAGCTATTTCTTATACTGAAGCTCCTGAAAAATTACATCAATTATTAAAGCAGCGGTATAGATGGACACGCGGAATTCTTCAAGCTATTCGTAAGCATAGAAAATTATTAGTTAATCCGACAATTAATTTCGGCGATACGTTCATCCTTTGGACGATGGTGTATGAAGCGCTTATTTGGCCGACGATGAATATTTTCTCGAACCTATTTTTTATCTTTGCTGCGTTGTTTTATGGTTTTTCAAGTTTGATCTTTTTTTGGTGGGCTGGTTTGGCGTTGCTGGATATGTCAACAGCGCTCTATTGTATTGCGGTAGAAAAAGAAGAAATCCGGTTAATCCCGTATGCAATTGTCTATCGTATGTTTTTCGTATTAACTATCGACATCTGTAAGGCGATGTCCACTGTAGAAGAATTTTTAGGATTCGAAATGCAGTGGGGAAAGCTTGAACGAATCGGTTTAAAACCGGTTGTAGAATAATTTTATAATACTAAAGGTGAATTCATGGAACTGATACCTATTTTAGCAACAATCATTTTGATGGCAACGATCAGCACGTTTATTCTTGCTATCGGCGCTTATATCCTCTATAAAATAAGAGAGCGGCAAGGGCAGCAAGTTGAAGTTCAACAGCCCGCAACATTACAAGCTGAGTTGCTCACTCCGGAACTGATTGCAGAACAATTACAAACACAGGAACAGAAAAGAGCGCCGGGACAAATTTTATTCGAACCTCTTAGAGCAAATGCAACTCCAAGTTATAAACCGCAAGCCGAACCTATATTTGTTCAACAACGCGCTCAAGCTGGTCCGCAGCCGGTAAAAGTAAGAAATACACCGCAGCAGGCTCAACCGGCGCCGCAGCAGTCTCGACAACCGGTACAGGCAAGTCAAGCAGGTCCGCAGAAATTTATGAAATATACCAGCGACGGTTATGCAGAAGCAAAAGAAACCGTTAAAAGTCAGGGAGCCGTGAAGTGGAGGTAACAAAAAATAAAGGGTTTACCGTAAACTCTTTAATGTTAATGGCATTGGGCACGCTTTTTATGCTTGCCTCAATTGTCGTTTACTTGTTAATCCTCAAAGGGGTGTTAGGTCGTTTTAGTTATAAAGAAGCATTTACCGATACCGATGCAATCAAGAAAGCGATCTCGGGAGAAGGAACGAACATCGCTATGCTTTACTCACAATACACAGAAAACAGTCTTCCTCCGGGTAGTACGTGGCTAAGCGATAATATTACTACATGGAAAAAATTCTTAAATAATTATCATTACAGTTATACAATATTAAAAGATCAGGACATTGAAAAGGGGAAACATTATAATTTCAAAATTCTAATTCTTCCCGGTTCAAAAGCATTAAGCGATGAAGAGATTATCAACATAAAAAAGTTTATTGATAGAGGCGGATCTGTGTTTGCAACAAGCGGAACCGCATCTTTTTCCGCAGATGGAAAATGGCGAGGATGGGAATTTTTTAACGAAGTTTTCGGGATGAAATTTGTTAGAGAAGTTGAGAGAGATGAAATAACAAAAATTCATACCTTACGCGGAAATTTACCCATCACCGCAAACATACCTACCGGGTATCCTTTAAAAGTTGCTACGTGGGATCGCCCCATTTCCGTTGAGGTACTTGAACCTCGTTCAACGCAAGTAAGTTTCTGGTATAATTACCGGTTGCAGGACGGTCTGGTACGCGAAGAAGTAAAAAAGAGCGGTGGAATTGTCTATGGCTCGTATGGACGAGGTAGATTTGTTTGGATGGGTTTTGAGATCAATTCCGTTATCGGTATTCAAGAAGACTATATTTACTTCGATAAACTCTTTCACAACGCGCTGAGCTGGCTTCAATATAAACCGCTTGCGTACGTAAAAGATTGGCCTGTTAATTACAAAGCCGCAGCAATGCTTGTCATCATGGTCGGAGATCAGCCACAGAACGTAAAAAATATTCTTCCGCTTTTAAAACAAGAAGGAATCAAAGCTACGTTCTTTGTCGATCCCTCAAAAGTTTCAAATTATAAAGAACTGATTCAAACAATTGCTTCGTACGGTGATGTTGGAGCCATCGTTGATATCGGCTATATGACTTCCGTTGATGATACTTCAAATAAGCTGGATGATTACAATACGCAGATGCGAAAAGTGAAAGATGCCAACTCTAAAATTGAAATAGTGAAAGGTGTTCATTCAGACGGGCTTTTACCGTATTACGGACTTTTTGATGACAACAGTCTGCGTGCAATTGCCGATGCAAAATATAAATATGTGCTTACGGATTCCTTAACCGACCGCTCAGTTCCCAAAGCAATTATCAAAGGTGATAATACCGTTATCTCCATTACGAAAACTGCACGCGATGATTATGAAGTTATTCGCGATTTCGGTTTAACGCAGCAAGAATTTCAATTATACACCTACAAAGAAGATGTTGATAGAGTACTGTTTGAAGGCGGTTTATACGTCTTCAAAGTACATTCGGAATATCAATGCCAGCCGCAGAATATCAACGTGCTAAGTGATTTGATAAAATATATTAAATCGAAAGATGTTTGGATTGCTTCCGGTAATGAAATATATAATTGGTGGATAAAGAAGAATAAAGTTGAAATGCGTATTGAACCGCGCGGTGAATCGCGCGTTACGGTTTCCATCAGTAACCCCGGCAACCAAAAATTAGAAGAAATTATGGTTGAAATAGATTTGCAGATGAGCGTTACTAATATTGAAATTTCATCAGAAATAATCGGAACTACTCAACCGGAGTATTCCTTCAACTCTGCAACTCACATGTTGTATGTAAAAATAAAGGAATTTAAACCGGGAGAAACCAGGATTTACTACATTGATTACGATAAACCGAAAGTGTAATCAGAAAGTATAGTATGAAAAATATTTACTTCGTCATATTGCTGTTCTCATTATCGTATTATGGTTGCGTTGATGCCGTCACTACTCCAACTTCAACTACTAATACCGGAACAACGGGAGATACGCAAAATCCCACAATTGCGCTTAGCTACCCGTTAACAAATGATACGCTCCAACTCGGCTCCAATCAGTTTATTTTTGTTGCAAAAGATGATGTTGGTGTTCGCGCAGTTGAATTGTGGATCGACAGTACATTTCAAGGATTAGTAAATTACGATGCGACGACCACAGCGCCGACTATTCTTTGGACAGCAGACTCGACTTATCTCGGAAAAAAAATAAAATATTTTTTGCGTGTGTACGATACCAGCGGAAAATCAACCGATAGTCCGGTGCAGACTAATATTGTTGTTGCCGTTGTGGTCTTTCCGCCAAACGCACCGACGAATTTAGTTTTAACAAAATTATCAAACACCATCGTAAATCTTGAATGGAAGCATGATTACAAAAATGTTGACGGTTTCCGTATTTATAAAAAAAAGGGAGAAACCGGTATTTATTCGCTGCTAAAAGAGGTGGTTCAGAACAGCTCAAATACAAATGATTTTGAAGTTGATCCGGCGTATGTTTTCTTCTATAAAATTGTAGCCTTTAATGTTAAGGGGGAATCGTCAGCAAGTAATATCGTCTCAACCGGACAGACCGGCAGCGGTTCAACTGTTGATCCGCCGACAAATGTTTCTGCTATTGCTGTTGGAAGCAGAAAAATTATCCTAACCTGGAAAGATAATTCGGATAACGAAAATTATTTTAGCATTGAAAGAAGAACCGTTTACACAGCATTCCAATCAATAGCTAAAGTGCCTACAAATACCGTCGCATTTAAAGATTCCGGATTCGGCTTAGTCCCAACCACAGAATATTATTATCGCATAAAAGCAATTTCCAATAATGATTCCTCTTATTCAAACGAAGTGAATGCTACAACTTTAAATTATGATTTACTTGCGCCGTCAAATTTCCGGGCGCTTCATCATAATTCAAAAACGATCCGGTTAGCCTGGACTGACAACAATACAAACGAAGAGCAAACAATTATTGAAAGAAGAACCGCTTCATCAACATCTTTTACCGTGATGGGTTCTGTTGGAAAAGACGCAGTGCAATTTAACGATACCGATGTAGTGATTGGTAACAGTTACGTTTATCGCATTCAAGTAACGGATAATGTTAATTATTCGCCTTATACAAGCGAAGTTGCAACTACGGTTCAATCCGCTTTAATAATTGCGCCAACCAATTTGCAAGGTTATATCGGCGCGGGAAACGTGATGAAAGTTTATTGGACGGATAATTCGGATAATGAAACGAACTTTGTAATTGAACGCGCAAGTGATACCGCGTTATCAAATTTCACCGTCATGGGAACATCAAATGAAAATATAAATGAATTTGACGATGCCGCAACGGTTGGGCAAAAAACTTACGCCTACCGTGTCCGGGCTACTGATGGAACGGTGTTCTCAAGCTATTCAAATGTGTTCACTATTAAAAATCCTAATTTGAAGTGAACGAAAAAAAGAACTTCCGATGATGATTTCCGCCAACGTTGAACATCTTGATTTAATTAAAGCGATTGCTGACTCTTCCGGCAGCGCCTTTCTGTTGCTTGATGCGAAAGGACAAATTCTTTATCAAAATAAAATAGCAGTTGATATTTTTTCTCTCACGGAAGAAATTCAAAACTTCACCGATCTTTTTGATAAGCAGGATGTTGGGCACATCGAAAATATTTTGGAAAATCTGAATTACGAAGTATTTCCAGCAGAGAAAAAAGGCAGATTCAAGTTACATACACACCAGGAATTCAATCTAACCTTTCATATTAATTATTACGCAAGCGAAGGGGCAGACTGTTATTTCGTTCAATTTGAAAAGAGTGAACTTGTTATTGCCGAAGAGGGAACTACAATCCACTTCAAAACATCAACTGAAGAACTCCCGGAGATTTTTCCAAATCCAAAATTGTTAAATACTGTTAAAGAAGTTCAATCAAATTTCCCGTTCACTTTTCTTGGCAAAAACAAACTTCAGGCGCAAATAAATTCGCTTGAAGAACTTTTTTGGCTTAAGGATAGCAGCAATCATTATTTATTGGTGAATCAAAACTTTGCGAGTTTACTTGGTTTGCGCATTGCACAGATTGAGGGAAAGCCGGAAGAATTATTTGTCCCGAGTTTTAATCTCGAATTTTACAACTCGATGGAAACCTTTATTAAAACGACGGGAAATACGCTCATCATTCAAGGCATTCCGGTAAAAGGATTTACAAATAACCATGAATACCAATCCGTTGTTCTCCCGTTGTTAGATGCCGATAACAACGTTATTGCCGAGTTGGGAATTGCGCAGAAACAAAAAGCGAAACTTGAAAATCACGATTCGTTAAACAAAAAAAATGTACAGGATTTAATTGATGCAATCCACTTGCCGGTTTGTGTTTTTAATGAAAAATATATTATTGAAAAAGCGAATTCGGAATTCTCCGATTTAATTTCGCTTAACATTTCTTTGCGCGGAGATGTTACTCTTGGGCAGCTCTTTCCGCAATCGGTAACAAAAGAAATAATGACCGCGATTGAAGAAAAGCAAGAAGAGTTCTCGATTTCGATTCCTTTTAGAAAAGGGAAAAACGTTCGTCACTTTCAAACAAAAATTAAAAAATTAAATAGTGACAAAGTTGAAACAAATGCTTATTTTTTGGTTGTAGAATTTCTTGATGCATTTGATAGCTTTGAAGCATTTATTAAAACCAGAGGAAAAATGTTCGACGTGTTAATAAAATCCTTACCGGATCCAATTTTAATTTATGATGCAGAAAACCTTCGTTTTCTTGAGGCGAACGATGCCGCCCTTTCACTGTATGGTTACTCGCACGAAGAATTTTTGCAGATGGATTTAACGGATTTATACTCGCCTGAAGATATTCAAACATTACTTGATACGCCGGTTGCCGATAAAAAGAACACCTTTTCCGGTCCCTTCAATCATAAAAAGAAAGACGGTTCCAGCATTACGGTTGAAATATTTAAAGATGTTTTCACCTACGAAAATAAAGAAGCGCACTTCACCATCATTAAAAATATTTCTGAAAAAATTGATAAAGAAAATGAATTTAAATTATATAAATCGGTTTTTGACGGCACCGAACAGTTGGTTGCGCTCACAGACAATTCCGGATTTATAAAATATGTAAACCAAAATTTGATGCTCTTCGTCGGGATGAATAAGACAAGTTTAGTTGGTAACTCACTTGTTTCTCTTTTCAGCGATAACGACAGAGGAAATATTACCTCTAAAATATTTTCTGCAAAATTACCTGAATCAGTGGTCTTGCCGGTTGAAATAAAGAATGCTCAAAAAATGTTTGTTGCCGCTGAAATAAATGCAGCGCCAAATCTGGATGCGAACGGCGCGGCTGAATCATATAATATCATGATTAAAATTTCACAGTCAAAAGAAAAAGAAATCGAAGAGACTTCAGTTCAGAAAAAAATCGGAAAAGGATTAGAACCTGCTCAATTATCAACCATCTTTCACGAAATTTTAACGCCGATAAATGTGATGCTTGGTTTTCTACAGGAAGTTAAAGAAAGCATTCCATCGCCAACCGAAGATCAAAAAGAATCACTCAATTATATTCAAGAAAATCAGCGCGAGTTGATGAGCACGATGAATGCGATTGCCGAGTATTCAACGCTTCTAAAAGAGGAAGAATCGCATCCGGTTACGTTTGCAATGCCGGAACTTTTTGATAAAGTGAAACAAGAATTCAACGAAGACCCCAACCACAAAAGACAAAGTCTTATCACTAAAATTGCGCCGCTCTGGCTGGAAGGTGATGAACAGAAATATAAATTGTTTTTTGGAACGATTGCCTCTGTTTGCGCAAAAATAAGCGATCAAAACCACTTCTATTTTTCGGTTGAGCAAGTTGATGAAAATGATTTTTTCTTTTCGGTAAGAGATGAACTCTCAAAAATTTCCGAGAAATTACTTTTTGCGCTTGAACCGGTATTAGTACAGAATGCGGATGTTTCTTTAATTCGTCCGTACGGAGTTTCCCGCTTTGCTATTTTAAGTTTGCGCGAATTGATAACCGCATTGGATTGCAAACTCGAAATTATCAGAAAGGGAATTGAACCTTTCGAAATAGGATTTTTCTTCCCGCTTCGGCAGAGCTCTATGCATACTGAACCCGCTCAAATTGCGGAAGAAGTTCATGAAGTGGTAACGACAAAAAATATTACAAGAGAATTTTCGCCAAGAACAACCCAGGTTCGTGAAGAAACTTCGCCAAGACAAACGTCGGTAGGCAGAAGAACGATGGTTGTTGAAGAACAGTTCGAGAAAGTTACTCCGCCGCCTCCAACAAAGCAGCCTGAAGAAACACCGATAAGATTGCGACGAACGTTTGTTGAGGAATTCCAGGATGCCCCTAAATCAAAAAAAGTTTTAGACCTCCAAAATCTATCATGTCTTTATATTGAAGATCAAGTAGATTCCCAAATTCTTTTCAAAGTTCAGATGAAAGAATTAGGCGATATTAAATTTGCCGTTAGTTTTGAAGAAGCGCTGCCGCTTATTACCAGCCAAAGTTTCGATTTCATCGTGATGGATATTAATCTTCAGGGCGAATATAACGGATTGGACGCGCTGAAGATGATTCACCAGATGCCGGGATTTCAAGCACTCCCCATCATTGCGGTAACTGCATACGTTCTGCCGGGTGATAAAGAAAAATTTATTGCCGCCGGCTTTAACGAGTTTATTTCAAAGCCAATCTTCCGTGAAAAAATGATCGAAGCTTTGGAAAAAATCCTACTCAAATAACTACTCACCATTTTTGAATCTCATTCTAAATTAAAAGTGTTGCGGAAATATTTTATGCCAACGTAATTAAAGTTTAATGAGATCATTAATTATTTCACTTTATGAAAACTCACTTTTATTTTGAAAAAGAAAAACACTTGCATTCTATTCAGGCGCTTTGTAGATTTACCATACAAATGTATGGTATTATGAAAAGTGAATTATTGGGATTCACGGAACGGAAGTGTGTCTATGTCTAAAGAATTAACAGAAATTCAAAACAAAATATTAAATTACCTCATAGAACAAAAAGTTGATAGAGGAATTCTTCCCTCGTTGGCGGAAATTGCTGCAAAGTTCGGTTACAGAAATCGGGCAACCGTGCGGCAGCATCTGCAATCAATTGAAAAAAAAGGATATATAAAAGTAAATCCGAGGCTCTCGCGAAGCATCGAAATCACTTTGGAAGAAAAATATTATGTCGGTCGCCCAATTTTAGGCGAAGTTGCCGCCGGAAATCCTTTAACAATTTATCCTGATTCGATTGATACGATTCAACTTCCTACAATCGTAAAGATGCCGAAGGATTCCTTTTTGCTTCGTGTTAAAGGCGACAGCTTAAAAGATGCGTTCATTTTTAGCGGCGATGTGGTTATTGTAAAACCCGAATCCGATTTTGCAAATGGACAAATAGTAGTGGCGATTTTGGAGGATGCAGCCGTTGTAAAGAGATTTTTCAGAAAGGAAGGGAGCATAGAATTGCACTCCGAGAATTCGGAATATAAACCAATCATTCTTAACGAAGGTGAGCATAAATTGAAAATTATTGGTGTTGTTGTTGGGGTGTACCGAACGATGGGGAAGAGCAATTTATACAATTAATTTTTTTTGAGATAATCAGTTTTAATTTATTTAATTATAGGATGTTATGGCGAAATATATAATGAGATATATCCTCTGTATTTTTGTAATTGGTGGAGTGGTAAGTGCACAAGATTTAAAATTCATTGCGATGTCCGATAGCCGCGGTAGTGATGAAGGAGTAAACCGAAAAGTTCTTTCATCGTTAGTTGAACATTTAATTCAAAATCAGAAAGATGCAAAGTTTGTAATTTTTGCGGGAGATTTAGTTGACGGGAGCAAGACCAATCCGGAACAAACGGTTAAAGAACTTACCAATTGGAAAGAGGTGATGTCTCCGATTTATAATAATCCCAAAATGGTTTGGCCCAAAATCTGGGTGGTAGTTGGTAACCATGAAGTTCAGCATCCGATGGATGAAGAAAATTTTAGAAAAATATTCCCGGATGTTTTCCTCAACGGGCCGAATGATGAAAAAGGCATTTCCTATTCTTTCGATTATGATAAACATCATTTCGTGTTTGTAACTTCAGATCGTTGGTATTATGGAAAGCCGAACGATACAACCGACGATAAACGCGATTGGCATTACATTAAAAATTTAGATTGGCTTGAAAATGATTTAAAGAATGCAAGAAAAAGGAACGTGAGCGATATTTTCGTTATTAGTCACGAACCGGCTTATCCTATCGGCGGACATTTGCGCGACGGGCTGCCAAATCTCGGATTGAAACTTTCGCTTCCTTTAGATTCAACAAGGCAATGGTATCTCAATCAGCGGAATGAATTTATTAGAATTCTTAAAACCTACAAAGTAACGGCATATATTTGCGGGCATGAACATCTTTACGGTAGAGAATCAGTGGACGGCGTTTTTCAAATTGTTACCGGAAGCGCCGGAGCGCCGTTGTATTATTTCAATCCTAAATATGATGAGCCAAGAAATCCCGAGCAGGAATTTACTTATGATGAAGCGGTTCCTTATTATAAAACACTAAACTACTTTTATGGACCGGGAGAAAATTCGCAAGCTTCAAAAGATTTTGTTGGAGTTCGAGCGTTTGAGTATGTTGTTTTCGACGTTAAAAAAAGTAAAGTTGAAGTAACCACCTACGGCGCGTTCCCGAAGGAAAAAACCAATACGGTGCTTGGTTCAGAAATAAAAATCATTGACAAATTCACCATAAAGAAATAGTATGAATAAAAAATCCACCATTTTAGCGCTGTTCGTCTATCTAATTTCACCTCTTTTTCCTCAAGAGAAGGTTTATAATCTTGATGAAATAGTGGTAACCGCCGGGAGAACTTCTACAAAAATTTCAGAGTCAACAAGAAATATTCAAGTAATTACTTCAAAAGAAATTGCAGCGGCGCCGGTTAACACCGTTCAAGATTTACTCCAATATGCGGCGGGCATTGATATGAAACAGCGCGGCACGGAAGGTGTACAGGCGGATATTAGTTTCCGCGGCGGAACATTTGAGCAAACCTTGTTGATGATTGATGGCATTAAAATTAGCGATCCGCAAACAGCGCATCATAATTTGAATCTGCCTATTTCTTTAGATCAAATTGAACGAATCGAAATTGTAAAGGGTGACGGTTCCAGTTCATTTGGCGCTAATGCCTTAAGCGGGGTGATAAATATTATTACAAAAAAAGATGTTGAAAAAAATATTGCTTTACAAGTAACCGGCGGTCAGAACAGCTTTTATGATGCAGCAGTGTTCGGAAGTTATGGGATTGACTCCGAGAGCAATTACTTTTCCATTTCTAAAAAAAAAAGCGACGGCTACCGGCATAATACTAATTTTACGGAAGTGAACGCTTCGTACCGCTCTTCTTTTTTGTTCAGTGAACAACGATTCAATTTTTCGTTTGGATATGATGATAAAAAATTCGGTGCGAACAATTTTTATTCTGATAAATATCCAAATCAATGGGAACACACAACAACAAAGTTAATAACTTTTGGCAGTGAACTTAGTATTGGAAAAATTGCACTTTCGCCTAAAATCTATTGGCGCAGAAATGACGATGAATATCTGCTCAATTATTTAAATCCATCGTTTTACCGAAATGTTCACAAAACAAATGTTTACGGAGCTGAAGTTCAAGCAGCATTTCAATCTGCAATTGGAACAACAGCATTGGGAATTGAATATAACCGGGATGTTATTGCAAGCAACAATCTGGGAGATCACTCGCGTGAAAAGAAAGGATTTTTTGGCGAGCAGAAAATTGGCTGGAATAATTTTAACGCGTCAGTTGGATTTTTTACTTATAACTATGAAAATCTTGGTTGGAAGTTTTGGCCAGGTGTAAGCTTTGGTTATCGTCTTTCATCTTCTTCACGACTTTTTGCTTCGTACGGTAAAGCTTTTCGCCTTCCAAGTTATACGGAGCTTTATTACAATTATTTTGTAACTCCGAAAAACGGAACGCAAAAAGGAAATCCCGCTTTACTATATGAAGAGAGCACAAACTATGAAGTTGGCGCACATTTTACGTATGAAAATCTCACATCCACGGTAAGCATCTTTAGAAGAGACGGCAAGAATAATATTGATTGGGGAAAAACAGTTGCTGATTCAGTTTGGCATTCATTCAATATAATTACTACCACAACAACCGGATTTGAAGTAAACACTGAATTTAACACCGACGAAATATCATCGCACACAATTAACAAATTAACTCTCGGGTACACATATCTGAATATTGAAGCTTCTTTAAATAGATTGAATTATCAATCGCGTTATCTGCTTGACAATTTGCGGCATCAGCTTGCGGTGGGGATATCAAACGCATTATTTTATGATATAACACAAACCTGGATGCTGCGATACGAACACCGAATTACCGGTGATAAAAATTTTCTTGTTGATACGCAGATAAAAAAATCTTTTACTAATATCGAAGTTTTCGTGAAAGCTACAAATCTTTTTAATAAATCGTACAAAGATTTTAACGGAATTAATTTGCCGGGTAGGTGGTTGTTTGCCGGAGTTAAAGCAAGTATGAAATATTAATTTTACTTAAATGATGAGTTGAGTTTTTATGTGGATGCAAAAAGAAATAAGACTTCAACAAAAGAAAAGGGGATTTCATTTAATTACAAATGAAATTCTTGCCCAACTTCCGGAAATAAAAAAAATATCTGTCGGATTACTGCACGTTTTCATTCAACATACATCAGCCTCTTTAACGCTTAACGAGAACGCTGATCCCGATGTGCGTATTGATCTGGAAACGCACTTCAACAAAATTGCCCCCGAAAACGCTCCGTACTATATGCACACTACCGAAGGCTCCGACGATATGCCGGCGCATATTAAAGCCTCATTGTTGGGCGCTGCTGTTTCCATTCCCATCACAAACGGAAGATTAAATCTTGGAACCTGGCAGGGCATCTATCTTTGTGAACACCGCAACTTTGGCGGATCAAGAAGTTTAGTACTTACGATTAACGGAGAAGAATAAAATGAAAATTACAACTGCTGATGTAACGCCTCGTTCATGGAATGATATTGAAAATCTTTTTGGCGGCAACGGAGCTTGCGGTGGCTGCTGGTGTATGAGTTGGCGCATTGCCAAAGGTGAAAAATGGAACGACGTGAAAGGCGCTGAAGCAAAAAAACGTTTTAAGAAATTAATAATCTCGGGTAAAGCCAACGGTGCGCTGGCGTATTATGGAGATGAAGTTGTCGGCTGGTGTTCGTTCGATAAACGAATTGATTATCTGAAACTTGATAGAGCGCCAAGTTTAAAATGTGATGATGCGGAAAACGTTTGGTCAATTCCTTGCTTCTTTATTAAAAAAGAATTTAGAAAAAAGGGGGTTGCAGCGCTGCTGTTGAATCATGCTGTGAAAGCGCTTCAAAGTAATAACGTAAAAATTATTGAAGGATATCCGGTAAAACTTGAGAAGGAATTACCGGCTGCTTTTGTTTGGACGGGAACGCTTTCACTCTTTGAAAATGCTGGTTTCGCCGTTGTTGGTAATAAAAAAGGGAAACAACGAGTGAGAAAAATATTTTAGCGATTCTCATTAACGTCAACAAAAACATTTTGACGTTTCTTTTTAAGTAACTACATTTGCCCCACATTCTTCATAAAAATTATAATAGATACCCTTAACAATCAAATAGGAATCTCGTTATGAAAACCGAACAAACCGATTTACTTTCCGCTGGAACAATGGCAAAAACATTATCCGTATCGGATGCAAAAGTGAAAAAAGCCATAACCGAACTTGGAATAAAACCGGCTGCAAAGAAAGGTATTTGCAATCTTTATTCAAAAGACGCGCTGACAAAAATTAAAGCAGCGGTAAAATAATTTTAAAATAGTGTTGACTATCTTTTATTCAGTTGACAACCGGAAAAAAGATATTCGACAAAATCTAAATTAGTTTTAGAACAACCACTCTGCATACATAACACAATGGCGGGGTGGGGGTATCAAACAAAACCAAGGAGGATTCCATGGTACAACATCTCAGCTCTGTTCGATTAATTAACGGAACATTCGTCGGTGTACGGCTCTGTGCGGAGACGTGCGTTGCAGTGTTCAAGGTACAATCATTTTTTAAAACAATTATGAAAGGAACAAAGTTATGAAAATCGTAAAATTGAATCCCTACAACAGTAGTTCAAGTAAAACAAAAGCTTTTTTTGATGCAGCGACAGAAGAGGGAATTACCATTAAAGGATTTACTCTTGTTGACGGAACCAATGGATTATTTGTTAGTTGCCCGAGTGAAAAAGGGAAAGACGGCAAATACTATGAAAAAGTTTTGCTTCCAAAAGAACTGAAAGAGGAATTAACCGCATTAGCAATTAGCGAATACAATGCTAATAAAGGCAATGCCTCTCAAGTGCGCGAACCTGAAGAAGCGCCGTTCTAATTAACTTCAAATTTCAGACCTTCGAGGTTTTGTCTTAAAATGTTTTCAAACCTCGAAGGTCATTTTCGTTTTCATTAAAATAACTTTTATGCCTAAAATACACGTCGGTACAGCGGGATGGTCTTACAAAGATTGGGTTCCAATTTTTTATCCGAAACAACAAACCAAGGATTTCGATTGGCTGCAATTCTATGCTTCGCATTTTAATTGCGTTGAGGTAAATGCAACCTATTACACATATCTTTCACCTAAAATTGTTGAAGGATGGATTAGAAAAGTTGAAGATGCAGATGATTTCCTTTTTACCGTAAAGCTTCATCAAGATTTTACACATAAGCAACAGTATGATAAACAAAGCGTCAAAGCAGTCTCTGAAAATTTGAATAAGCTGGCAAAGGCTGAACGACTTGGCGGACTGCTGATACAATTTCCTTATTCGTTTTCCTTTAATGATGCAAGCGCCGAATATCTCCGGCAACTAAACGAGTTGTTCTCGTTTAATCAATTTATTGAAGTAAGACATTTGTCGTGGAGTAATCAATCCGCGTTCGAATTATTTAAAGAGTTGAACATAACTTTTTGTACAATTGATCAGCCGGAGATTGGAAAGGCATTGCAGTTTGAGCCGATTATTACAAACGATACGGCGTATCTCCGGTTTCATGGAAGAAATATTGATGAGTGGAAAAAATCACTTTCGAACTACGGGAAGAAGCAATCGTACGAGCAGCAGAACGAACGTTACAACTATCGCTACTCGGCGGGGGAATTAGCGGAAGTGATGCAGAAAG
>Ga0172369_10002107_pt1 | contig 27936 bp, 25 predicted proteins | sample LakKiv25m_FD_114539 | JGI IMG/M metagenome (GOLD analysis project Ga0172369, IMG submission 114539) | Freshwater microbial communities from Kabuno Bay, South-Kivu, Congo - kab_022012_11.25m | ecosystem: Environmental > Aquatic > Freshwater > Lake | place: Democratic Republic of the Congo...
CCTGCCGGATAACCTGCTCGAATCGGAACTCTTCGGATACAAGGCCGAGGCCTTTACCGACGCCAAAAAGGACAAGCCCGGCCGTCTGGCCCTGGCAGAGGGGGGGACGGTCTTTTTGGACGAGATCGGGGACATCTCCCCAGCGCTTCAGATTCGCCTGCTCAGGGTCTTGCAGGACAAGGTGTATGTACCTCTCGGCAGCACCAAATCCGAGAAGGCGGATGTTAGGATCGTTGCGGCAACCCATCGGGATCTGGAAAACCTGGTGAGCCAGGGGACCTTCAGACAGGACTTGTATTATCGCATCAATGTGGTCAAGCTGGTCCTGCCCCCCTTGAGAGAGCGCAAGGAAGACATACCGCTCCTCGTAGACCATTTTATCCGCAAGTTCAACCGATTGAGCGGCAAGGAAATCCAGGGTTTTTCGCCGGATGTGCTTCCCCTCCTGATGACTTACGATTTTCCAGGAAATATTCGCGAACTGGAAAACATTATCGAATATGCGACGGTGGTCTGCAAGGATCTTCTTGTCGGGATCGAGCATCTCCCAGACCAATTCAAAAACGATGTGGACTGTACGGCCGTGACGTCCGCAAGACCAGAGCCCCGTAAAAAGGCCTCCTGGACTGAAATGGAGCGGAATTTCGTGGTTGAGGCGCTTCGAAGAAACAATTGGAACCGTTCGGTCACCGCTGATGAAATGGGGATCCATACCACCACCCTCTGGCGGAAGATGAAGCGGTTGAATATCGAGGTGTAAGGGGCAAGGCGTGAGGGATGCTATGCATCCTTTCTCCTGAACCCAACAACCCCAACAAACTATCAACGAACCCAACAAACCCGTTCGCCCCCACCCAGTATCCACTACCCGCTACCCTGCAATTCTGCAGTTTCAGGGGCGTTGCCATTGCGATGATGAAAAGGGGGGCTGCCGTTTAATCCCATGCTGACGATGTGATCTCATAATCAATACGTTAAATCAATAGGTTATTCTCAGCGGCCTATCTTTGTATAGCCTGGCACAAAAGATGCTTTACAGAGGATCAAACAATTCCTAATTTAGCCTATTTACAAAGCGGAAACGCCGATCTGGTCGTGAATTATTCAACATGAGGAGGTCTATTTCATATGCAAAACGGAAGAATTGCCATACCCAGTATGGCGCCAGGCGGTCTCGACGGTGAGCGATCGGGACATTTTGGGCACTGCGACGTGTTTACGTTTGTGGATGTTGAGGATGGGCAGATCAAGCAGGTGACGACCATTCCCAACCATAGTCATGTTCAGGGGGGCTGTATGGTTCCCGTCAATCTGTTGGCAAGCCACCATGTCAAGGCCTTGATCGTTGGAGGGATCGGCATGCGGCCTCTGATGGGATTCAAACAGGTTGGGGTGGATGTGTACCATGACGCGGTCAGGCCGCAGATCCGACCGGTGGTCGAGGATTTAATCAATGGAAGGCTCCCCATGATCAGTTACGATCAGGTCTGTGGAGGTGGCGGAGGCGCTGTTCATTAATCTCGATAATGATCATTGATGCAAATAAGAGGGTTATGTTGATGGATAAAGGTAAAGCGGTCGACGATGTGTATCAGATGCTCTCTGAATCGGGCTATGCGGATAAGGCGATTCAATACTTTCAGTCAAAGGAGAATTTCGGTGTTATCGAGGATGCGGACCAGGTAACGGATCTCACGGGACCCTGCGGGGACACCATGAAGATCTCTCTCAAAGTAGATGGCGATAAGATACATGATGCCAGGATCCAGGTGCTCGGCTGCCCAGGCGCCGTGGCCTCTGGGTGCGCCCTGATTGGTCTCGCAAGAGGAAAGAGCCTGCAAGAGGCCGCTGCTATTGATCTGGATGCACTCTATCGGGAACTGGAAAAGATGCCTGATCAAAAGGTCCATTGCGCCCGGCTGGCGATTAAAACCCTCCGGAAAACCCTGGAGGAATACCATGGCCGCCAGTCGGACAGGACAGCCTCAGGAGAAAAATAGAAAGGAACGCTATGAAGATTGCTGTAACGTCAACAGGAGCCGACATCGGTTCTGAGGTGGATCCCCGATTTGGAAGGGCCGCCTATATTGTCATTGTGGATTCAGAGACGTTTGAATTCGAGGCCCTGGACAATGCGGAAAATGTGAACGCACTGAAGGGGGCCGGCATCCAGGCGGCCAGGATGGTAAGCGAAAAGGGGGCCGATGTCCTGCTCACAGGCTTTTGCGGTCCCAATGCCTTCAAGGCCATGAATGCAGCCAGGATCAAGGTGGCCAACGACGCCAAGGGAACGGTGAGGGAGGCGGTTCAGGCATACCTGGATGGAAAATTGCCGCTGGCCGATGCGGCCAATGTGGAAGGACAGTGGTAAAGAGGAGGAGATATGCCCATTTATGAGTTTGAATGCATGGATTGCGGACACAATACCGAGATCCTCATGGCCAGCAATGAGATGGATCTGGTAGTCTGCGGGAATTGCGGGGGCCGGAACCTCAAGAGGCTGATGTCCGCACATGCCGCCGTCAGTGCCGAAGGGAGATTTCCCGAGAATCCGGCGGATCGATGCTGCGGCAGCGCAGGTCCTCCATCCACATGTGCTGGCCCAGGGAGCTGCTGCGGCAGGGCGTGAATCGCTCCTCACAACCACCCGACCTCGGCTCCGCTGGGCAGATCCCTTCTGCAATCGGTCCACCACCATGATCGGCATGGCGGTGGATATGAACCCTTCGACCACTTCCTTGACACATCATGCTTGCGCTTTTGCAATCCATCGGCCCTGTCGCGTCTGCGATACTGAAACGGGAACCGGGCGGTTCCTCATTGCTTTTGGTTTTTTACCGTGAAAATACCCCTGAACCGCGAACATAGGTATGCGGTTCCTTATTCTGTGGGAGAGGCTTTCAGCCTCGACCCTCGCGGCGAGGACGCCGCTCACACAGAGTAGGGAATTTTCATGTGCGGGGGTGACGAATCCTTCGCCATGAGTGTTTGGCGCTGATTTATAGGACAGGGCAATCGGTTAGCCATTCGTATCAGGATAACGTCATCTGGCATGAAAGATGCTAATGATGTCATTATGCCTTGCCAAGAGGATTCGCGGGACAGGGGGCATTGGGTCCCGTTTTGACCTGCGATGAAACCCAATATGTTGTCTGTAGGAGGACATGTGGATGAAAATCGTTGCCAGTTCAACCGGGAAGGATTTGGATTCAGAGATTGATCCCCGTTTCGGAAGATGTGCGTACTTCATTCTCGTGGATACCGACACCATGGCCTATGAGGCCTTGGATAACGGAAATCTGGCCCTCGGCGGGGGCGCAGGCATCCAGTCGGCCCAGTTGGTGGCGTCGAAGGGCGCCAAGGTCGTTATTACCGGGAACTGTGGGCCCAATGCGGTAAGGACCCTTGCCGCGGCCGGCGTGGAGGTGATTGTCGGCCAGTCCGGGAGCGTCAGGCGTGCGGTCGAGGACTTCAAGGCCGGAAGGCTCGCGACCACAACGGAGCCCAACGTGGCCGACCATTACGGAATGGGCGGCGGCCAGGGCCTGCCTGCGTCTTCATCCGTTGGGACCGGTAGGGGCGGCGGGGGAGGAATGGGCGGCGGTATGGGCTGCAGAAAGGGAGGAGGCCAGGGAATGGGGCGTGGCGGAGGTATGGGCGGGTATTCGGCGTCCGCCCATCCGAGTGCATCCGCCTCTGTGTCGCGCGATCAGGAGGTCCAATTTCTCAAAGACCAAATAAAGGAGTTGCAGGCCCAGGTGTCAGGGCTCCAATCTCGGATCCAGGACTCGAAGGAAACATAGCAGAGTAAAAGTTCTCCATGAAAGGTTCTCCATGAAGATAGCTGTTTCGGTCTGGGAAGGGAGGGTATCTCCGGTCTTTGATACGGCCTCCAGATTGCTGATCCTCGATGTAGAGGAGACCGGCGAGGCATCCCGCTTTGAGGTGTTTCTGGACGAACAGACCTGTTCTCGAAAATGTTCGCGCATTCAGGTCTTGGGGGTCGAGGTCCTGATCTGTGGGGCGATTTCACGCCACTTCCAGGGGGTTCTCACCGCAACAGGGATCCATGTGATCCCGTGGGTCTGCGGCCCTGTCAGCGAGGTAATGAGTGCCTACATGGAGGGGACCCTTTCCCATTCAAGGTACCTGATGCCCGGATGTCGTCATACGAGGGGGGCCTGTGGGCGGGAGCCAGTTCAGATCAGGCGGAAACGATTGGAAGTGACTAAAGTGAGCTAAAGTGACTAAAGTGTGGAGTTAGGAGTGTGGAGTTAGGAGCTTGAGAGTCCAAAGTTCTCACGTCATGCCGGACCCCGTATCGGGCACGGGGCAGGCCCGATCCGGCATCCAGAACATTTAACCTAATGAAAACATACTGGATTCCGGCTTTCGCCGGAATGACGTCGTTGAATTTTTGGATCTAATAATATCAACACCTTAAGAGAACTTTGGACTGTAGAGTTAGGAGTTTAAATCGGAATTTTCTAACTTTAGGCACTCCAAACTCGTAAATTCAAACTTGCAAGAACGAGCAATCAGTATCCAGCATGCAGTATCATATGAAGGGCGACATGCGCAGAATATATCAACGATCTATTGAAATAAGGGAAGCGCAGTGAGTGACGATTTTGATGATTTCGCCCGCAATCTGCAGGCGCAGATCTTTGAAGAGACCCAGGCGGCTTATGGGGCTGCGGCATTCGAGCGGTGGCTTCATCCGCTCTATATGGGGAAGATCGATCACCCCGATGCATATGCCCGGGTCACGGGGCCGTGTCGGGACACCATGGAGATCTTTTTGAGATTTGAAGACGGAAAAGTAGCCGAGGCCTCGTTTCAGACGGACGGCTGCGGGTCGAGCGCGGTGTGCGGGTCGTTTGCCGCCGAGATGGCCCGGGGAAAGACGCCGGATGAACTCCTGGATGTGACCGGCGAGGCCATCCTAAATAGGCTCGGCGGTCTGCCCAAGGAGGATGAACACTGTGCCCACCTTGCCGGAGAGACCCTTCAGGAAGCGCTCACCAACTATATGAGACAGCAGGTCAAAAGGTAAAGGAATTCGACATCCTGCTGAAGATTTCAACCCGCCCGATTGCACTTCTCGTTGTTCGTCAGGTTGCGCAGAGTTTCTGCTGGAATTCCGATATAAGGATTAAACGAGAAACGGTGTTGGCGAAAGAAATTCCGACAGTCCGGATCAAGGGTTTTCAGCTACAGGTTGTTCCGTGTATTTGGCATAGACCTGTTCCCGGGTGATGTTGAGTTCTTTTGCAATGTCGTGGACAGGCACATTGGCCAACATGAAGACTTCATGGGACGGAAAGATCCCGAAATAGTTGTCTATAAAGACAATCAGCTTATTTCGGTTAAGGACCTTGAGCTTTCGCCGGTACATTTGCCACGTGCTGTATTGACCCAAGGCTTGCAATTGCAATTGGTCTTCCTGCCATTTTAGAAAGGCAGTGGTAAGGGCTTTCATGCCCATGGTCATGTATGTCTGAACATAGACCCCTTCTTTGGTTTTCTTAGGGGGGTGCTCAAAGTGCCAGTTTTGTTTAACCTCTCGAAAAAGCTTGTTTTCCATGAGGCTGCGGTCATCATAGCGATCAAAGGTTGCGAAGGGATCTTTGACATCCATATTGGTCACAAATACGACCTGCTTTTCAGGCGGGGGGGTTTTGTTGTCCCATGATTTTACAACCACTGCATTCAGTGGGATAGGCTCATAATCTTTTTTGGCGGTATTGGCTTTTGAACCCTCTGGATTAAACCAGTCACACGTCAACAGATCCGGGACGCCCACCAGGGTGGTGAGGATTTTTTCAGTAAATCTCTTTTTGCCATAGCCATGAACCACTTCAACTTCACGATGAACAGGGGGAAAGCTTTCAGAGTCTAAAGCCAACTGACGGGCATCCTTGGCTGCGTCCATGCTTCTCTTCAAAGGAATGACAAACTCGATCCCTTGCTGATCAATGTCATAGAGGACCTTGCCGTCAAGGAACCCTCGATCAATTACGAGAGAATCAATGATGCTGGATGCCTTCACATTTTCTTTGGCTTGTTCCAACACCGCAAGGACATGGAGATTGTCCGGTTTTTCGATGGTATCGATTTTGATAGCCAATGGGATGTTGGTCTTGATTTCATAAATGGCCCAGACTTTCCAGCCATGCAGGGTGACAGGGACTGCCTTGAGTTCGCCGTTTTTCCGATAACCGCGGGCCTGGACCTTGACTTCACGGGTGACCGAACCACACCCCTTGAATTTGCGGGTAGTTTCATACAAGGTGCAATCGCATGCGGCATGTATCTTTTTTGGGAAAATCCCCTGCCTTGCCAATCGCTGGATGGAACGGTTAAAGAAATTCTCAATCCGTCTGGGCGTAATAGTGGCGATATGGTTGGCCACAGTATCCACGCACAAGGAACCTCTGATTTGAGGTGGGGGAGTTTTTCGAAGTTTTGTTCCTCGGTCACAACTCCCGTTTTTAACTTGATGTGCATTGAACCCGCACATACTCATGAGGAGCTCGTCGGTTAACAACAGGTCACTGATTTCGTCGATGGTTTTGATGGACCCTACCACCTTCATCAAAAAGACAAGGAGCAACTGAAGGAATGGGACATTTTTTCTTTGCTGGTTCTGGGCATCCAAATGTTCCAAAAGAGGAAAGACGTGGATCTCTCGGAGGTAATTGAAGAAGGAGTCAAATAAGGTTGCCTCATCCATGGCGTAGACCAGATCCATCTCACGGTGATGGAAGAGGTGATCTGCGACTTTGGCATCATTCCGTTCAGCGGTGTGCCAGAAGAGGCGGTTGCAGAGAGTTTCCTGGAGTTGGTCGCGGCTGGTCATGGCCGAAGGTTAAGCACAAAGACAGGCGGATGTCAAGTTAGGGATGGGCCGATTTTCCAATGATTTCAGTAGGTTATGCCGCCAATTTTAGTGGATTTTGAGAGGTTTTTGCCGGTTTGTATATACCCCCTCCTATGTCTGTGTTTGATTATGGACTACCGTGCTCCCTGTGCGTTCTCAGGACCCTTCTGGTCGCAGTTTGAAAAAGCGATGGGAAATCATGGGGATGAAATTTTTTTGAAAAAAATTCACTTTTTTTTGATCCTTATATCGGAATTCCAGGAGTTTCTGTGCGAGACTTGACACCACCATTGAATAGTGGTAAGCATTCTCACCCGCAAGAAGTTTCTTACAATCGTATTGTTTCATCCAGGCATTGGATAATGGGGAAGGCCTTTTCAGGTCTGCTGCTCTCTGCTGTAAGTAGAAGCTGTGGCGGATATATGGAGGGCGCAGATCTGAGAAGCAAAAAAGCGGAGTTTCGAATCGAGGAGAGCATATATGGAATCGGAAGTGTACACCCTCTGTTTTATGTGTTCGGTGCGCTGTCCCATCAAGGTGACGACAAAGGATGACCAGGTCAAGTGGATCGAGGGCAATCCCCATGTGGCAGGCATGGAGGGGAGCCTCTGCCCGCGCGGGGCGGCCGGCATCGCCCTCCTGAACGATCATGAGAGGGTTCAGTCGCCCATGATCCGGACGGGTCCCCGTGGATCGGGGCAATGGAAAAAGGCCACGTGGGAAGAGGCCCTCGATAGGGTGGCCGGAAAACTTCGAAACATCATTGACGAATACGGAGGACACAGCGTTGTGCTCGGGGAGCGGACCCAGCTCGCCACCCATGTGAGCAAGACCTTCCTCAAGGCCATCGGGTCCCCCAACCATTTCACCCACGATGCCCTCTGCAAGGGGTCGGTCAATACGGCGGGGCGTTCTCTTTTCGGATATACCGATGCCCAGATGGGCATGGACTACAAAAATACCCGGCACATGGTCCTGTATGGCCGCAACTTTTTCGAGGCCATTGAAGTGAAGGGCGTGAGGGCCTTGACCGAAGCCCTGGACAAGGGCGCAAAACTGACCTATATCGATCCGAGGGTCAGCGTCACCGCCACCAAGGCGGACCGTTACTGGATGATTCGGCCGGGGACAGACCTTGCCCTCAACTATGCGCTGATTCATGTCATTCTCAGAGACAGGCTGTACGATGCGGAGTATGTAAATCGCTGGGTCTCGGGACTGGCGCAGCTTCAAGACTTCGTTCAGCCGTACACGCCCCAGTGGGCTCAGCAGGAAACAGGCATCGCTGCCCCTGAGATCGAGTCTCTGGCCAGGGAAGTGGCCGAGGATAAACCTGCGGTGATCTTTCACTTCGGATACCGGGGCGCCAATCATGCCAATGAAATATATCAGCGGAGGTCCATCCTGATACTGAACGCCCTCATGGGAAGCATCGAGGCGAAGGGCGGCATTTTCTTCAAGAAAGGCCCGGGGGAAGTGGGCGGAAAGCAGGCGCGAAAACTGACGGAGCAGACATTCCCTGAGATCCGTGGGCCGCGGTTTGACAAGGTAGGGACCCCTGATTTCCCCCTCCCTGATCCGAGTCATGGCGTCGGGCAGATGCTCCCCAGGGCCATCCTTGACGATGACCCCTATCCGATCAAGGCCCTCATCGCCTACCGCTTTGATCCGATCATGTCCATACCGGACAGCAACATGACCAAAAAGGCCCTGGACAAGTTGGATCTTATCGTGACCATCGACGTCAATTACAGCGATGTTGCCTGGTACTCCGACGTCATCCTTCCCGAATCCAGCTACTTAGAGCGTACGGATTCCGTTCAACAGGCAAATGGTCTCAAACCCCAGATGTTTCTGAGACAGCAGTGCGTGACGCCCCGTTACGACACCCGGCCCGGCGCCATCATCCTGAAGCAGATCGCTGAACGGCTGGGGACAGGAGGGTATTTCCCCTATAAGACCATGGAGGACCTGGTCCGATGGCAACTGGAAGGCACCGGATTTTATCTGGAAGACTTTCGGCCCAAGGGATTTGTCGCCTACACGGACAAACAGATCTTGTGGGACAGGAACGTAGCCATCCAATTCAAGACGCCTTCAGGCAAGATCGAACTGGTCTCGTCGCTTCTGGAAAATGCGGGGTTTCCGTCCTTTCCTGAATATCAATCGATGGCCTCGCCGCCCAAGAACCAATTCCGATTGATCACAGGACGCTGCGCTCTACATACGCATGTTTCCACACAGAACAACCCCTACCTGAATGAGATTGCCCCTGAAAATGTGCTCTGGATGAATGCCAAAGAGGCGGAGAGGCTCGGGATAAAGGATGGGGACATGGTGACGATATCGTCCAGCCGGGGCTCGGGAGAGATGCGTGCATTTGTGACCGATCTGATTCACCCTGAGGCGGTCTTCATGCTGCACGGGTACGGGCACGAAGCTCAATCGGCCACAAGGTCTTTCAATAAAGGGGTCAGCGACGCGGTTCTGATGGAAAATATCTCGGATATGATCGGCGGGAGTCCGGGCCTGCATGAAACGTTTGTGACCGTGACCAAGTACGAAGGAACAGCGGCCGGCAAATTGGGAGGAAGATGATGAGCAAGTACTATTTGTTCCAGGATACCAAGAAGTGCATCGGGTGCCACACTTGCGAGGTGGCCTGCAAGAGCAATAAGGACTTGCCGGTCGGTCCGAAGCTGTGTGAGATCATTACCGTTGGGCCGATTTTCGTCGGGGGGCTTCCCAGGGCAGGATATACCTTTATGCCCTGTTTCCACTGTGAGGATCCCTGGTGTGTGGCCGCATGCCCCACCGGGGCCATGCAGAGGAGGGCGGAAGACGGCATCGTATTCGTGGACCCGTTGCTGTGTGTCGGGTGCAAGACCTGCATGTCCGCCTGCCCCTGGGGGGCGCCCCAATGGAATCCTGAAACCGGCAAGGCAGTCAAATGCGATTTCTGTATGGACCGTCTTGACAAGGGCCTTGAACCCGCCTGCGTCACGGTATGCACGACCAAGTGCCTTCAGTTCGCACCGGCCGAAAAGGCCCCGAGGACCAAACGGGAACGCTATGCAAAGGCCATGACCTCTCTGGGGTAGTTTGTGCCTCTTCCACCATCGATCCGGACTTCGCGTCTTTGTTTGTAATCCCGCCTTGCGGGACAATTTGCGGAGAAATCTCTTGAACCGCCAAGACGCGAAGGACGCGAAGAGGGCTTGGTTGGTTCGTTATTCGTTAATAGCCTGTAAACAAGAAATCGTAACCGTTCAGGGGTTCAAAGGTTTCCCGCTGTAGCGGGATTCAAGGTTTCAATTTTGGCCCCCTGATCCCCATTTTGGATGTGTGGACGCCAGAAGCGGCCCCGGACTCGTTACTTCAAACCAGGAAATAGGCGACCGAACCCACCGTTGTTAACAAAACAGATTTCGCTCGCTTGTGATTCGCACATATAATCGTGGTGTTGCTCCTAACCTTGAACGTTGAACCAGGAACCTGTGAACCCTTACAAGAAATCTTTGTGTCTCAGTGGCTTTGTGTGAAAATTTTGGGTTGCGGGCGCAGCCCGCGTCAGGATGAAATTGGATATGTCCGACAGGATATGCCCTGTTGCCGATGCCGTAAAGCGGCTGTCTGATGCCATTGCTGAAGGGCGTCTGAAGCATGCCAGGGGGAGGCAACTGGCTCAAGATATATTGAGGCTGATGCAGGACATCTCTTCCGGAAGGGGGGGGCCCGAGCACCTTCCAGCCATAGAGTCCCTCGCACAACGACTTTGTGCGGAGATTCCGCACCGGGCCTGTCAGGAAACCGGGAAATGGCTGCAATCCGTGTTTGGGGAACAGAGGGAGGTCTTTCTGAGCCACCTCGAAACACGGACATGTCCGGACGCGGACTGCGTCAGGCTGGCCCCTGCGCCCTGCCAGATGTCCTGCCCGGCCGGCATTGATGTCCCCAGTTATGTGACCCTGGTGGGGGAGGGCCGCGACGAAGAGGCCATTGAGCTGATTCGAAAGGACAATCCCTTCCCCTGGGTGTGCGGACTGGTATGCACCAACCCATGCGAATTCATGTGTGTCAGAGGGCGGATCGACACGCCGGTTTCCATCAAATATCTCAAAGGGTTTGCCGCGGAAAGGGCCATGTCGGACCGTCTGTACCGGAACCCTGAACCATCGGCCGACAATGGCCGAAAGGTGGCGATTGTGGGCGCCGGTCCGGCCGGGCTGACGGCCGCCTATTATCTTGCCCTCAAGGGGTACCGGGTTACCGTCATTGACGCCCTTCCCATGGCCGGGGGCATGATGATGGTGGGGATTCCCAGGTACCGCCTTCCCAGAGAGGTGATTGATCAGGAAGTCGCCATGATCGAGGATCTGGGCGTTCTATTCCGTTTCAACACCCGTGTGGGGAAGGACGTCACCTTTAATCAACTCAGGGAGGAGGGGTTCGAGGCCTTTCTCATTGCCGTGGGGGCACACGCATCTTTGACCGTCGGCATTCCCGGAGAAGACAGATATCCTCAGGTCGTTGATGCCATCGCTTTCCTGCGACGGGTCGCCCTGGGCGACAGGCATATGCCCGGCAAGCGGGTGGCGATCATCGGCGGGGGAAACGTGGCCATGGATGCTGCGCGGACCTGCGTCCGACTGGGATGCCATGAGGTGTCGGTGATCTACCGAAGGACCCGGTCGGAGATGCCCGCCAATGAGGAGGAGGTTGAACAGGCCGAGGAAGAGGGAATTCGGTTTTCATTCCTGACGATTCCGATTGAGATCCTGGGCGCCGACGGCGCGCTCACCTCTCTGAAGTGCATGAGAACCGAATTGGGCCCTCCCGACGACAGCGGCCGGCGCCGACCTGTCCCTGTGGAGGGAAGCGACTACCTCCTGGATGTGGATGCGGTTATACCGGCCATCGGCCAGACCGTGGATTATTCCGGGTTGACCGATCTTGAAAGCCTGAAATGGTCCAGGCGACATACGGTGGGCGTCAACATCGCGAGCATGGAGACCTCCATCGAGGGTGTTTTTGCGGCGGGGGATGCGGTTTCAGGCCCTGCCACCGTGGTGGAGGCCATTGGAGGGGGAAAACGGGCGGCCGGGGCCATCGACCGGTATCTATGCGGCATTCCCCAACCCAACATGCCCCCCGTCCCGGTACGCCGGGCCCGCATGGCGTTCACACAGATTCCTGCCTCCACCAAGATGAGCCTACAGCGGCCGAATATGCCCATGCTCAATGATGAAAGAAGACGGGTGACCTTTCAGCAGGTGGAACTCGGGTACCCGGAAAACGCCGTCAGGGAAGAGGCCCGACGGTGTTTGAGGTGCGATGTCTGTATTCGGTGCGGTCGGTGCGTAGAGATATGCCGCGACAAGATGGGGGTCGACGCCCTGCGTATGGGATACCTCAATTTCGATCATCCCGGTCCAACCGACTTCAGGATGACCGCCGAGCGGTGCATCTTGTGCGGCGCCTGTGCAGCCAACTGCCCCACCGGGGCCATTCGAATGGAGGACTGGGGCGACGAGAGGGTCCTGAGCCTGTGCGGGACTGTCCTCAACCGCCTGAAGGTGGAAACCTGCGAGATGTGCGGCCGGGTGATCGGCCCGGCGAGGTATCATGATTTTATTAGGAAGCGGATCAAGGGAATCAATCAGCACGTGACAGACAGGGTCCTCTGCCTGGAATGCGCCAGGAAATCCGCCGTTGAAAGCCAACTGGAAGCGGGACCGCCCAAGATACTGGTTTAGCGGAAAGATAAGCGAGGGAGTCATGACGTTTCGAAAGGGTCAGAAGGTTGAGGTGTACAGACGCTCTGAGGATGAGAGCTGGCAGGGGTATATGGATCGATATGTGGGATTGCACGGTGTGGTGACCGACCCCGACACGGTCAAGAATGACCCGGATGCCCTCATTGAGGTGACCCTCGACAAGGAAGGGACACACCGCTTTCCCCAGGATTGCCTCCGTGCCTTGACAGACTGACGGTTGCATCGAAAAGCAATTTTCCCCCCACACTGGAGGAGGACCCATGCCGATTCAGGATATGTTGGACAAAGACTGCGGACCCGCCGTCGTCATCGACAGTCATCTCTCCGTGGAGGACGCCATGCGCTTGATGACAGAAAAAGACATCTCTGCGGTCATTGTCATGGAAGACAACCGTCCGGTCGGAATCTTTACGGAGAGGGATGTCTTGCTCAGCTATGTCAGGTCCGGAAAGCGGCCTTTTGGAGAGATCGAAATGAGGAGCGCCATGACCAACAAGTTGATTGTGGCAAGGCCCGAAGACGACATTGACGCCACCCTGTCGCTCATGATCCAGACAGGGATTCGGCATATACCGGTGATCGAAGGAGGAAAGATCGTTTCGCTGATGAGTATCTGTGATCTGGCTCACCATCAGGTGGGAACCCTGTCCACTGAACTCCACTACCTGGAGGAATATGTGAACGATCTTCACGAGGCAGGTCGCGATTAAGTCTTCGCACAACAGAGGATAGAAGTAATGCCCAGGATGACAATCGATGGCAATGAGGTTGAGGCCGATGGGGGAATGTCCGTTCTGCAGGCGGTTCGGTCAAAGGGGATAAAGATCCCCACACTCTGTTATCATGACGCCCTCAAGCCTATCGGCGCCTGTAAACTGTGCGGCGTTGAGGTCCGCGGACGTACTGGAAAACCGAGGGTTCTCCTTTCCTGCATCCTGAGGGTCAAGGAAGGTCTTAAGGTGACGACCGAGAGCGACCTTGTGAAAACAGCTCGACAGTCGGCCTTTCGGAATCTCTTGGTCATGGCCCCCAGTCCCGGTTCATTCGACATCTGGCAGAAGAATATGGCGTGGATCCGGGGCCTGTGGCTGACGGCTGCGTCAGATGTCGCCTCTGCATCCGCGTCTGCAAAGAAATCGTTGAAGCCGGGGCGCTCAAGATGGAAACGCGGGATGGCGTGAGCTTTGTGGTGTCTGAAAAGGGACGCTGTATTGGGTGCGGCACCTGTGCCAATATCTGCCCGACGGGGGCCATCCAGATCATGGACAGGGACGGCACCCGGACCATAACCATCCGCGACGAGATCATCGGGGTGCATGTTCTCGAACGGTGTCATGCGTGCGGCAGATATTTCGCCACGCAGAAATTTCTTAAGCATGTAGAGATGAAGACAACCCAACACACGGCGGCGAAGGATCACCCCCTCTACTGCCCGACCTGTACCAAACTGTTCTCAAATCGAATAAAATCCTCAACAAGACTTAAACGAATGGGGTAGCATTTCATCAACCGGGGCCTTCTCATGATTTGAAAATTCACAGCGAGCGGATTCCTCGCTGCTTGCAGCGGGGTTCTTCAGTCACCCTGCGGCCCTCGGAGGACCAACGGCAATGAGGCTTCGATTCATCTTATTTGTCCTTTCCCTGCTGGCATTTCTTTCTGCCGTTGCCGGCGGATATTTCTATTACAGCTCCCTGCGCTCCGCCTTTTTTGATGCGGCTGAACAGGCAGCCATTGCCCATGTCCAGACGACCCATAATCTGATATCCCAGCATATCTCGGATTACAAACGATTTGCGGATGTCCTTTCAAGCTTCTGGGAGATCCGAATGGCCCTGACCGATCCCGATGATAAGACACTGGGACGTGCCAACGGCATTCTGGACCAGTTTCAGAAGGGGGCCCGGGCGGAAGTATGCTATCTGATGGATCAGAGCGGTCGGACTATTGCCTCAAGCAACCGATTTGAGGCGGACAGCTTCGTGGGGAAGGACTATTCCTTCAGGCCCTATTTCCAGGAGGCCATGAGCGGCAAAAGCGGGGTTTATCTGGCTCTGGGGGTGACTTCCTCGAGGCGTGGGATCTACTTCAGCCGCCCGGTGATCGCCCAGGACCCGCATCTCCCCATTGGGGTCGCGGTCATCAAGGGATCTGCTGAACATATTGCGCAACGGCTGTTGCACAAGGGCCGTCCTGCCCACGACGTGCAGAAGGGTATGCTGTTCATTGTAGACCCGCTCGGGGTCATCTTTGTCTCAGATCCAGAGGAACTTCTACTGAAGACCTTATGGAACACCGATGCCATTGAACAGATGAAGATCGCCGAGACACGGCAGTTCGGCAAGGGGCCGTGGGCCTGGAGCGGATTCAGGAGACTGGACAGCACCCATGTCGCCGATGCCTCGGGGAACCGTTTTCTGATGATCGAGGAGCCTATCAAAGACCTTCCGGGCTGGAAGATCGTCCATCTCAGCAACCTGGAAGCGATATCGTCCCTCATTGCCAATCCCCTTTTGAAAACCGTAGGGTATCTGATCATTGGATTGTGCATCCTGATCGGCGCGGCTATATTTTTTCTGAATAATCTGGCCCATGCCGAGATTGCAAGACGCAAACGGGTCGAGGCGTCTCTGAAAGAGAGCGAGGCGAGACTGCGGACCATCATCGAACACAGCAATGAGCTGTTTTACATCCACGATACACAGAACCGCCTGACCTATGCGAGCCCGGGTTCATCAGTAATCCTCGGATATTCGCCGGAAGAGATGCGGGTGAAATGGACTGATCTGGCAACAGACAATCCCATCAATCTGAAGGGGATCGACATCACGGAACGGGCGCTTCGCACGGGCGACAAGCAGGAAACGTATCTTCTTGAATTAAAGAGAAAAGATGGACGTGCTGTGCTCCTGGAAATCGATGAATCGCCCATCAAGGACGACCGGGGACGGGTTATCGGGATGTCGGGGGCCGCCCGGAACGTGACCCAAAAGATCGAGGCCGAAAAGGCCTTGCAGGAGAGCGAGGAGAGATATCGGGTCCTGGTGGAGGAGAGCTTTGACGGCATTTTTGTGCAGAAGGGGCCTAAGATCATATTTGCCAACGGCCGGCTGCACCAGATGCTGGGGTATGAGGATGGCGAGCTATTGGGCCTGGATCACTGGCAGGTATACCATCCGGAGTTTCAGGAAATCACCCGGAAACGGGCGGAGGCCCGTATGCGAGGTGAAAAGGCGCCGTCACATTACGAAGTCAAGTTGGGCCGCAGGGACGGTTCGTGGTTTTACGGGGAGATAGCGGTCCGGGTCATCGAGTTTGACGAGGAGCCGGGCATACAGGTCTGGGTCAAGGACATCCACGAGCGCAAACAGGCCGAACAGGCCCTGCAGGAGAGCGAACTCAAATATCGAACCATCCTGGAAAACATTGAAGATGGCTACTATGAAGTGGATATCGCTGGGAATATCACGTTTTTAAATGATTCGTTATGCGAGATGTTTAAATATGCAAGAGAAGAATTGGCCGGTATGAACTACCGGAGGCTGACGACCGAAGAAAATGCAAGAGATCTGTACCGGGTATTTAACCGAGTATTCATTGCCGGGGTGTCGGACAAGGGTTTTGACTGGGAGATCATCCGAAAGGACGGAACAAGGGCGCATATTGAGGCCTCCGTATCCAGGAGAGTGGATGAAGGTGGGAGGCCGGTAGGATTCAGGGGTATCGTGAGGGATATCTCAGAGAAACGGAGGTTAGAAGCCCAACTTCAGCGCGCCCAAAAGATGGAGGTCATCGGCACCCTTGCCGGCGGGGTGGCCCATGATCTCAACAATATCCTTTCCGGCCTGGTCAGTTACCCCGAACTGCTGTTGATGCAGATCCCGGCTGACAGCCCCCTGAGAAAGCCGCTGCTGACGATCCAGCGATCAGGGGAGAAGGCCGCCGCGGTGGTCCAGGACCTGTTGACCCTGGCAAGGCGGGGGGTGGCCGTCAGTGAAGTGGTGAATCTGAATGAGGTTATCACCCAGTATCTGAAGAGCCCCGAATATGAAAAGCTGCGGTCATTTCATCCCGGCGTTGATGTAGAAACCCGTTTTGAAAGGGGGCTTTTGGATATCTCAGGGTCTCCGGTCCATCTGTCCAAGACTGTGATGAACCTGATTTCCAATGCTGCCGAGGCCGTTCGCCAGGGGGGGACCATTGTCGTATCCACGGAAAACCGGTACATTGACCGGCCCGTCAGGGGGTATGAGGATGTACTGGAGGGCGATTACGTGGTGTTGACGGTGACAGACCCGGGCGTGGGCATCTCCCCGGAAGACATCACGAAGATATTTGAACCCTTCTATACCAAGAAAAAGATGGGGCGGAGTGGAACGGGTCTGGGCATGTCCGTTGTCTGGGGCACGGTAAAGGACCATCACGGGTATATCGACGTTGAAAGCAGGGAAGGAGAAGGGACGACCTTCACCCTCTACTTCCCTGCAACCCGCGAGGTAAAGGGAAAAGATGAACCTCCGCTTTCTGTTGAAAGTTACAGGGGTCGGGGGGAATCCATCCTGATCGTGGACGACGTGGAGCAGCAGCGGGAGATCGCATCGGAAATGCTGAAGGCACTGGGGTATTCCGTGAGGACTGTGTCCAGCGGCGAAGAGGCTCTTGAGTATCTGAAAACCCACCCCGTCGATCTGGTCATCCTGGATATGATCATGGACCCCGGAATAGACGGGCTCGAGACCTATCGACGGATCATCCGGTTCCGTCCCGGCCAGAAGGCCGTCATTGCCAGTGGGTTTTCCGAGACGGAGCGGGTGAGGGAGGCCCAGCGGTTAGGGGTCGGGGCCTATGTGAAAAAGCCTTTTCTGTCCGACAAGATCGGCCCGGCCATTCGTGCGGAGTTGGACAAGTGAGTTGAGGTTCAGAGGTTCCGGGTTTAGCGTTCCCCGCTGAAAAGGGGGAACAGGCGCAGGGGAATCAGGCGTGACCCCCTTGAACCTTTGAACCCGTGAACGCTTACTCTATTTGTTCAGAAGTCTCTTGACTCTGGCCACTAATCTTTTGGGAACCACCGGTTTTGTCAGATAGTCGTCAGCCCCCGCGCTTATAAACTCCACTTCAGATTCCACCTCATCCTTTGCCGTAAGTATGATGATAGGAATAAACATGGTGGTCAATCGGGATTTAAGTTTCCTTGTAAGGGTGAGTCCATCCATTTTTGGCATCAGGAAATCCGCGATAACGAGGTCAGGCTTTTCCGTGGAGACCATCTTAAGCCCGTCCAACCCGTTTTCTGCTTCAACGACGAGATATCCTTCCGCCTCCAGGTAATGGGTAACCAGTTTGCGGATCACGGCGCTGTCGTCCACAACAAGGATCCGCTTGGGACGTGCACTTCTCATGGCAGGCGTCGGCTCCGGAAAGTAGGGTTCTTCAGACGCGCTGTCTTCCTGGACAGCAGTTTCATGGACAGGCGCGCTCACAGATCCCTTCGACTCAGGGGGGGCCGCACGCAACACCTCGTCAATGGTTGTGAGTCCCTGCATGGCCTTTGTGATTCCGTCCATCGTCAGGGTCCGGAACCCTTCAGACTCAGCCGCCTCCTTCAACTCCACAGATGAGAGATGCGTAGAGATTTTTTTCCGGAGAGAAGGCGTTATCATCAAGATCTCAAACAGGCCCAAGCGCCCTGAATATCCGCTGAACTGGCACACCTCGCACCCGATTCCTTTCCAGAACGGGCTCGATGGGTCCTGACCCAAGTAGGGTCGAATGGCCTCCATCTGCTCCGGAGGGAGAGCTTCAGGGGTCTTGCATTCCTGGCATACCTTTCTGACGAGCCGTTGTCCGATGACGGCGATCAGCGATGCAGAGACCAGAAAGGGATCGATCTTCAGGTCCATTAACCTGATCACGGCAGAGGGGGCATCATTCGTGTGGAGCGTTGAAAGAACCAGATGCCCTGTCTGTGCCGCCTGAAATGCTGTAATAGCGGTCTCGCTGTCTCTTATTTCCCCCACCATGACGATATCCGGATCCTGCCTGAGGATGGATCTCAACCCCGCAGCAAAGGTGATCCCGGCAGCCGGGTTGATTTGAACCTGATTGATCCCCGCCACATCATATTCAACCGGATCTTCCACGGTCACGATGTTGACTTCCGGGGATTTGAGCCTGTTGAGACAGGCATAGAGGGTTGATGATTTCCCGCTTCCGGTAGGCCCGGTCACAAGGATGATCCCCTGGGGTCTGTGAATGGCCTCCAAAAGGTTTCTCAGGTCCGTCTCTGAAAAACCGAGATCTTCGGGGTTCAGTGCCGCTGTTCCGGGATCCAGAATGCGGATCGTCACCTTCTCGCCGTATGATGTGGGGAGTGTGGAGACCCTGAGGTCAAACGTCTTGCCCCCATATCTCACCTGGGCCTTCCCATCCTGGGGTTTCCGTTTGATAGAAATATCCAGATTGGATGCGATCTTGATCCTGGAAACAACCCCCGCATGAATATGTTTGTCCGCCCGCATGATCTCTTTGAGTATGCCGTCCACCCGATACCGAATCAAAATAGACGTCTTCTGCGGTTCGATATGGATATCGCTTGCTTTCTGTTTGATGGCATCGGCAAGGATTGAATTCGTGAATCGGACAATGGGAGGCTTTTCCGTAAGGGAAAGAAGTTCTTTGGCCTCCTTCTCATCCGGATCTTTTTCCCGGATAATTTCTATGTCCCCGTATATGGTCAGGCCGGAATCCAGGTCTCTTTTAAGATCCACTTTCGGGTAGTGTCTTTCAATAGCATCCAAAATATCTTCTTGAGGGACAACCGCCACATCTATGGATAACTGGGTAAAAAAGCGAAGGTCGTTCAGGGCGTTTAGATCTAAAGGATCGGCCATGGCGACGAGAAGGCTTTTTTCCTTTTTCTTGAGAGGAATGACCAGATAATTTTCGGCAAGCTGAGGCGATACCAATTCTATCACCTCTTTGGCTATCTTTACGTTTTTGAGGCGACCATAGGGTATCCTTAGCTGCTTCGCTAATGTCTTGGCAATAACTACCTGGTCGGCCACTCCCATATCCACAAGGACCTGACCCAGGCGTCTTTTCTGGGATTTTTGAATCTCAAGCGCCCTGTCGAGTGTCTCATTGTCAATGAGGCCGGATTTTACCAGGATTTCCCCCATCCGCATCTTTTGTTGGGGGGCGCGTACGGGTGTGTCGGTTTTATTCATGGATGATAGCCTGCTTGGAAGATTTAAGGAGAGAGGCCCCTCTATGGTCTCTGAAAAGGGGTTCCCACCAGGCGGCGTTCATGTGAAACAACACTGCTGTCGCTTATATGAACCATACGGTGAGAGTGCCTGTGTGTCAAGATGAAAACGCAATCCTGTCCCGAATGAATGCTCTGAGATCCGGGTTCGTCAGCGGGCTGTCCATGCTTCTTGCCCTACAAAAGACGTTGTCCAGGGCGATTTCCTCTGGATATTTTCCTTGCTATTGGATAACATCCTTAGAGTCAGCATCGAAATGAACGAGGAGGCGAATTCTATGGGTGAAGCGATCCGTATTGAGATCTTGCGGGAGGCTGCGGAGCGTTTTGTAGCGGCCGAGCCGGGACGTTTGGGCAGAGATGGGTGGTGGCGGAAGCCGCTTGTGGTGAGTGCACCCATTGATCAGCGGTTTGATCAACTGCCCGATATCGCCTATCATGAGCACTTCAGTCCGCGAGAGCTTTTGCTGACTGCCAGGTCAGTGGTGGTATTCTTTCTCCCCTTTAAGCGTGAACTGGTCAGGGCTAACCGAAAGGGGAAGCGGCCTTGCAGGGACTGGGGGCTGGCCTACGTCCAGACGAACGATCTTATCGGCCGGCTGGCCGGGGCACTGGGAGATCTCTTAGGCGAGCATGGCTTTCAATCAGGTCTCACACCGGCTACCCACAATTTTAATGAAGTGGCGCTCATGGCGCGGTGGTCCCACAAGCATCTCGGATATTTGGCCGGCCTGGGTCGATTCGGCGCCCATCGGCTGCTGATCACGCCGGCGGGGTGTGCCGGTCGGCTGGGAAGCCTCGTGACAGAGGCTGAACTGGGCGACCATCCGGTCATAGAGACCGAGGAGGCCTGCCTCCTCAAGGCCGGTAAGGAATGCGGAGAGTGCATTGAGGCCTGTCCGGTTCAGGCCCTGGAGGAGGGGGATTTTGATCGCCGGCGCTGTTGGGACCGGCTGAAAGACAACCGGCGTTCTCTGAGCGATTTCTCAGATCTCCCGGAGACGACCCATGTCTGCGGCAAGTGCGCCGCCCTTATGCCGTGCAGCTTCAAGAATCCGGTTGCCGAGCTGGTGAAATGCACGCCATCCAGGGACGTGGGATGCACTTGAGAAAGAACGTCTCGGGATATGCGGCAGGGCCGGGAAAGTCGGGTTTAACATGAAAATCGACGTCCATTATTATGCGGTTCTGGGCTTCTGCCGAGTCTGCGGGTTCGACAAGGAGAGCGCCTGCACCATCGCCTATGCCTCGCAGTTCGTGGATGAGGCCAAGATCAACCATATGGTCATTGATGGTGAGTCCTTAGATCCCCTTGCGCAGGACATCCAGAACGCCCCGTTTTTTGATCTCGGACGAAACCCGTTTCAGGAATCGCTCCTTGACCTCCAGACCGTGCTGCTTTTCGAGTTTTTCCCACTCCCTGGGCTGAGTGGCGTAGATGAAATCCAGCGCATCCCGGGGAATCAGGCACAGGTCACGGTCGTATTCTTCGTGCGTGCGCCGGCAATAACCACCGGGCGTCATGTCCTCATAGGTCCCGGGCTTCAGATGGACCGCTCCCGTTGTCCCGGCTGGCGCATCGGGGCCGCCCTGAAGCAGCTCCGTCTCGATGGTCTCTTCAAACGCCTTTTCGGAGATGTCAGGCACCGCTATTTCCCCCGTCTCTCTCTACCCTTACCCCAAAAAATCCATCCCGATTCTTACGTAGCCCCGGCCGCCTTTCTGACCAAATACCTGTGCAGATCCAGGATGCGGATCGCCCATACACACCCTCCCACTTCGTGGTGGATCCTTGCCTTGACATTATCTCAGATGCCGATCAACTCCTCGGCACGCGAATACGGTATCAGAGAACCAGTCGGTGAATCTTTCCAGATCTTTTCTTGATGGGCGGCCTTGTACACATCGTCGTCGTTGGGAAATTTTTTCGCCACTTGATCGATGATGCGAATCTCTTCATCCGAAAGGGGCTCGGCGTCATTCACGTCCGAGTCTTTGATGGAATTTATCAAATCCCGATAGTTATTCAGTTGGGGACCATAGGGAAGGGCAGCGTAGCTGGCGCCTGTCAGCCCTCTCCCGAGTTGTCGGAAGGCGAGCATATCAACGTACCACAAATACTTAGCCAAAAACAAAAACTTATCCCCAATTTTAAGAAGTCGCCTGCCAAGTTTTCTCTCTAATGTTTGAGCGACCAGTTTGATCCTGGGCAGGTCAATCTCCCGATTGCTGGTATAGTTATCCGGCTGGGAGCTACCCTGCAACTGCATTCGCAAGGCATGGTCCATAGACTTACTCTGAACCAAGCCCGTTTCCCAGCGCTTGATACTGGCAACCCCCACATTCATGGCATCGGCCAATTGCTGTTGGGTCAGGCCCCTTGACTCGCGCAGGGACTTGATTTCCCGGCTGGTCAGAAGACCCACCTTTTCGCGGTAGCCGTCTGCAATGGCGCATTGCACAGCACCGGCGGTTTCCACTGTCCCGGCTTCAAGGCCGCATACGGGACATACAAAGGCCTTTTCCGTGTAGGCGACAGCAACGTCTTTGAAGGTTGTCTCTTTATGCAATTCTTTCAGCAACATGGGTCCGTGGCCTCTGGGGCAATGTATGGTTTTCATGCCGGCTCCTTTATTGGACGGTCCTGGTGAAGCGACACCAGCCAAAGCGATCCTCGACTGATGGCAAATTTGAAATAGACCCTGCATTTAAATCGCCTTTTGGGCTCATTGATTTCAAACCCGATTTTCTACCTTGCTGGTCGCAATTTGCGACCACCTCCGCCTTTTTTATCCTCATTCCATCATCTCCCGCAACATGACCATGATCTCCTGCTCCACCAACCGAATGTCTTTTTCAATCTCTTCCCCTTGCCAACCCCCATGAACTCGCGCAGGATCATCGCCTTAAGCAAAGAATTTACTGTATGCCTTCAACTTCTTTTCAATCTCCCGGTCCAGCCGGGCCTGCACCATGGCGATGGTGAGATCGGTTTTTTTCTTCTCATGGAATCGGCCATGCGGCACCCAGCGTCTAAGGCGGCGGCCACTGCGTAAATGGGAAGGGCGACAACCGCCTTATCACCCGTCCGGGGCAGATCCAGCTCATAAGGCAATTCGTCGCGAAGTTGGGATAGAATGTGGACCGGCATGTCCGGGATGAGTAGGCGCTGCCGTTCAGCCACCTGGGGGTCCAGACGTTCCTTCAGTGTGTTCCAGAAATTGTCCGAATCCGTGTGCCCCCGGGGCGGGAGGAGGTTCCGGACGGTCGGAAGGTCCATGATATTCTGGTGCCGGCCCGCTCGTTCTGCTTTTCCAGCCTCGCCACGGCACGGGTGGGACCGAAGGCCTCCCTTACAAGGTCGTGGAGCTTCATTTTGACAGGTTCCATGTCTGTTTCCGATACGTTGAATGATTCATCCAGTTGGAGGCCGTCCAGGTCCTTCCAGGACGTGATCAGGCGAATCTCGGAGATGCCATTCGCACCTGTGCCTGCGCCGTAGGGTTCGTTTCTAATAGGTCTTGAAAAACGCCTCCGCCGTGAATTTCACAAACTCATCCGTTTTCTAAACTGGCAATCGATTTGGCAATCTCCCTCAGTTGAGTTTCTCTTTCAGAAACTTCAGGGTCATTGCGGTCTCTTATGATCCGCGCAATAACCTCACGGCACAGTTCGATCAATAGGCTTGGATTATTCACAAAAAGTTCGACGTCAATATCCTCGTTCATGAACATTGCCCTCCTTGAGTCGACGGCTTGCTCCTCAAAATCTCCCGCAAGGCATCATAAACGCCCGTGCGCCGCTCCTTGAATTCATAATCGTAAACAGTTTGAAGCAGTTTGAGCGCCTTTTGATGACTCACGCCGTTTTGCCTGCAAAGCTCCTCAAGGAGCCCATGGTCTTCATCGGATAGGTTCATTTCTGATTCTCCAGGTAACGCCTCAGCTCGGCATCATCAGCGAGGGCCTCCCTCCGGGCGTCCTCTGCGAGCCGATGTTGATGAAAGATTTCGTATTGCTCAAGGGCCAATTGATCGGCCACAGCCTTACTGACCTTGCCGGGATTGGTGAGGATGTCCCGCTCGTTCAACCGCAAAAACGCATCCAGCTTCATACGCCAGTCGCGCATGAAAATCTGGCGGTGGCGTTTGGCCTGGTCTTCAGCATAATCCAGGTACATGGTGACAATTCGATTCAGACCCTCGATCTCTTCGGCGTTCAGGTAATTCTTGGCAATGGTCACATCCCCCTTTCGAACTTTGGTCCCTTTCCAGAAAGTCAGCCCCATATTGGGCTTGGAGGCGTCGGCCCTATCAAAAATCAGCTCGGGGGCGGTCTTGCCGGATATGGCGAAGTGGAGCTTATTTTGAACGATACTGAAAAATTCCAGCGTTTCCTCTGTCTTAGGGTCGTAGTCCACCGCTAATTTATAGATATCCCTGATCTTTTGGTAAAAACGCTTTTCACTGGAACGGATGTCCCGTATCCGTTCCAGCATTTCATCAAAATAGTCCGACCCGACATTCCGCACCGCCTTGAGACGGTCATCGTCCATGGTGAAACCCTTGACCAGGTACTCGTTCAACCGCTCGGTGGCCCATCGGCGAAACTGGGTGCCCCGATGCGACCGAACCCGGTATCCAACGGCGATAATGGCTTCAAGGTTGTAGAATTTGGTTCGGTATCTCTTTCCATCCGTGGCAGTTGTCAAGTATTCCTTGACAACTCGATGTTCCTGCAACTCTCCGTCGTTAATGATGTTTCTTAGATGCAAGCTGACATTCTGTTTGGTGGACTGGAACAACTCTGTCATGGCGGCCTGGGTCATCCAAACAGTGTCATCCTGAAGCCGTACCTCAATCCGTGTTTCCCCGTCCTCTGTCTGGTAGAGCAACAATTGGCTCTGAACCGGCAGGTTTTCGTCCCTTCGCGAGGCCCTTTTCCCGCTCATCGTTCCGCCATTCCCCTAAAAGTCGTGTCACAAGTGTACTTGGGGGCCGACTTGCCGCCGTCCACATAAACCTGAACCTCCTTCTTTCCTGAGGAAAAAGGGACAGGGCTTTTCAGATAATATTTGGTTTTGCCCGCATCCCGGCCTGTCACAACAGTTTTGGGATAGATGGAAAGAATTTCGTGGAAGGGCTTTGCCAGCATCTCAAATTCGGTGAGTTCGCATTTGATGCCCGGCTCTTTGAATATCCGGTCAATGATTTCCCTGGTTACATTCGTGGTCATTGCCCCTGCTCCAGAATCTGCTAACTGATCGATTCATTGTGCTAACGAGCTGATCCGTATGTCTATCAGCGGGAATTCAATGCCCATTTATAATGCGGTGTTTTCCAAGAGATCGGCATCACAAACTCCCGAGTTCCTGCGTTATCCGGTTTCGGGATTTCCTCCAGGTTGACGTCAGAATCGGCCGTGCCGCCCCCACCTGATGGCAGGGGAAACCGGCCTCGATCAGGCGCAGGTCGTTTTCAATGGGTTGGTTCATGGGTTCTCCTGTTTTCTGTTCAGCCGGTTGTGTTGGCTTCCAGCTCGTAGAGCCTCAAGCTCGGAGAGGTTTCGCTTCGCTCTACCCAACGGCGCTCCGATTCGCTTGACCATAATCATAAGGCGCCAGCGGCCAATTCATCGGCAAACTGTTTGAAAGGTAAAATATCGATGCCGTCTCTCGTTCTCATTGGCGGACCCTTTGGGCAGACGACGATGCGGCGCTTCAAATCCTTAAGTGGTTGGATGGCCCGCAGCCCCTTGCACCAGGCATCTGTAAACGTGTTGCCGGATTTTACCTCTATCGCGATTAAGTCCGAACCTCTCAGCAGGACAAAATCGACTTCCATCCCGGATTGGCCCGATGGCGCCCAGTAATACATATCGTCAAACAGGCCTTCATAGTCCCTATATGCGCGCAACAACTGGGCCACCATTCCTTCGAACAAGGCCCCCTTCTCTTCTTGTACCAGGGGACCCGAAGCCCGTTTCATAGCCCTTGCAATGCCCGGATCGCACCAGTACCATTTCGGGAGCTTCCGTTCCCGCACACGCAGTCTGGCCTCGTAGGCAGGAAGCCGAAAGCATAAAAGCGTCTCTTCGAGGATATCGAGATAACCTGTTACGGTTGTTCTCGCCACGCCTGCTTCCCTGGCAATATGGGTAACGTTGATATTCTGACCGTGAAAAAGGGCTGCAACAGGCAGGAAGCGGGCAAACCCCGGCAGATTACGAACGAGTGCCTCCGCCTGGATCTCCTCTTTCAGATAGAGCTGTGCATAGGCGGTAAGCGTCTCCTGTCTGGCAGTGGAATCCCAGACGATGGGCAGAGAACCATACCGCATGACCTCTCCCAAATCGAATTGCTCGCCAAGCTCCTCGGGTACAAAAGGATGCATCGATCGTCGCAGAGCGCGTCCTGCAAGGAGATTGACCCCTGCACGCTTGAGCTTGCGGGCACTCGAACCGCAGAGGACGAAATTAAGCCGTTTCTCCTCCATGAACCGATGAACCTCATACAGGAGGTCCGGTAACCGCTGCACTTCGTCTACGATTACCCAGCGGCCGCTCGGAATGGCTCGCAGTTCACCTGCAAATTGACCGGGATTCGAAAGTAGCCGTTGGTATGTTTCCTCGGAGAGGAGATCGACAACGTGGGCATCGGGAAACATGGATCTGAGCCATGTGCTCTTGCCTGATCCCCGTGGGCCCAGAAGAAAGAAACTCTGTTCCGGGGCGTTGAGTATCCTCTTTAGCATGTCTTATCAGCTTCGGTGTCGTTTTTCGTTGAAAAATGACGACAGGGTAACCAAATTGCGTGGGCGTGTCAAGCATTCATTTGTCAGGGGGCGCAATCAGAAATATAGGTTTTCAAGGGGATGGCCGGGGCCGTATTGTCGCCGGACAGGCGGCTGAACACCTCGGAAACGACCATGCGCATCCCGTCCGTGGCATAGGTGCCCTCCCTTAAAAACTGCTCCGCATCGGTGTAGATGGCGTTGATCCCGGTATTTTGTCCGGAATAGAAACGGCACACCTCGCTCAGGGATGCGGTGAAGATTTCGGGGTTGAAGGTCCCGGCAATGATGTCCGGACGGGGTTGGCAGGAATTGAGAATCGATTTCATGATATGTACCCCCGGATAATGAAATGATGACGGTTGGTTGGAATGGTATGCGCTTTGCCTGCTTATAGGCTATTTCACTTCAATTTGTCCATTCCTTTTCGTGATGCTCTTCATGCAACATGGCGAGGTTACAACTTTCTTCCGTTTGAGGCAACCATAGATGATGGTTGTTAATTCGCTTTGTTTATGATTAGATGCCTTGCCGGACGGATCATGATGTCATCTCGAAAAACTCAGGGAGGCCTGCTGTGAAGCTTCGTATTGCCTGGTTAGCGCAAATGTCTGTCATGTTTTTCCTGGGGGTTTCATTTCCGGTGCTTGCCGCTGTACCCGACCAAACCCATCTGTCCAGATTGGTCAAGAGCAAACACCTCTTTATGGTTAAGGCCACCGAGCGGCTCGACGATATTCGGCCCGCCAAAATGGCCCAGGTCAGGGCTTATGAGGCCGTCCTCGACGATATTGAGAAGAGGGCGCATCAACTGAAGTTCCTGATCGCCGTAAGCGAGTCCAATCCTTTTGAGGTGGGGCTGTATTTCAGGCAGGCTTCTGAGCTCAAAGACGAGTTTGCCGAAGAGATCCAGAGGCTTAGAAGTCTGGCCAAAGAAATCGAGATCAACCTTGCCGTCGTTGAGAGTGGCAGAGAGGATCTGCGATTCATTCTACAGCAGGCCATTTCAGAAGATGAGAAACGGGATGCGCAATCGCTGCTGGATAATCTGGACCAACTGGAAGCCACTGAACTCGCTATCAAAAAAGAGCTTGATGCGGTTTTGGCCCGCTACGTGACCGCCGAAAAGGAATCAGGGCAAAACGCCAGGGGCCTGGAAGAGGAAATGACCGCAGTCTGGTCCATATATCTCACCCAGCCGTTATTTGTGGTGTTCAACAGG
>Ga0172369_10002110_pt1 | contig 27905 bp, 31 predicted proteins | sample LakKiv25m_FD_114539 | JGI IMG/M metagenome (GOLD analysis project Ga0172369, IMG submission 114539) | Freshwater microbial communities from Kabuno Bay, South-Kivu, Congo - kab_022012_11.25m | ecosystem: Environmental > Aquatic > Freshwater > Lake | place: Democratic Republic of the Congo...
ATTTATATTGCTCTTCGGATTTACTCTGAACTGGCTGCCGATTATTGGTAGAGTCAGTGAGAATGTGCATCTTCCTCCTTTTGTTACCGGCCTTGTCACGGTAGATGCATTACTCGCTGGGCAGTTTTCAACTTTTGTAGATGCCATCAGGCACCTATTACTTCCATCACTGGCGCTTGCAATGGGTTCAATTGCGCAGGAGGCTCGTATTACACGATCCTCAATGGCCGACAACCTTGGAAAAGATTACATTTCGGCAGAAAGAGCATTAGGTATACCGGAAAATGTTGTGATGGGAAGATTCTTGTTGAAACCATCCTTAATTCCGACCATTTCAATTCTCGGATTGGACATTGCTTCCACATTCAGCGTAGCATTTTTGGTCGAGCTAATCTTCAACTGGCCTGGTATTGCCCGCTATGGAATGAGTTCCATGTTGAACAAGGATTTAAATTCAATTTCTGCAGTGATTCTTGTTCTGGGCACAGTGTTTGTCATTGTCAACATCATTGTCGATATAGTTGTGGCAAAACTCGACCCGAGAATCCGATTATCCGAATAAGAAAGGATGGGATCAATTGATGGCCGAAAACGCAGATTTGGATGACCTGGAAAAATCAAACTACTCAATTCAACAAATCAAGAACATGGAGCGAGCATCACGGCGCCAGAACATTGGACGTTCCTGGTATAAATTTTCCAGAAACCCTCTCTCAGTGGTAGGTATCGCCACAGTGGCACTGGTAATCATGTTGGCAATTTTTGCCCCTTATGTTGCCCCATACCCCAAGCATGCCGGGCCGTTTACTGACTTTGCGCATGCAAAGATTATGCCCAGCCTTGCTTACCCTTTTGGTACTGATCAAATCGGGCGAGACATCTTGAGTCGCATTATTTTTGGCCTGCGGTCTTCCTTGTTGATGGGCGTGGTTGTTCTTGCCCTGGTTGTACCTCCGGGGGTGTTCCTTGGGCTTCTGGCCGGATATTACAAAGGTTCCTGGATTGATACGGTCATTATGAGGATAACGGATATTTTTCTAGCTGTGCCACCATTGATTCTGGCTCTCGCTGTGGCTTCGGTGTTGGAACCCAATTTGTGGCATGGAATGCTGGCAGTTTCTTTAATGTGGTGGCCTTGGTACACCCGTCTGGTTTATGGCATAACAGTTCAACTTCGAAATGAGTATTTTGTCAAAGCAGCAGAAGTTACAGGTGCAAGCACGGCCCATATTCTTTTCAAGGAGATCTTACCAAATACTTTATCCCCAATCCTGACAAAAATGAGTCTGGATGTGGCCTGGGTGATCATAATAGGTTCGATGCTTAGTTATGTAGGTCTTGGCGTGCAGCCTCCTGAACCAAGCCTGGGCACCATGATTTCAGATGGCGCCCGCTACTTGCCTGACCAGTGGTGGATCGCGCTTTTCCCGGCGCTTGCCATCGTGGTTGTGGTTCTTGGTTTTAATTTGCTTGGTGATGGTGTACGTGACATGTTTGCAGCCCAGGAGACTTAATATGCCAGAAAGCCCGAACATTCTTGATATAAAAAACCTGGAAGTAAATTTCAAGGTATATGGCGGCCAATTAAAGGTTGTTGATGATATTAACTTCTTCGTCCGGTTCGGAGAAAAAGTTGGACTTGTCGGAGAAACTGGTTGTGGAAAAACAACAACCATGAAAGCGATCCTGCATGTTTTGCCCATGCCACCGGCAGTTATCCCAAAGGGTGAAATATATTTTAAAGGCAAGAATATACTGAAAATGAATACCAACGAACTCCAGCGTGTGCGCGGTAAGGGCATTTCGATGATCTTTCAGGATCCCACTGCAGCGCTAAATCCGGTGTTCAGCATTGAAGAGCAACTAGGAGCCGTAATTAGATATTCCATTAATTCAAATAAAGACAGTAAAGAAGAAATCCACCAACGGTCTGTTGTTGCGCTCCAGGAAGTAGCACTGGCTGACCCCGAGCGCCTGTTAAAAAGCTTTCCAACCCAATTGAGCGGTGGTATGCGGCAACGGGTTTGCATCGGCATGGCACTTGCCACAGGCCCTGAATTATTGATCGCCGATGAACCAGGCACTTCCCTGGATGTGACCATTCAGGATCAGGTATTGCGTCTTTTAAGAAAGCTGGTAGAGGAGAAAAACACTTCGGTGATTTTCATCACGCATTCTTTGGGAATTGTTCGTGAAATGACAGATCGCGTTTATGTGATGTATGCTGGGGATATTGTCGAAGTGGCTACGACAAAAAAAATGTTCGCCAATCCTCGTCATCCATATACAAAAGGGTTGATTAGTACAGTCCCGCGCCTTACTGGAGGCGGGGTAGCGAGCGGCATTGCCGGAAGAATCCCTAATTATCTCCATCCGCCGACCGGCTGCAGATTCCATCCACGCTGCAGCTCAGTCATGGATATTTGCAAACAGCAAAAACCTGTAGCATATAACCTGGATGAAGATCATCAGGTGGCCTGTTTCTTATATCAAAAGGAAGCTTGAGGCCCAGCTTATGAATGAAATCCTGACCGTAACAGATTTGAAAAAGTATTTTGAAGTTGGGCAATCTGGTTTATTTAACAAAAATTCAACAATGGTAAAAGCCATCGACGGTATTTCTTTTTCTGTCCTGGAAGGTGAAACACTGGGGTTGGTTGGTGAATCTGGTTCTGGCAAGAGTACAGTTGCCTATACCACCGTCGGCATGTATGCACCAACATCGGGAAGCATTAAGTTTAAAGGTACTGATCTATTTGATAAAGATGGTAAACGTTCCCTGGCTTCAAAAAAGAACATCCAGATTGTGTATCAAGATCCAAGTTCTTCATTAAACCCAAGACAAACCATCAAAGATATCCTTGAAATGCCGCTTAGGCTGCACCAACCCGAAAAGAACACGCTTGAACAAACAATACGCCTTCTTGATCTGGTTGGAATGCCACCAGAATATATGTATAAGAACCCGCACATGCTCAGTGGTGGTGAAAAACAGATCATTGCAGTTGCGAGAGCACTCGCTACCGATCCTTCGCTGGTGATTTTAGATGAGCCTACGTCCGCGCTAGATGTCTCTGTTCAGGCAAAAATGATCAATTTGCTGCTTGATTTACAGAAAAAACTTAATCTCAGCTATTTGTTTATAACGCATGACCTGAGCTTAATGCGAAACGTAGCTACCCGCGTAGCAATCATGTATCTCGGAAAAATTTGCGAAATCGCGGATACATCTGATTTCTTCCAAAAACCATTACACCCTTACACTCAGATGCTGCTTTCTTCCATTCCGGTAATTTCTGATGCTGAAGAGGCAATGAAACCCAAAAAAGTCATTTCGAAAGGAGAAATACCCAGCCCGGTTAATATCCCAAACGGTTGCAGTTTTAATACTCGTTGTCCCTTCGTGGAAGATATTTGTCTAAAAGTAGACCCGGTGATGGTGAACCAGGGTAACAACGGACATATGGTACGTTGCCATTTGTTTTCAAAAAACATTCAATGATCCATTCACATTTTCAATTCTTCGGGAGGTTGTATGCTTAGAGTCGCAACTGATATTGGAGGAACTTTTACCGACCTGGTTTATGTTAGCCAGGATGGGTCAGTGGGTACGGCCAAAAGCCACTCAACCCCGGGAATGTTTGAAAAAGGGGTAATGGATGTTATTTCTGCCAGTAATATCAACACATCAGAGTTCATTTCCTTCGTGCATGGTACAACGATTGTGATCAATGCGATCACCGAGCGCAAAGGCGTAAAAGTTGGTTTGATCACCACCCAGGGTTTCCGCGACATCCTGGAAATTGGTCGTGGAAACCGCCCGGATTTTTTCAATCTGGATTATCCCAAGCCCAAACCGTTTGTAGACCGTTATCTGCGTCGTGAAATCCCTGAAAGGATCACCTATAAGGGCACGGTCGCGAGACCACTTGACCTATCATCCTTGCCAGATATATTGAGAGACTTCAGGCAGGAAGGGGTTCAGGCGATTGCGGTCAGCTTTGTAAACTCATACACCAACTCTACACATGAAGAACAAACCCTGACTGAAATAAAACGACTGTGGCCAGATATGTCTGTAGTGGCATCTCACCAGATCACCCGGGAATGGCGTGAATATGAGCGCACAAGCACTGCTGTGCTTTCAGCTTATGTTCAACCGATTGCCCATAAATATTTGGATGACCTGACAAGAAGTCTGGAAAAGATGGGCATGACTTGCACCCCCATGATCATGCAGTCCAATTGCGGTGTAGATACGATGAAAAATGCTCGCCTGATCCCGATCACGATGATTGAATCGGGTCCTGCTAGTGGTGTCTGGGGAGCCGCAGCTTTGAGTAAACTGATCGGCGAATTGAACTCAATTGCGATTGATATTGGTGGAACCACTGCCAAATGTGGCCTGATAACGAATGGCGAAGCCAAATTAAACACAAACTACATGGTTGAACGTACTGAGATTTCCGCTGGCTATCCTGTCATGGTGCCGGTAGTTGACCTGGTTGAGATTGGAAATGGAGGAGGATCGATTGCCTGGGTTGATGAATTTACCAGATTACATGTTGGTCCTCAGAGTTCTGGTGCTGTGCCTGGTCCAGTATCATATGGTCGCGGTGGAACTGAAGCGACCACAACCGATGCCAACCTTGCCCTTGGACGGATTAACAAGGATTATTTCTGTGGTGGCACAATGGTGGCGGATATGCCGGCTGTAAATAAATCCTTGGAAAGGCTTTCCGAAAAGTTATTGGTCAGTCCTCAGGATGCCGCTCGAGGTATCCTGCGCATCGCCAACAACAACATGGTTAACGCAATAAAATTGATTTCTGTCAATCGAGGTCATGACCCGCGTGAGTTCACCCTAATCGCTTTTGGTGGAGGTGGTGGTATGCACGCTACTTCGCTGGCAAAAGAGCTGGGGATCAAAAAGGTAGTCATCCCAAATCTTTCTGGTGTATTTTCAGCATGGGGCATGCTGCTCAGTGATCTGCGAAGGGATTATCTCAAGACCCAGATCGTTGAACTTAATTCTAATATGGCCTCCAGTAAGATCAACGATGAATTGAATACCATGCAACAGCAAGCACTGGTTGAGTATGCTTCTGAGAATATAGACGCCTCCAGCGTACATTTCATGCGCTATGGCCGGTGCCGGTATCAAAACCAGGAACACTCTGTCGAGATTTTGCTACCCGAAGGGGAAATCAACAATCAGCAACTCGATGTTATTGTTGAACGATTCCACTCGGATTATGAGAAAGAATATACATATCGCCTCAATGCTCCTGCTGAGTTGGTATGCTATCACCTTGTAGCTATTGCGGATGTTGACAAGTTGAAACCTGAGAAAAAAATACCGTCTGGGCGTAAGCTGGAAGAAGCCGTAAAGGGAACCCGGGATGTAGACTACATCGAGGCAGGGATCCATGCAGCCACTATCTATAATGGCGAATTATTGGAACCCGGAATGAAATTTGCCGGTCCAGCGATTATCGAAGAAGCTGGGACAACCGTTGTGATTCACCCCAATATGCCATGCTCAGTGGATGATTATGGCAATTATTGCATTCAAACAGCCTGATGATAAGGATAAACACCATGAACAAACAATATGACCCTATCACTTTGGAAATTATTCAGAGCTCATTACAGGCAGCCGCTGATGAAATGTTTGCTGCCCTGCGTCATACCGCGATGAGCGCCATTATTTATGAAGTTCTCGATATGGGCACCGGTATCACTGATCGGAATGGTGAACTTGCCGGCTCAGGTGCGGGAATTCCAGCATTTGTGGGTGTGCTTGATAAAACAGTGAAGTGCGTAATTGCCAAATTTGATAAGACAGGTGATATCGAACCTGGGGATATTTTTATCACCAATGACCCGTTCCATGGCGGCGTAACCCACTTGAACGATGCCATTCTGGTGATGCCTGTGTTTATCGAAAACGAGATCGTTGCCTGGACTGCCAACATTGCTCACTGGAATGATGTTGGAGGCATGGTGCCTGGCAGCATGTCTACTGTTGCCACCGAAATCTTCCAGGAAGGGATCATTTTGGCTGGCATCAAGCTTTTTTCAAAAGGTCAGTTAATTCGGTCCGTTTATGAAATCCTGACCGCCAACTGCCGCATGCCAGATTTCCTCACCGGTGATATGTGGGCGGGCGTAGCTTCTGTTCGAGTTGGTGAACGCCGCATTCAGGAAATTGCTTCAAAGTATGGAAAAGATGTTTTCTTGCATGCCATTGAAGAGTATATGGATTTTGGCGAAAAGGTCAGCCTTAACGCACTCAAAAAGCTTACCAAAGGGAAGTTTGAACTGGTTGAAGAGCAGGACAACGGCCCAGATTACAGCGTTAAGGTTGAAATCACTGACATCGAATTTATCGTGGATTTACGGGACAACCCTGAACAGGATAAAGGCCCCTTTAATATGAGCCGGGATGAAGCCATAACAGCCTGCCAGATGGCGTTCAAGGCGTCCACCAATCCAGAAAAGGTAGCCAATGGCGGCACCTTCCGCCCGCTAAAAGTGCTCACCCGCGAAGGCAGTATTTTCCAACCCAGATTTCCAGCTGCCCAGGGTATTTATTATGAAATTACCATTCGTTTAGCCGATCTGGTTTTACGCTGCCTTGCCCAACACATGCCAGACAGGATTCCCGCCGGCGGTTTTGCTTCAGTTTGCGGAACCCTCTTTGGTGGGACACATGTGGATACCGGCCGGCCATATGCGGTAATCGAACCTGAATTGGGGGGGTGGGGAGGCAGTTCAATAGCCGATGGCAATTCGGGCCAGTTCTGCCAGCTTCATGGAGAGACCTATAACTGCCCAGCCGAGGTTGCTGAAGCGCGTTATGGTGTATCAGTGGATTATTTGAGCTTCCATGATGATGAGGGAGGCGCCGGTTTGCACCGGGGCGGCAAAGGTGTGCGCATTGATTATCGCATCAAAACCGATAATGCCTGGCTGACAGTAGCCTATACACGTTCCAAGGTTAAACCCTGGCCTTTGCAAGGCGGTTTTGAAGGTTCTTCCAATTACATTGTCATTGAACGAGCAAACGGCAAGAAGGAAGAATACTCGGTGATCAGTGGACTAACCTTGAACACAGATGATGTAATTCGTGTGATGACCGGAACCGGCGCAGGCTGGGGCGACCCCAAACAGCGCAGCATCGAGAAGGTCAAAGGTGATGTAAAAAACGGTTACATTACACTTGAGCAAGCGAACCGTTTCTATGATCTCGATAAGCGGGAAGCCCTGGGTTAGGATCTCAACCGCATTGGATATGCTCGACTGTTAGTAACAATTGCCGAGTAGGGTATTCGTGACCAGGGTATATTTTATCTTGCATAATATACCCTGGCATTTACCTCAACTTTAATCGGTGAAAATAAATTCCTTTGAATTTATTCAAGGAAGGAGTGATTAGCATGCGGATTTTGTGGATCAATCCAGTTGGGACAGATGTTTTCGATACGGACACACAGAAGCTGCTGAACACAGCAAAAATAAATAATACGCAAGTAGAAGTGGTTTCCCTTGCGCCGGACAGACCAAGGCATCTGGAATACCACGCTTACGAAGGCCTGGTGATTGGCGACATAGTGAGGTTATCCAGACAGGCAGCCAATGCATACGATGCCATTGTGATAGGGTGTTTTTACGATGTCGGTTTGCGTGAAGCACGCGAGGTATCAGGAACTTCGATTGTCACGGCACCTTGCCAGTCGGCAACTGCTATCGCAAGTAACCTTGGCAATACTTTCTCAGTGTTGGTTGGGCGACGCAAGTGGATCCCGAAAATGCGAGAAAATGTCCATACCTACGGGCACGGTCATCGCATGGTTTCAATGAGGCCTTTGGATTTGGGTGTACATGACTTCCAGGCAGATCACGACCGAACCTGTGACCGTTTGCTTACTGAAGGCCGCAAGGCTGTTGAGGAGGATGGGGCAGAGGTTTTAATCCTTGGTTGCACAGCTGAATACGGATTTCACGAAACAATGCAGGCGGAACTCGGTGTCCCTGTCCTCGATGCTGTCCTTTCATCATTTAAGTATGCAGAATTTTTGGCAGACCTCGCGAACCGTTTTGGCTGGAAACCAAGCCGGAAATGGGGCAGCGAGGCACCTCCTGATGCTGAAATTGCAACTTGGAACCTGTTCAAGTGATTTATCATAATCCGATTAGTTAATAGAAAATATTATCATCTCCAATATCAAGGATAATAAAATGTACACAAACGATCGTTTGGCAAATTTGCATGCAAGAATGGAAGAGACAGGTACTGATCTGGTTGCGATTGGACCCACAACCAACATGCGTTACTTGCTTGGGTTTGTTCCTCACGCCGATGAAAGACCTTGCCTGTTATTGGTGGATAGAAAATCTGCCCGGATGGTTGTACCAGAGCTCAACCGTGAAGAAGTTGCTGCCCATACCGGATTGGAGCTAATCGGTTGGGCGGATGCTGATGGCCCGCGTTCTGCTTTGGAGCAGGCATTGATCCTCAATCGAAAACCGCCTAAGTTGGCAGTAGATGGAGCAATGCGATCTGATTTTCTACTTCACTTACTTTCCGTGGTTACTCCTGAAAATACTATCGCTGCTGGCGATTTAATATCACCACTGCGAATTTGCAAGTCAGCTGAAGAGATTGAGGGACTTTTACTCGCTGCCGCACAGGCAGATCGGGCGATGCAGGTGGCAATGGATACCTGCCGCCCCGGGGTAACAGAGGCCGATGTTGCATGGGCAACTGAGGCTGCGTTTCGTCAGGATGGTGCCGAGGAAGTCTGTTTCACCCTTATCGCATCAGGAAGCAACGGAGCATTCCCGCATCATCATAGCGGAGAGTATAAGTTACAAACTGGTGATGCCGTTATCATTGATATTGGTGCCTCCCTGCATGGATACAAATCTGATATTACCCGCATGGTTTTCCTTGGCACGCCGCCGACAGAATTTGTAGTCGCATACGATGCAGTCCTTCAGGCAAACCAACGTGCAATGGCTGCAGTGCGCCCCGGAATATCCGCGAGCGAAATCGATCATCTTGCGCGAGCCGCTTTGGATGATGCTGGCTTTGGACCATTCTTTACCCATCGAACCGGGCATGGGCTTGGCTTGGATGGGCATGAGCCACCCTGGATTATGTCTGGTGACCAGGCGGTTTTAAAAGAGGGGATGGTTTTCAGCATCGAACCCGGTGTCTACTTGGCGGGGAAGTTCGGTGTCCGGATTGAGGATATCGTGGTCGTTACTCCTACAGGGGTAAGAAACCTTACCGGGTTTGACCACTCTTTGATCATCAAAGCTTGATCATTTCCTTAATCCGGCAGCCAATATTATTGGCCTTTGTAGGTAATTGTAGTCTTCAGGAAAACCAGAACAAATCAGATCATTCTAAAAGGCGCAATTACGAAAAAATATCCATCGTCTTCCCTCCAAATCAATCTGAGGGAAATAAAGAGAGGGATCGTTTATAGTGCAAAATAACAGGCGATAATGAAATATTTCACAAGGTGTAAACTAAGAAATCCTGCTATAGGTACAAGGATACTTCAACCATTATCTGAAGAAACCAAATTTCTAGAAAATTCGGAGAACTAAATGATTAAATTAACTGCAATATATAATTTGCCGCCAGATGCGAATCATGAAGAATTTCTAAAGTGGCGCACTACGGATCACCAGGATGATAATGTCAGCCTACCAGGAGTGATCAAAACCGATTTTTATATCGTCAAGGAAGCCTGGGATGTAAAAGGCCTGCCTTTTAGATATATTACAGAGGTGTATTATCCTGATATGGAAACATTTAAAAAATCATTTTATGAGCCTGAATATCAGGCAAGAATGAAAGAATGGAAGAAAATGCTCGCAGATCCTGTTTACCTGATTTCTGAAGAAGTATTAAGCACAGAAATTGTGAAGCGGTAAAAGAACTTTTGGCAAAGTAAGAAAAAAAATCCGTTTCGTATTGGGAGACAGCAAGATTGTGTTTTTCGAGTGATTGGAATTATTATTGCTCTAATTTTCCCTCGAGGGAAAATACCCCAAATAACGAATACATTCACTCGGATGACCGATCCACCGATCTGCACCAGTACGAGGTGTGTTCGGTGCGATCTACTCCCAGCGACTTGGCTTCATCGTACGAGATGGATCTTACGATCCAGGTGTTTCTCAGACACCAGATATCTCGGGTGTCTCCTTCACCGAAGAATTCCTGTGGCCTGGCGTACCAGTATGTAATAAAAATGTCATTGCAGAGCGCTGAACTTGTGCAGGGGTTAGTGGTCTGTTCTCTTCATCTTTCTTCCGTGGATGCCAGGCTGGCCAATTTGGCTGAACTTCGTTACGTATCAGAAGAAACTGCCAGTAAGCCAGGGGACGACACAACCATATCCAATGCTGGGCACTCTCCTAATTCGGAGAGCAATCGGGGTAATCACTGATGGCTACTGGAGAGGAAAGCTGATCGTTAATGGTCAGGGCATCTATCAAATCCAGAATTGCATCCCGGCGATAGATTACTTTTTGGTGTACGGCAGTTCGGAACACGCTGATAGGTTTTTTACCCAAAACAAAACTTCTACGGCAAGTTCCACTTTTTGTTAAATTCCTATTACCTTTGAAACTCTAAACTCAAGAAGTACATCTAATTTGCAAATACATCCTTGACAGCAGCCAAAATCAGTTGTATTATTTCGCAAGTTATTAGAAAGCGGTGTCCTGGCGGATGCCGCTTTTTTTATTTTCAAGCACTATTATCACAGCGCCCTTCTCTCTGGAAGGGCGTTTTTCGTTAATTCCTGTCCAACCCAGGAAACAATCCAAGATCAGCTATTTCGGTCACCTGACCGTTAGCAACACATTCAATTCAAGGAGAAGTACATGAAGAATAGTAACAAGTTTTTCCTCGCCCTGGCCCTTGTGGCCCTGTTCACCAGCATCTTTGCTGGCAGCGCCCTGGCAGCAGACTCACGTATTGTCCGATTTGCTGACATCTACAAGGTAAAGCTGCTTGGCACCCAGCCAGCCTCGCTCCAACTTCTGGGCACGATTACCTGTGACTATGTGCAGGTGAATTCATCCGTAAGCGGGAAAACCATCAATATCTATGTTTATGATGTCAAAATCAAATACACAGGCGTTGGCTGCGGTCAGGTCAAATCCTTCAAACGGACAATCAATGTCGGCACCCTGGTACCAGGGAAATACACAGTATTGATCAACCCGGACGGGCATGGGAAGCCACAAAAAAAGGTGCTGTTCATCGCCCCAATGCTGCCTGCTAATACTCCAACCGCCGCGATTCCCTAACCAATCAACTCAGGAGAATGAGCGGAGAAAAAAATCCGTTCATTCTCCTGCTCATAATCCATGTCTTATCTCACCTCAAGTTACCTACTTCTGTCACTGGCCTGGCACGGCCTTATTTTCTCATCTCCCAATACCTGGTCGTTCATTGGCCAGGTTACCGAAACACGGCAAATTCATTTAATGGGGTTAGATACCCGGCTGGCCCATGTCAAGGGTCCTGAAATCGACGTGTGGGTCATACAAATGATGGAATCTCAAAGTAAAGAATTGAGTGAAATCGAATTAGGAAATGCCGGGGTAGGCGACCTGGTTCGCGTCAGCATCAGCGGTAACCATGTTTCAAAAAACGGTGTGGATTGGAATTTATGCCTGCCCGCAGGTTCAAATTATTGCCGCCAGGGAGGAATGTACGATAACGGTCCACTCTCAGCTGAATGGAATTTGCCTGTATCGCCGAGCAATGAATTTATCCACTTTGCCAGTACAAAACCGACTATCGAACAAGCCTTATTCTGGAATATGGAACTCATCGAAGATGACAGCATTGCCGCAAAGTTATTCACAACCAGATCAAAATCAAGATTCCCATCAGCCCAATGCCGGGGATGCAGACGATTATGCCGATCAGGTTTTCAAACAATCGCAGCGGTTATTACCCATGGCTCAACCTGTTTTTCGGGCATGGATCAAAACACAGTCAAGTGGACTGGTAAAAAATGCATCCGCAGAAGAAATCAGCGGCTGGCTTTCCACGCTTCCACCCTGCGCAGCTCACACAGAATACTTACTGATGCTGAGTGAAATCTCCTGGTTGGAGATCCTTACATCCGATTTTATTCACTTTCTAGGTTAGGAGGTAAGTTGAAATTTCTATGGTTTCTCACAGTGACATCATCCCTGATTTTGATGTCACCTCTCCTGGTAAAACAACCAAGCCCGAATCAAATGTCCCTTTTATCTGTCCCTGGCACAGCTCCCGAGGTGAAAAACGGTTGGCACATTTCGGACCGGTCGAATTATGCAATCTCGCAATTACGAGAAAATAGCAGACTACCGCGAACCGGGCATGGCTTGCCTGATTCAGGACAAATCCAACCAAATAATCCTTACCTCAGAGTGGACACAACAAATCGGCATATCCAACCTGGGATCGACATAACTCCACCGTTGGTAATTTGGAACTCGCCCCTCAACACTGAAGTGACAGATTCAATCTCTGGTATTTCGGCAGAAATTACAGATCGAGATTCAGGAGTTTGCTTGGTGCAGATTTCCTCAGACAATGGCCGCAGTTGGGAGAATGGCTGGGATGCGCAAGATTTTATTCTGAACGAAGTGGTCAAGGAGACCACCTGGACTTATCATCCCGGTTTTCCGGAATTTACCAGAGGGGCTCATATCGTTATTTTACGAGCACAGGACTGCGACGGAAATACGAGCCCAGGCGAAATCCTGGTTGTAATCAAGAGGTAGGTAAGGATGAAAAACACAAGTAGGTTTTGCTCGCCGCCAAGGCAATCTCATCATCTTACTATTGATATGCAATTTATACGATCTGATCCAACTGAAATGGCGCGAGTACGATTCTGGCCGATACCATGAAAACCAATCCAAATATCAACCACGAACCGCTTTTTACCATGGTAGCGGTCGGTCTCGGATTAGGCCTGTTTCTGACGGGACTATCCTGGATTTCGCCCGTGGTTTCCAATAATCTGTTCAATAACGCAACCTGGTTTTGGGTCCTGATCATAGTTGGAACGATTCTGTTGCTGTTAAGTGCGAAACTGGCACAGGAGCAACACTACCCGGTTATCCCTAAACCAGTGTTGTTTCTGACAGTCCTGGCGGCCACAGCCCTTGTATACCTGTTTCCCGAATTATTCGCCCCGGGTTGCAACGGCATGCCCAGAGCTTTTGCAGCCTGCCCAGCTGCATGCCGTATCGTAACCTGCAGTGATTGGGCCGCCCCAGGTGAACGTGGCTGCAACGCAAAACCGCCAGACAAAGGCTGCTGTTTTGCCTACCAGACCACCTGTGATCCTGCCTGTAACGAACCTGATCCAACCCCGGTTCCGGCTAACCAGCCCCCCACCATTTCCGGGGTGATAGGTTGCAATCAGCCTGGGAAAGATGGCTGGTGCGTAAACACAGCGCAATTAATTCTCAGTGCGATTGATCCGCAAGGGTTTTCCACAACCATTACGGGCGATATTGCTGGAGTTCCGTTCTCTTGTAATGGACCTGGCTGCTCGCTGGCTCTACCAGCCGGTAGCGGCTCAATTCATTTTCAGGCAACTACTCCTTCATCGGGGCTTTCATCAGCAGTTGGAAATTTGAATTATTCCTTCGATCCAACCCCGCCTTCGGTTGATTTGGCGATCACAGGAATTCCGGGTGCGTCAGGTTGGTATAAAACTGCGAATGTCTCTTCAAACGGATCGGACGGAATTTCAGGCTTAGCCAGCAACTTTATCTCTGTAGATGGAGGTAACTGGAAGTCATCAGCAGCTCTGGCAGAAGGAATTCACTCAATTATTGGACAGGCGATTGATAATGCCGGAAATGAAACAGTCACTGCTCCGCAGATGGTGAAGGTTGATGGTAAATCGCCCGATTTGAATGCGGCAGTCATCTCTGGCACCCTTATTGCAGGCTGGTATACAACAGATGTGATCGTCAAGGCCAACGCCTTGGATACCACAAGCGGTATTTCTCTGATCGAAACCCGCCTGGACGATGGTACCTGGCTGCTGGGAGACCAGGCAACAGTTTCTCTGGATGGTGAACACAGCCTGGACATATCCACAACAGATTATGCTGGGAATGTCACATCCATGAATATGATTATTAAAAGGGATACAACTCCACCATCCTTAAGCATCCTGCCCAATCCCGATGGAGTAAATGACTGGTACATCAGTTTACCAACCCTTTCTCTCGCGGCCAACGATCCAGCATCTGGGCTTGCAGGCGCCATGTTCAGTAATGGGAAAACAACCACTGAAATAACCACCGATGGAATTTACAACCTCAGCGCATCAGCAGCAGATCTGGCTGGAAACACATTGTCTACCAGTAAAACCGTCCGGGTTGATACTACTCCGCCAACCCTTTACATTCCTTCATCACCTGACGGGGAAAATAATTGGTATATTTCGCTCCCAACTTTGTCTCTTTTTTCCGAAGATAAGACATCGGGTCTAAACAGTGCGCTATTTGAAAATGGCAAACCAACTATTACAGCTTCGAGTGATGGTATCTTTCATTTTTCGGCAACTGCCAGTGATATTGCTGGAAACCTTTCTTCCGCACTCACGACTGTTCTGGTTGACACAACCCCACCATCCCTCTCAATTTCGGTTCCTTATTTGCCAGACGGCCTGGAAGGGTGGTATGTAACCAGGCCAACCCTGTCCCTGGTTGCCAGTGATTCTTCCTCCGGCCTGGCCAATGCCGCTTTTGATAATGGTACTACCACCTACACTCCAGCCGAAGGTGAGCAGGTCATCTCAGCCACGGCCAAAGATAACGCTGGCAATATAACCAGAATATCCCAGGATATAAAAGTTGACACCACGCTTCCAGTACTTGCACCGGTTATTTCGGGGAGTTTTACGAACGGTTGGTACAACTCGCCTGTAACCATCTCAATCAATACGCTGGATACAACCAGTGGGGTAAACCAGCCAGAATATCGCCTGGATGGTGGAGACTGGCAATCCGGCAGCGGCCTTACCGTTTACGCTGAAGGCGAACACAGCATCGACATGCGTGTGACTGATCGTGCCGGAAATATTTCAACGGCAATGCGTTCATTTAAACTGGATACTTCGAAACCAATCTCTGCCATCACGAATCTGCCACAAGGAAACAAACCTGCAGTCTCTGGACTGGTTTCAATCACTGGCTCATCCAGTGATAAATATTCCGGCCTGTCTTCTGTTGAGATTTCAGTTGATGATGGCAAAACCTGGCTGTCAGTACCAGCCCTGGATGGGATCTGGTCATATAAGTGGGATACCAGGCAGATTCCAGATGGGACCCATTCCATCCTTGTGAAGACAGAAGACAGGGCTGGTAACCTGGAAGAGAAAGCTGGAATTCAATTCGTTGTTGGTAACATGCCACCGCTGGTTGAGATTCAACCTTCCTGGTGGCTCTGGGATTCTGGGTATATCAGGGTAAAGCCACGTCAAATCTCCCTGGGAGATGTCTCTGTACGAATCTCCTGCGCACCTTATCACCCGGACGTTGTTTTGTCATATAACGATAAGAATATTCCATCGGAAATAAAGTGGGATCGCCGGTGTGGAAACGGGGCCTATGCCGCAGAGAGCGGTGATTATTCTGTAACCGTGAAAGCATGCGACGTGTTTGGCAATTGTTCGAATGCATCTGGCGTCATCAAGATCCCCTTCCTGTCTCTCCCGGTACCATCCTGGACGCCGACTTCTGAACCGACCGCAAAGTCCACCGAATTAATAGCGCAAAATACACCGACGCCTCAGCCGGTGAATTTGTCCCCACCTTCGAACCATCCTTTGGTTGAGGTTACATCAATTCCGACTGAGACTGACCGGCCAGATCTATTTTCGATTTCGGTGCTATCCGCTTTTGTTATTGGATTTTTCTTTCTTACCTTATCCGATCCCAGGCCGCGCGCGCTGCGTCGTCTGGCGAATACTATTCAAAAAATGGAGTCATCACATGAGCAACCTCTCAGTAATTGATATTTCTGTATTTTTCCTGATAATAGGTCTGACGATTATTCTTTCTCTCTACAATCGCCGCCAGGCAGTTGCCATAGAAGGGATAAGGCAGCTTGGCGAAGATATGGTTTCCATGGAGATCCGGGACCGGCATGCAAAACGTGAAGGTTCGTTATCTGATCTGAACCCCCAAACATGGCTCGCTGACCAGGTTCAGGCTGTCTCAGAGAATCATATCGATCCTGTATCTGTGCGTTCAATTTTGCCAGTAAATGCAGCCGAAATCACATTTGCGGATGGTGGGAAGGTATTGGTATCTCCACTTGCCGAGGCAGAGATCTTGCGCTACGACCGACAGCAAAAAAAGGGAAAAGGACGGCTGGATACCTTTGCCGCAAAACCTGTCCTGATTGGCCGGTATACCGTAATGTCGAGAACGCTCCTGGATCATGAGTTTCTGGATATCGAAGCCACCGCCGTAGCCCAGAAATTAGGATTGGATTGGAGAGATCCAGCAAGATTGTGGATCTATGCCATCTGAGAAAACTGTCCTGCATATCGGTCTGGTGTCAGTTGTACTACTGGCAGCATTTCAGGATGTTCGTGATCGCGAAGTGTCCAATCTGATCACAGTCCCGCTATTCATTCTCGGTCTTATTGGGATCCTGGTTTCCAACAACCCGGCAATTATTTTTGTCGCGGCTGCAGTCGTCGTAGCCGCCCTGATAAGAGGCGGCTATGGCGCTGCGGATGCAAAAATCCTTGTGGGCCTGGCTGGTCTGTGGCCAGAGACCCTATTCCCGTCGCTTCTGACCATGGTCGTATTTGATTTGTTCTGGCGAAAATACCGCAAAGACAATTCCCCGCTGGTTGTGGCAATTTTTATTGGGTTGGTAATAATCACATTTGCAGCATCATCGCCAATATTGAAGTAATGGAAGGTTGAGAAACCGGGTGAATAGCGCTCAAACTGGCGATATATCGAAAAATTTCAGATAATAAAGGCCAGGCAATTGGTTATTAAAGGTTGACTTCAGGACACTTTTAATAAAATAACGATTGCCAATTGGGACCACTAAGTTTTTTCCGCCAAGAAAGAAAAGGTGGCACATGAGTGACGATCGTCGCGCATACCGGACCATTCCAACGAGTTTACGACAATTATGAATTGCATACGCTTGGCCTTGGCCTCCACTTCTGTATTTGGCATTTCTATGTTTACTTTATCGCTAAAATTCTGTTTTTTTCTCCACCGCCTTGCACTCTAAATTATTGGCTGGAGTTATCTCACCATAATAGACACAGAGGGAAACCCCAAAATAACGAGCCAAACGTAAAGCAGTATCGGCTGTGATTCTACGACCACCCAATACAATTTCATTAACCCGACGCGCGTCAACCCCGATTTCAATTGCGAGCCGATTTTGGCTCAAATTCATCGGCTTAAGGAACTCATCGAGCAATACTTCACCTGGGTGGATAGGGCTCAATTTTTCTACCATATTTAAACCTACCTTTAGCGCTAATCCACAATCTCAATGTCGAAGGCGTCACTCTCACGGCACTCAAAACAAATACGCCTTTGGTCATTCCCGTCCAGTAACCGGGACCAAGACGCGAATGCTCCATTGACCGGCTCTAGCACCACTTAATTTTTCAGGCCGATTTGCAAGGGGAACGCGCAAATCGGTAAGCGATGTCGCATTGTTAATCATGCATAACTTGCGCAAAGCAACTTGCTGAATATCGGGCGGCAATTTTCCCGAAAGTTGGCGATGATAAATTTTCTGTGTAAGTTCGTCTTTGAAGGGTTTTATCACGATATTATCGTATAGCGTTCCGCGCCATGTGTCAAGCACCCAAGATAATTGTTTCGATTATTGCGCCAAGAACAACCCAACGGAAGGTGTACCGGCAAGGGCAGGCTTTGTCAGAAAAACCGCTCCGGGAGACGCCGATCCGCCGTTTGGAGCCGCTTCCCTGAAAGCACGGCGAACACCAGAACTTGTCCGGTTCATGCGGTGATCGGCCTCGGTTCTAAGACGGATAAACTGTTCGTAAAATCATTTTATTGACCTGTTCGTTCGCGTATTTGAAACTGATATTAACTGATCTGTGATCTATCATAAATAACCAGAATAACTCGTACACGAATGCTTCCCCCGAATACCAGTTGTGCAATTATGCAACTAGATTGCATAATTGCACAAGATATGCTGTGATGAAGGTGTTCAATAGTCCTACTTTCCAGCAATAAGTAAGCGTGGCACTGCACGGGCATTGAGCGCTTTCAGAATCGCAAGAACTCTGACATCAAAAATCATCGCCGCTCACCAAAACCTGTCAAATATACGCACCGTACACTTGATGTTTGGTTCCTGCTTCCACGAGCGTTGCATGTTTTACCACGTCTTACATACTCTCCGCAGGCGTAACTTCCGGCCGAGCTGGCCGTAGTTTTTCAAGTCAACTAAATCAACTGCGCCAGGTTTACCGCCGCATTCAAGTCGCGATCGATCACCAACCCGCAATTTTCACAATGGTATTCTCTTTCACCCAGTCCCATGGCAGGCTTTACCTGCCCACACTTCGAACAACGCTTCGTCGATGGAAAATAGCGGTCCGCGATCAGAATTTTGCAGCCATACCACTCACCAATGTATTCCAATTGCCGCCGAAACGCTGACATGCCCACATCCGCGATCGCCTGCGCCAGGTGATGATTCTTCAGCATCCCGCTCACATTCAGATCCTCCAACACTATCACTGACTTGGTTTCACCTGCACTGCGCGCAGGCGCAAGTGTCGCCAGATAAGTGGTGGCCTGATGCAATGCCTCCTTGTGAATGTTCGCCACGCGAATATGAGTTTTTGCCAGCTGCTTCACGGCTTTCTTCCGATTGGCGCTCCCCTTGTTGGAGCCGCATCGAGATACGCATAGTTTGGTTTTCGAAATCAGACTGAATGACTTATCAGGTCGCTTTAAAAAACTCCCAGTGAAATGTTGAAATTGTTATTTTTCAGGCAGGTTACTGTCCATTTGAGGTTTGTTTCCCGGTCTAAAGCGAGTTAGTTTCATCTTTCTACTTTTATTTCCGGCCTCGAAACTTTCGACCACGGCTTGAATAGGCAAGAATCTTGCATGGATACCGTGAAAGCATTATAATTAGATCGATGGCCATTCGTTCCTTCGGCGACAGCGCTACCGCAGATTTGTATCATGGAAGTAAAACGTCCCGTGCCAGACGTTTTCCGCAGAACATTATGAGCGTCGCCCTTCGAAAATTGGATATCTTAAACGCGGCTCACAAACTTGATGATTTACGATCCCCACCAGGGAATCGCCTGGAAGCTCTGAAGGGCGACCTTGAAGGATTTCACAGTATTCGCGTGAACGATCAATGGCGAATTACTTTCCAATGGAATGATGGCGTCCAAGATGTTTCACTGATAGATTACCACTGATGAGGTACCATGCTCCCTGAAAACCGAATGCCCACCCATCCCGGCGAAATCTTGCTGGAAGAATTTCTCAACCCGCTCGGGCTTTCGCAAGTTGCCTTTGCTGGACATATTGGTGTACCCGTTCAGCGTGTTAATGAAATTGTTCGTGGCAAACGTGGAATTACGCCGGAAAGCGCCTGGTTGTTTGCCGAAGCATTCGGCACAAGCCCGGAATTCTGGCTCAATCTGCAATCTAATTATGATTTAGTGCGTTCCAAGCCAAAGCGACAAATAGCGCGTATTGCTGTCATCGCATAAATTGGATCCAACCCACCCTAGCCCGTCGGGACTAACGTCCTTTAGTTTTGGTCGAATGTCTTGTCTCCGAATACCATCTTCCGATAAATTTGAACTGATAGGAACTTCTACTTTTAGTTCACTAAGTGAACTGAGTTTATATTGCCTATCGAGGGTTACCCCAGTTGCAGTGATAGAATGTCAACTTGTAAATAAGGCTCAGCAAAACAACGGCTGGCGGCAAGGGCGGGACTCGTCGCGCCCTGCTTGATCCATGCTTTCCATAGATTCGGAGCCTGGTTTGTATAATGTTCTTGAGGAAGTAAAGCAACGATCAGACTGGCATCAACGCAAACTTTCTCATTCCTCATCTTTTTACCGTCGTGTCAATTGGATATCGTCAGCGCTGGAAGGCAACTCACCATATTTCATTAGCATGATTTTTTGAAACTGGCCCAGTTTTCCCACCTGTTGCATGCGTTTTCTTCGGCGGAGCTCGTTCCCGATAGCTTTTGCTACAAAGCTTGAGCGCTGACCGGAAGGAACAGCGCGTTTTACTGACTCCCATAAATCTCTGAGAAGAGCAATCGTTATCCGGGTTACCTGGCGCATATGATCTCCATTAGTTTCGTTACAGTCTTTCATCCAATTAAATCACACAAAGGCTTGATGATTTGTAAATATTTCAAAAATTTTTTTCTAGATTTTACTCTTGACAGGATTTTAAAACAGTCGTATATTTGCGGTCGTAATCAGTGGTGTCCCGGCGGATGCCACTTTTTTTTATTAATCCACCCTTGAAAGGCCCTTCCCGTCCGTTGGGAAGGGCCTTTCGCGTTTAATTCCGAAATATTTTCAAGGAGAACCTGATGTTCACAAAGGTCGATGCACTGGCAATAAAAGTACTTAACTTTGTTTTTTCTCGCCGGGCCGGCAGTTCTGGCTTCGGCACCGAAGCGGTCATGATCATGATCGTGGCAGCCCTGGCAGCCGTGATGGGGCTGGCACGCGATGCGATCGGCGCACTTATTCAACGCGGCATCTCGATGATCAGCGGTAACTAACTCATGATCAAGTTCCTGTTTGGCAAGCGCGCCTCTTCCGGTTTTGCCCAGGCTGCCATCGTTTTACCGATCCTGGCCATGCTTACGATTGGCCTGATCAACATACCGGTAGCTGCCTTTGCCTCCGTTCATGCGGCCAATGCCGCTAACTATGGCGCAAGAGTAGGCAGCGTCTACCAGCGCGGTGCTGCCCAGGCAGCATACGATGGAGCGATGCGCGAGGCAACTTCGATAGGTGTCGGCTCCTACACTGTTGGTGTGACAGGTGGCGGCTTTCCTGGCGCAACCATTACGGTTCAAGTGCGCTGGTCAGTCCCCAACCTGGTCGGTCCAATCCTTGCGGCCTTTGGCGCCGGTGGCGGATCTTCCGAGATCACAGGTGTATCAGTCTCAACATTTCGCCAGGAAGGCTGGTAGGTGTGAAAGATTCCGAACGAGGCAATGCCATGGCCTGGATGGCGATCATCATGGTTTTTCTGATGATACCAATGATGGGACTTACAGTGGACCTGACCCGCGCCATGTATGTGCGCACCCACCTGCAGGCAGCCAACGATGCCGGATGCCAGGCCGCAGCAGACTCGATCCGCGTTCCATTGTTTCAAAATACAGGAAAACAAGAAATCAATGCATCGCTGATGTATTCCAGAGCGGCAGGTGTCTTCAATGCAACCCTGAGAGATGCAAACCAGGTCAGTTTCTCACCGACCCTGGCTCTGCAACTTCAGACACCCACTTCGGTAGAATGCACGGCCAGCGCCACAGTTGAACGGCTGATCCCTTCGGTTGTCCCGCACATCAACATCACGTTAAAAACTGTATCGGAAATGCGAGCGCTCACCAAACCATAATTTGCGAATTTATGGTTTCAGCAGCATCAAGGATGATCACCTGTGGAATATTGCATCAGCTCAAAGGATAATTTCGTGGAAATTGAACTGAGTCTCGGAAGGGCAAATTATCTACGCGAAATTTCACTGGCCCTGTTCCTCCTTTCCCTCATGGGCATGGGTTGGCTGGGAAGGTCAGTCACCCAGGCTGGATCTGATGGGAATGCGCAAATTCTAACCTGGTCCAATTACCAGCTTGGAAAAGCAGAGAATGCCTATCTGGAGGAGCGAAAAATATTAAGAGAAGATGCTGATACGCTTATGAAAATGCTCGGGCAGGAAAACATTCCTGGTCCAGTTGCAGTCCAGGTCGCAGCAAATCGCATAATAGATCATTCAAATTCAGGAGTAACCGAATTGTCCGCTGCCCGCAAGGCGCTTACCAATGCAGCTGTCACAGTGCGAGATTGGTCTGTTGGACTGGTAGATAAAAACACGGCCATCCAATCCGTTCAGGCTGCGGTTTCTCTGTTGGAGGAGTAAAGGATGTTACCTCAACAAAACCGAATCTTTGATGACCTCTATGAAGTCGAACGGAACAAACGCAAAGCTGCAGAAAGCGGCACCCAGGATCTGATGGATCTGCTGCGAGTAATTGCGATGCGAATGGACGGGTTGCACTACGAGCAGATGTGTAAAGAAGATCCAACCATCCCAGCACGCTGGTCCATCTTTGATTGGAAAAAATATTTCCTGTCCATACAGCCTCCAGCCAGCAATTCAGGCAACGATTGGGGTGGACATACGCGGAACAGTAAACCAGCAGACAACTTTGCGGAAGAAAATATCCATCTGCGGGCAGCAAAAGCAAAACTACAGGAACAACTTGATGAGGCGCAAGTTGAACTCATGAAAATAAAAAACGCTCCCACCAGGAACGCCAAAAAACATAAGCTGACAGCGGTCCCGGCCGCCAACACCCCTCCTGGCGACCAGGGGATCCCAAAGTCAACAGTAAAAAATGATGAAGCACTCCCCATAACCACCACTGATCCAGCCCTGGCAGCGCAGGCTCTCAAGGAACCATCTTCATACGCCGGAATTTTGATGGATTTCCAGAAATTTCTGCTTCATCCGGTGCAGCCCCCTGAAGAATATGCGCTTCTATCCTCAGATGGACGCTCCTGGCAGCGTTATACCGGCATTATCTACCTGCTTGGAAAATGGGGCATAACTTCCAAAATCGAGATCGATGCACTCGTAGCCCAGGCAAATGGAATTTCGAGTGGGTCTGGCAGTATAAGGAACACGCTCGAAAGATTGGCCGAATACAAATACCTGCATACCCAGGTCCTGGTAATGGATAAGATTGGTGTCGCGCTCCGTTTCTATCGATTGACTGAGGAAGGTCGCGCTTTATACAAGGCCATCACCAGAGAAGATGCAGCTGAATCAGAATGGACACGCCTGGACAAACACACCACGAGTGATTCTTCTGAGGAAAACACCTGCGCCTGCCTGGCGTTCGCGATGCATGCCCGCCGTCGTGGATGGGGCTTCAGGGTTCTTACTGGCGAAGGGATCCTGTTCACAGCAAACATGCAGGTCAAACGCGATCAAGAAAATTTCAATGTCAGGTTGGTTTTGAAGCCCTTGTCCTCTGGAGACGCGGCTGGATTACATGTCCTTGCTGAAGAGAACGGTGGGCGGGTAGCATTTTGCACGGCAACAGAAGAAATGCGAAAGGACCTGGTTCAATTCTGTCGCCAGCAGAACCTGCCCGGATTGGCAACCGACCTGGCTTCGCTGATGGCTCCTGGATACACCAAATTAAATCTAACCGATGAGTTGTGGAAGGAATCCTGGTGATCACATCCATTGGAAGCGCGGGCATCACCTGCGCAGCGGGTTCGATTCCCGCATGGATGTCTGGTGAAAGCAATATTTCGCATTTAAAAAAACTTGTCACTTTGATAATTTTTTCCCTGTCGAAATTTGCCTTCCCAGCCTGTCTTTTAGACGGCAGACTGTCTTTCAGACGTCTTTGATAGAGAGTTTTGGTTAATTCCACTTCTCTCTATCAATCTTCAAAACTACAGCCTTGTTGGCGCAGCATCCAGGTTCGATCCCTGGCAGGGCTTTTGGGCCGCACCTTAATAACTGAAGACCGGAAACCTCCAGGTTTCCATTGCCAATCCTGGTACAAGCAGAGGTCAATAATTTATTTTGCCCTCGCTGAAACCGGGGGCGCATTTGGAATTGGAGGATAAAAAACTAATGGACACAAACGAACCTACAGGCTGGGTCAAGATGTATCACCCGTACGGGCCTCAGGTGACATTGCCTGTGCCTACACTTGCACGTCTCACGATCCCGCAAGCTGCAGACATGCTGGCTTCTGTCAGCGCCTATATGGATGCAGGCTTCCTGGTCAACGCACCGGGGTTGGAAGATGGCGAACTGTCGGAGGAAGTCAATGCTGTTGCCCGCCGCGAAGCAAAGGATGAGACGATCATCATCGACTTTTATTCGAGCAACATCAAATTGCAGAAAAAATTTATGCACATCTACTTGAACAACGATTCAGATGCTGCTGCCTTCGAAGAAGCGACTTCGATCAAAATAGCAACGATCCCGGTTTACGACGGGACCATTGCCATCACTCGAGACGACAGCAAAGCCGGCAAGTATATGCGCGATCTGCCTCGCCCAATCAAGCTGATCTGGAAACTCTCACCAAAATGGGATGAGTGGAAGGTAGCCGGCGGCGAAGGCCAGGAACCTCGCAAGCGCCTGCTGGTCCGGTATGATGCCGCATCACCAGGGTTATCGAAAACAGCTCCTGAAGCTCCCCAGGTTTCCCCGACCAGCGAAAACTGGGGATTGTACGTCGTACCAACCGAGCTCAATATCCCCGAATCTGGCAGAACCCTGTCCGCGATTCCTGTAACCCGCGTAACCTGGTTCGCCAACGGGAACGCCCAATCTATCCATGGCAAAGCCTTGAAAGCTGCTTGTCAGGCTTTCCTGGTCCAGTCTGCGGCATCAGGTGCCTAGTTTTCCCGGTGTTCAATGCCCACATGAGAGAGGCTCTCCGCCTCTCTCACCTGAAATCCATCAGATGGTGACAACCTTCTGTAGATCCGGTACCTTAATAACTTCGATACATCACCGCAATCCAGTCCATTATGTCGCTGCGATGTTATCGATTAACTTGCACAGGTAATTATTATTTTCCATTATTTTATTCCCGGCGACGTATTTTTTAGCGTCCGCAGGTTCGCGACCTGCCGGGAAGACTAGGCCTTGCAGGAAGGTATTCCGGTTTTCGGAAAAGCCATATTGGCATCCTGTTATTTTTGCTCTCATCAGATTGTCCAGCTCATTTTCCTCGTCGCCGCCCAAGCGACTTTCGCTCTCCGGGCATGCCAGAGGAAAAGATTCCGGACTCTGTTGGAGAGCGTACGCGAGATGGAGAGACTTCACGCCTCTCCATCTCGATCTTCCATCCATTGCACCTGGTTTGCAATCCGGCAAGCCAGGTGGGCACGGCTGCGGTCGCCGGGTTCGAGACCCGGATGGATGACCTGCGGATGGGGCCGATCACAAATCCTGCAAATCATCGAATTGCGCATCTCTCTCAATTTTTGTTATCACCGGCTGCCTTTGAATAACCAGGGAACTGGCTTTCGAGGGGAGCGGGCGATCACCTGCTCTGGGGTTTTCAACCCCTCACAGTTATGAGAGAGGTGCGCAATGGATGCCGTTATCGTAGTTGCCGCTGTCCTGGTAGTGATTGTTATGATTACCTGGGCAATTAAACTCTTCCAGTACATTCATTCTGGCGAGTGGCAGATCGATGAGAGGCTAAGATCTCTTTAGTCGATCCGGTAGCGTTGCGGGTGGTTTGGTCAGGGCGAGAAATCGGCCTCATCCGCAACTAAAAATCCACCCAATATTTAGCTCTCGGCAACACAGGAGGAATTACGAATTGACAACCTTACAAATACCCACGACTTACGAGCGATTTGATATGAACTCGGTACAAATTGCCGGAACAGTCCAAAAAATTCGCCCTTTCAACGCACATCACGTCCTTGTTCACATGTCATCCGGGGCAAACCGGATCACCCTGGCGCTGCCAGACGAACACGATATCACGCTTCTTCCCGGTGAGAACGTTCGTGTTCATGGCTGGCTGGAAGATGTACCTTATGATGAATCCTTTTCATCCTTTATGCAGCGAGCCGGTAGACAGGACCTGCTGGATAAGTACGAAGAACTGGCTGCCATAAAAGAAGTGGCAATTCAACGGGCATTAACGGTGATCACTCCATCAACGACTCAAAACATTGAAGTCCCTGAAGATAATCTCGATCCAGACAACACCGTCCGGATCGAAGGGGTCGTTGTTCGCACCTGGGCATACAGCCGCAATCTTTACGTTCGGCTGGCTGTTTATGACGAACATGCCATCGCAATAAATGGTGATGCCCGTAATGGGTTGCCCAGGCGCAAGGCGCGCTATATCACCGTTCAATTCACGAACGGAGTTGTCGATGGGCGGGAGTTGAGATTGGGGAAGGCTGGTGGTGACTTCGCACCCGCATTGATATGCCGCGATAGCAGAATCCGAATCTCAGGAAAACTGAAAGGCCGTATTTATATTGAAACGATGCGTGAGTGGCTCTCCCGCGCCAAACAAACCGAAGTCACATCAACCTTACCCAATAGCGATACTCTATTGGATGATGTCAGGGCCCGTTATGGACAGGTAGTCATCGAGGCGAACAGAATACTTCAATTCGGATAGGTTATTTTTTTATAAATTTGCCAGTTGAGAGAATTTTTTTCCAAAATCATCATCTGCGCCAGCGAATAAATTCCAAGACCAGTACCTATCCCAGGATTACTTCAAGGCGATAACCAGCCTGGGTAGTCTAATACGGAACGCCAGCTATCCCAAAGACCAGAGGCATCATGCCTGCTGGTCTTTTATTTTCGCCCAGCCACCGCTTTGTGCGGTTTGCGGAAAATCACTTCCCATCTTTTTTTCTCACAGGAGCACACAGGATGTCTATTTTCACTGGTTTCAAGTTGCGCACACCAGTTGGCCACTTGTCGGAAGATGAACAGCGGGCCTTGATCAAGTTTGTTCTGGCTCGGGTGGCAGTCCAGCCTGACATCGCCAACGAAGTGAAGCTGGTTCTCGAAGGGCGGCGGGATATCTGTAATCTTAGCCCGGACACACTTTCTGTTCTGCGGCAAATTACTAACGATTTTTTTGCAGCAGGAAAACCGCGTACAGATAGTGAGCCCGTCTTCGCAGCGCCTATCAAGTTAGCGCCCACAATTTGATGACCACAGTTTCCATTTTCTCCATGTTTCTCTGGATTTCCAAACAGTTTCACCATTTTTCTTAATCCATTGCATTGCATCTGCCTGCTCTGCAACCTATTCCGTTTCACATAAAGGAGTTTCACCATGCCCGCATCTTATATTGCACCGATAATCATCGTAGGAAACCTGGGACGCGACCCAGAAATGCGTTTCACCCCATTCGGCAAACCTGTCACTGATTTCTCGGTGGCTGTAAACCGGCATTACGCTTCCGCAAGTGGCGAACTAGTCAAGGAAACAATCTGGTTCAAGATCACTGCCTGGGGAAAACAGGCCGAAATTTGCAGCGAACATCTGAAGAAGGGTGCCAGCGTGCTGGTTGAAGGCCGACTCGAGTACGATGGCCTCACCGGTGGACCGCAGACCTGGGAAGGCTCGGATGGAAAAACGCATTCAGGCTTTGGAATCGTAGCCAGCCAGGTACGCTTTAACTCGCCGGCCAATGCCAGCAATGCACCTGCCGGATCCACAGAGACCGGTCCCGGCGACGATGATCTCCCATTTTGATTTGGTCACTGGAATAACAATCGTAAGTTGAAAAGGCAATCAGCCTGGTCACAAACAACAAACGGACAGGTCCTTGCGACCCGTCCGTTTCTGTTTGCGGCTGAGGTAGATGCCTGCAACTCGCCAAATTCAATATATCTATCTACCAACCTCAGGGGTTTCTTAAAGTCGACAAGCAAGCGCGAGAACCAAGTAAGGTTTAGCGCAGAAAAGTCGTCTGGATTGGGCATGGTTGGTGGAATCATGTTTGTTCAATAAAGCAATTACCAGATTATTGATGATAGCCATTGAACGAGCCATAGGCTTGCGTG
>Ga0172369_10002115_pt1 | contig 27883 bp, 20 predicted proteins | sample LakKiv25m_FD_114539 | JGI IMG/M metagenome (GOLD analysis project Ga0172369, IMG submission 114539) | Freshwater microbial communities from Kabuno Bay, South-Kivu, Congo - kab_022012_11.25m | ecosystem: Environmental > Aquatic > Freshwater > Lake | place: Democratic Republic of the Congo...
ATACTTCCTCTCATCTCATGTGTCCTAGCATTGCTGACTAGCTTGCTCCTGATCCGAGCAATACCACGTAGAATGTTCGCCTTCGCCATAGCACTCGTTTTCTTATTTGGAATTCTATCTCACGTTCGAGTTTTTCTTCTTCCTTCTGTTCTTGCCCAACTCACAGACGCAACGCCAGGCATTAGTGATACATTTCATAGGTGTTTGGTCTGCTTTCTCGTGATATCAATTGTCCTCATCGCCGTCTTAGCCGGGCGTTTCATCGCGTCTCATATCTACACCATGGCTAGTTCATTTATCGCTTTTCAGCTGGCGTTTATCTTCCTATGGTATGTTTCAGGCCCCGTACACCAATTTGAACTGAGGTATCGTTTGACCTACGATTACAGCAATTCATTCTCGAGAACTAGAAACGTCCTCTTGTTGGTGATCGACTCACTCTCCGCTGCAGACTTTGATAGCATCCTGTATAGTGACAGTAAATTGGAAGATCGTTTTAGGGGATTCACGTTCTATCCGGATTCTCTTGGCGCATACCCATACACGCGGGGGGCTATTCCACACATTCTGACCGGGTTGTTCGAAGATAATTCCAAGCCCTTAACAGAATCAGTTGGCGGCAATCTACACGCAGAGTCTATTCCCGGTCTCCTAAAAAAAGCCTCCTTCAGGACGGAAGCTTACGGATTTGGAGTACCGTATGTTCTTCATGCGCCTGTCTGGGACAACATAACTGACGCAATGGACATCGTTCCAAAACCTTTTGACGTATCGAGAGTTATTTTCCAGTTCAGTCTAAAGATGGCGCCGGAGTGTTTCCACAAATATCTCATTGCACTATGGCTTAAGGCGTTTCCCCGGTGGCAAGGGACGCCATATTGGGGAATCTTATTTCCAGCTGGGATTTATGATGTTTCTAGGCTAGAAGAACTTGAGGAGAAGGCCGTGGCCGACACTGTGGCGCCAGTGTTCAAGTACGAACACTTCTGGGGGGGCCATATGCCTTACATGCTTTCTAAGCGTTTAGAATTCACTGACCCATCTTATGCAATCGGGAATCGCAAGGCGCAAGTTGGCGCCTCGATAGAATTGTGTTGCCGTTATCTAGAGGTTTTGAAGAGGTTAGAGATCTTCGACAATTCAATGATATTCATTGTAGGTGATCACGGTGTTGTGGAACAAGAGCCCTTTCCTATGATGCTTTGGAAGCCTTTCCACAATAGACAACCGCTGCGGGTATCGTCTAGACCGGTGTCTCAGGCAGACATTATCAAAACAATCTGCGATGAGTTCGGTATATCTTTGATTAGGGAATACGGGGAATCTTTACGCTGTGAAAAAGAAAACGCCTCAATAATTAGAAGATATTTCACTTTCTGTGGGAATCATCTTGGCGAGCCGCAGGGTTATTTGCCCGAGTTGAAGGAGTGCTTAGTTAGCGGGAAGATGGATGGATTTATGTCACTGATTCCGACGTTTGCCAGATTTACTCCCGGCAGGAAGCTGTTAACGCCTCGACTGGGAGTCGGGTCTGTACTCAAGTTTAGGAAAGACGGAAACTACTTTGGCTACACGAGCGTCTTGGGCTGGAGTTGGCCACATCGCGATATAGTATGGAGTAACGGTGGATCAGCAGCGCTGTATTTGCCTATGACGACTCCTGGGCAATCAATGAATATAGCGATTCGATGTCGACCGTTTGTTGCAGGTTCAAATGACGTTCAGCAGACGCTAAGAGTAACTAACTCCAACAAATGCGTTCTGTTTGAAGGAACACTGCTTGAACCGACCACAGTGGTATTCCAAGTATCACCGGACGCATTGGTCGGAGATCTGCTGACTTTGCAATTCGAATTCCCAAACGCTGCTTCTGAGACAAATTTGGAATTCGAATTGAGTGCGGCTCCCTCCATTGGTTTTGAGTCCCTAACAATAATGAGGTGACCATGGGCACATATGCCTATAAGGCAACGAATGCCTTATCGGCAATCACGATCTCTTCTCTTCTAACACGGCGTAATTGATGGCTTTGTTTCCGGTTGCGGACCAGTGATAATCTACAGCTCGGATGTCTCTCACTATCTCCTTGCTCTCCAGAAAATCTGGTCTCACATAATAATAGTGGGTGTCATACGGGCTTTCACCGAATACTGCGGCTAGAATGTACCCTTTTCTCTCTGCATAATGTTTTAGGGTCATGACCATTTCGAACCATTTCCCCGAGGTGTTGCCTGGGGGCACGAGGGGTGAAAACCATTCATGGAAAACTATGATATGCGGTTTGAAACGATCTAAATACGCTTCGGTGATCTGTCCGTTGTGTGCGATCCACTGGTCGTTCAATCCCCATGTGTCGAGGGCCTTCCAGCCGGAATAGAGCGGCAGCAGCCCAGCCTCCGTGGTGGCAATAGTGAATCCGCGATCCTTATAATAGGATAGCATCTTCCCCATATCATAGAGTCCGTCCTTGTGACAGACCGCCGTCTTTCCCAGAGAGGCGCCGTAAAAGAGAACAATAATCGAGAGAAAGGCAATAAGGAAGGCAGAGACTGACTTTTTTCGAAGGTTCAGGTCAGCCCATTTTGGGAAGGAAAAGTCTTCACGGATGCCTTCAATAAGCGGGTACCAGCACATAACTGAAAGTGGCATCAGCGCATACTGAAAGCGACCCCAGAAATTCGTATCATGAGCTATCAGAATAAATGCTGACGCGAATCCCACAATTGGAACAACGAACCCAACCGTCAATCGCGAAGTTTGCTTGGAATAAAAACCCACGATGAAAGCCCAGATCACGGGGAGGCACATCTTGAATGTGTACCACGCCGAAAGCTTGAAACTCCACGAATAGAGCAAGCCGCCCCCCTTTTTATAGTACGGATTTGGCAAGGGGTACCCAAAGTAGCTCCACCGCCATAAAAAATAACCCCCTCCGATCAAGGCAAAGACTGCAATATAACTCCACAAGGTCTTTGTCAGATGGGAGATTCCGCACGTATATACGAGGGTGACAGTCATCAAAGCCGTGAGGATGAGCCCCTCTGGCCGTATCATGGCCGTAATAATCGCAGACAAAGCATAGACTGAAGCTGTCACTCGGGTCTCTTCTGCCTGGATCGTTCGAAGAACAACGTACCATGTGACCGTGGCAAACAGCGCAAAGAAAGGCGTTCCAAAATAAGCAGCCACATAGTACAGGCCTGGTCCAACGGCGAGATAAGCCGAGGAAACAAATGACGAGACCATGTCTGCCCTGAACAGATGCCTGAGAGTCAGGTACACAATCCATACCGTCAGGATGTGAGACAAGAACCCGATACAGCGGATCGCTATTTCCAAAGAGAGACCCGTCTTAACAAGGAGCCCTACGCAAATCACTAACAGAAAGTCCGTGGCGCCATCTACCGGCGGCTCTCCTACATTCCAGACGATTCCGTGGCCGTTTGCAAAATTCTGGGCATATCGCATAAGGATTGCGGCATCTTCAAAAGGAGGGCACGAGAAGTCTATAAAGTAGGCGGCGTAAAGTACGGCAGCACCGGCCAAGGCGGACAAAGCCAATGCGTCTGGAGCCAATGAATTTCGTAGCGTAATCCGCTCGTTCATCAAAGACCCTTAGTTTGCTCTGAATCCCTCGCCGAGCCTATCTCAACCGAGGCACAATGGCAATATTAGTACCCATTGGTGGCTTGGCATAATCGATTCGCAAAGTGATGGGACTAAAACGCATGGGAATGTTACCAATGTCATAGGATTGAAGGGATCCTCCTAATTCACCGTACCTAAGTTTTTCGGTTTTAGGCCTACCGCCTAGGGTGGCGATCATGACCCCCTTGTAAAGGTCGTCTCGGTCATACCAGAGGTACTGGGTGTAGTGCTCCGGTTTGACGCTTTCTCCCACGGTTGCTCGAATGAATCCCCTGTATTGACCATAAAGATTGAGAAGAGTGTACTTTCGATAGGCTTCGTTGTACGGGGCATACCCGAGAATGTCCCCTGTCTTGGTACTAACTATCCAGCGGGCGGCTTCGTAATTGAGACGAGGTACGAGGATAAAGTTTGTATAGTCGATGGCATCCTTCTGGTCCTCGGCCTGAATCTCTAGGGGACGACCGATGTCCAGAGGATTCAGGGCTCCCGCGAAGACCCTGTTGCAACAAGAAACTAAGAGCAACGCTAAGACGAGCAATGAGCGTGACACCATTCCATTCATTTTCAGTCTCCTTGTTAACGGATTATCTATAACTCGTTTAGCAAATATGGACAACCTATTCTATTAAAAAGATTTGCAGAGAAGCATAACAGGATGGAAAATCACTTATCCTTAGGACAGTTCTTTGCATCTGCATAGCGATCGCGAAAAACAGTGGATACAATCTGCCTGAATTTCCCATTCGAATCTCTCGGGATTTCATCTAAGTACTCCAGTTCAATTCTTATCTCACTTCCAAGATACTTCCGAAGTTCCTCGATGAGAGCCTTCTCATGCTTTGTCCCAAAGTGGGGCGACCTAACAATTTTCACCGTCACATGATGCAATGCGTCTTGCCATAACTGAGCCTCTTCGATGGCATCAGTGTTCTTGAATATAAAATCGAGCCTTCCGAGATAGCGTCCGTCCGGGGTAATGATGTATGACTCAATCCGGCCGTCTATTTTTTCCACAAGAGGTGCTTGGCGGCCACAGGGACATTTGGCATAGGACAACGTTGCAATATCTCCTATATTATACCTAATCAAAGGCATAGCGGGATTAGTAAGGCCGGTGCACACAATCCGTCTTACATGATCTGGCATCCCGGGGAGTGGAAGAAATTCTATTATGCCGAACTCCATGTCCACATGGTAGTTATGGTATTCGCATTCGCTGATGTTTCCGCAATTTTCTGAGGCTCCGTATTGATCAGTGACCCGTGTCTCAAATGCCTGCTGAATTATCCTTCGCTGATGAGGAAGCAGGGTTTCTGAACCCGTCACAGTCATCTTGGGGGGATGGGCAAGTTTCAGTCCATTATCCAGAAGATAGGTTGAGAAGAGATATAGGCCCGATGGATAACCCGCAAAGTATTTTGCATCCCTTTTGAGAAGATAATGGTAGAGAGCTTCCATGTTGGGCCTGTTCATGTGGTGGATAGACACATAGGTTTGATGCATTGGGAGGTTTCTTCGCCAGATAGGTTCTTTGATATCTCTTAGAGGAACGACCGGTCTGCCGGCAAACTCAACGAATGAGTCTCTTATATCAAGCTGGAATCTCCGTCTGTGTCGCCACCAGACTGCCCACTGCCAGGTGTGGGTATCTCGGTCAGAGACTAGGTTGAGGGCTGTGCCGGTAGTTCCACCCGTGAAAACCCGTACCTTTCTCCGTTCTGGCCAGTTCCACGCCCGCATGTGGGCATAGTGTTTCCTAATAGTACTCTTTTCGAGAACAGGAATCTTTTTTAAGTCTTCGGCTTTACGGATGTCAGATGGCCTGAGGTGCAACTCATCAAAAACCTTCCTATAATACTGGCAGTTATCATAAGCATGGCGGACTAAATTACGGAGACGCTCATCCTGATACGCCTTCTGTTCCTCCACAGACCACCACTGAGATTCCTCTAGAAACTTCAATACCTGATGGAACTTCTTGCTGTAACGCGTAAGAAATGTCCAGATGCCCACTGTCGACCACGCCATGTTCTGAAACCAGGCAGGCGTATAGACATAAATGTTTTGGAAAGTCTTTCTAAACATTGCTGACACTGTTAATAGTAATCTTCAGCCTGTAGAGCTAACGGATTCGAATTTAAACAGCCCTTTTTTCTCTTGATCGCTGTCTCTTGGTCGCTAGACTTTTTCCAGCCCTTTGGATAGCTGATTACTCAGAACGGGTAGCGCGTAAGCCAGGGCCAGCATCACGCAATAAAGGTAAAAATACTGTTGATAATGATACATGGAAACGATGCGATGAGGCAGCGAGCCAATAAGAACCCCAAAAAGCGCAGCAGAGACGGTATATATAAGGTAATTGTTCGATTTGGCCGCAACCCAATAACGTCTCATGGCGGCAAATAGCATAGAGTAATAAATCGCGGCGGCTATTATTCCCTGTTCCGCGAGAATAAGCAGGTATTGATTGTGAACGGTATACAACCATTTACCTCGCTCTTGCACTGGGATGTACTGATCTATGTCAAAATTGTAGTTACCCAGCCCTACTCCTGTAATAAGATGGGTCTTAATAATATTGAGCGCGGTAAGCATTAACGGTATTCTATCCTGGCCGTATAGCCTTGTGGTGAACTGCTGATACACAAGGGGAACCATTAGAACAAGGAGAAATGTTCCAACAATAAACAGATACGCTGCCTTCTTGAAAGAGATCCAGCCCCTCCTCTGGGTCATTACCACGACGACTATCGAGCCAAGTAAGAGCGATGCTCCTGCTATTCTTACCTTCGTTGTCATTACGCCAAGCGCGATAAGAACCATCGCCATTAATGCAGCAAAACGCTTCGCAGGTTCTGTATAGACTAGGTATCCCGCCAAGAAGATGGGGAAGATTGTAACGAGAAATACCGCGTGGGTATCAGGCCCCCCGTAGAAACCGGGAGATCGGAATCCAGCCTCGGCGCCGGGGGCTGCCACAAGCCCGCCGTATATGGTATATGTCGTTCGGGTCACATACTGAAAGACTAAGTATACAGCTTGGACAATTCCCATGGCCATTAGAGCCAGGACTACTATTCTGAGGTCCTTTTCATCTCGCATGGTATTTACCAGCGTCAGGTACAGGAGGAAGCCTTTCACCATAACAAATGCTTCGAAGAGACTAAACATAGGATCCCTAGCGACCATCATGCTCAAAAGAACAGAAACTACTATCCATGACAGAAAGAGCGCACCTATGGGATTGCCCATTGTGAAACCGGGCCCCTTCGATTGCCTCCTAGCAACGGCTTGCCCCCAGTACCCGATCAGCACCACTAGCACCACGTCAACTGAGTCGATGCGGATGCCTGAGGAAAAAAGCACTGACTCGAAAGGCATCCTTTCGTAAACCACGTGCCTGCCAAGTCCAAACGTTATCCCAAAAACCACCATGAAAAGGAGGAACGACTTGGCGTCTTTCATGAAGAATCCCAGGGCAGCCAAGAAGAGTATGCCGCCGTTGACATAGATGAAAACACGCCAGCCTCCGCCCAATGCCATGACATAGAAAAAACCCAAGAAGAAAAGGCCAAACAGCGCCACTATCGCCAGGATGCCTCGTCGTGAAGAATTCACTGCATGTTCCATGACTATCCCCTCATGGTCGTATTGGCGCCCTGGATCCGCTGGTGCTGGGAATCAGTACGCTACACACCGAGTTTCGCATCGAAGACTTTACCACCCGAACACGCTCGGTCATTCTTAATAAGCGCCTTTGGCCTTTATTACCGCTATAATCGTTTTTATAAGAATCTTGAGGTCAAATAGAATTGAGTAGTTGCGCACATAATGTACGTCGTATTCTGTGTTCAGATGCATGGGCAAGTCCGCTCTGCCTGATATCTGCCACCACCCTGTAATACCGGGGGGAACACTCACTCGCTGCCACTGCCAGTGGTCGTACAGTTCAGTGATGAATGGTTGCTCAGGTCTAGGCCCTACAAGAGACATCTCTCCCTTCAGTACGTTGAAGACCTGGGGGAGTTCATCAAGAGAATATTTGCGGAGCCACTTCCCTACCCGAGTGACCCTGGGATCGTCTCTTAATTTGTATATCTTTTCACCTTTCTCGTCTTCCATTACAACCTTGTCTTGCACAAGCTCGGTCCCATTTATCATACTTCGAAACTTATACATACGAAAAATTTTGCCGTTTTCTCCAACCCTTCGTACGGTAATGATCCCAGGGCCTTGGGAATCCGTCTTTATGAGGAGCCAGATCAAAACAAGAAGAGGCCACCCCAAGATTAAGACAGCCGCGCAGATTGAAATATCAAGCACGCGTTTACGTACCCGGGCCGGTCCCCTGATTATCGGTTCTCGGAGGCCTATGAGTAATGTTTCGCCGAATCTTTGGACATCTGATTGCACAAGGGCCAGACTATATAGGTCAGGCGCCATGTATATCCGGACCGGCAGGCGTTCTAACTGGTGCATAATTCTCTGCAGATCGAATGGGGGCACTTCCCTTGAAACCACATCCGACCGAGCGATGATTATCATTTCAATCAGACGATCGGCAACGATCTTATCAATTCGGTCAACCAACCCGAGAAAGGGCTTGGGAAGTTTGACATCCTTCGGAATTTGCGTGTCGCAAAAACCTTCAAGCCTCAAAAGAGACGTCCTGTCTGAGTCGACATTGTTCGCCACACGAACAGCATTTTCAAGCGTTCCTACGATCAGTACCGGTATTATTTTTCCCGCCCTTTGTTTCCATCCGATGTAGGCAGCCATGCCATAGCGAACGGCGATCAATGCGGCATAATTCGCCGAGGCATAATACAATACTAGCAAACGCGATGTTTGTCTAAAGCTTAAGAAAAGTAGTCCTGCAAAGACGGCAACGCCTAGGACGTACGCCGACGTGAAAGATCCTAGATTCTTGGATACACGCGTCAGGCGGTCCATCTCGTACCTGCCCGTGAGTACAAAAACTATGTGCCAAAGCAGACCCTGCAATATATAGATCAAGGGGCTGGGCAAGACCTCCTCGGGTTCCATAAGCCTACCCGGGAGATACGGCCTAAACTCAACCGCGGCAGCCAGAACCACTATGCTGACCACCACGTCAAGAAACATGAGCCACAATTTGTACCTGCGGTAACCATCTTGCATGCGGCTTGTCCTAAATTATAGGCGTCAACGCTCTGCGGTGAGTTCGGAATATACTCTTTCTAACTCTTCGATTCCCGTGGGTGTAGCAAACTTGTCCCAAAAAGCGGTCTGAGCAGCACGGCCAAGTTTCTTTCGCAGCTCTTCATTGACGGACAATCGGATCACCGCACTAGCTATGGCCTCCGGGGAATCAGGAGGAATCATTAAGGCTGAGATTTCGTGTTGTACCATCTGGGGAATGGCGCCAACCGGCGTCACTACAATGGGCAGTCCGGCCTTCATGGCTTCGATTACGGCTATAGGCATCCCTTCACTGTGGGAGGGAAGGACGAAAACATGGGCAATGCGGAGCAGAGAGATGACAACCTCCCTTGAAAGTTCGCCCGGGAAACGAACCCATTGTTCCACGTTGTTTCCCTGGACTTGTTCCATGATCTGCATCCACTGTCCAGGGAATTCTTCGTTACCGGCAAAGACAAAACGCACCCTATCGACGCTGGTAGCTACCATGGGGACAGCTCTAAGGATGTCAAAAGTCCCCTTTCTCCAGCCGACATTTCCCACTGACACAACGACAAAGTCGTCGGGAGTGATTTGGAGAAGTTTCATCACGTCTCCCGAACCTAGCCCAGCAGGGAGAGGGGCTGTGCTGATCCAGTTAGGGATTACAACTACGTCAGCGGATGGATCGAGTTTTTTTATTTTTTCTGACCACTCATCGTATAATACGATGATCTTCTCAGGGAGCCGGAGTCCTAATCTTGTTACGAATCGCTTCAAGAGGGACGCTTCCTCATAGAACCATTTCCAATTAGTACCGTGAAGGTGCAAGAGTATTCTCGACCCAGCCAGACGCGCAAGGAGCATAAAGAAGACTACACCGTTGAATACCCATACTGACCCTTGAAAATGGACAAAAGCATAGTCCTCCCGAACAAGCATGAGAAAAAAAGTAACCCAGCGTTTAATACGGAGGTAGTTTCTCTCAAAGGCACCTGAAATCTGAGGCACAAAAAGATCGGATTTATTAAAGACATCGAAGTGATACTCCTTGGACAGTCTAGATTGGACAATACTTTCCATCACTGCGGCGATTCCACCATAAGGAGGGGGCACGGGACCGACCATAAGAATTCGCTTCACTCACAGGCCTCTTTCCGTTATGATTACAACGCAGGCATTCGCAAGGATCCGCAAAAAGGTTTTGATCTTAGCACATTGGGCATCCTTATTCAACCTGAACTCTTGGCTTGACCCAGGCTAGATGAAACAAGTACTCCAAAATCAAAAGAACGGCAAGACAGAACTTGTGGACGTCCCTGCCCCGTTGGTCAAGAACGGATATGTCCTCATAAGAACTACTAGGACGCTCATCTCCCCAGGGACTGAGAGAGCAGTTTTAGAATTTGGAAAGGCTAGTATTCTCGAGAAGGCCAGAGGAAACCCGGACAAGGTCAGAATGGTTCTAGAGCGTTTGAAGACTGAGGGGGTCCTCGAGACTTACCAGGCTGTGGCCAGGAAACTGGAACAAAGAATTCCATTGGGATACTGCAACGCCGGCATTGTTCTAGAAATAGGCAAAGGCGTCCACCATGTGCGGCCAGGAGATAGAGTGGCCTCTAACGGAAAGCATGCCGAGCTTGTAAATGTGCCGGCGAACTTGTGCGTCAAGATAGCTGACTCAGTGACCGACGATCATGCGACATTCACCGTCCTCGGGGCAATAGGGCTTGAAGGACTGCGCCTGGCCCAACCGACTTTGGGAGAAACATTTGTCGTGATAGGGCTTGGTCTGGTGGGGCTCATCACCGTTCAGCTTTTACTCGCCAACGGCTGTAGGGTGTTAGGGATTGACATGGATTCGCATCGTTTGTCCCTGGCAAGAAGGTTCGGGGCTCACGTCGTCGATCTTTCAGTGGACAGAGACCCTGTGGCAGCCGCTCTAGTATTTACTCGGGAACGAGGCGTTGACGGCGTCATCGTAACAGCATCTACTACGAGCAGCGACCCGATTCATCAAGCGGCGCAAATGTGCAGGAAGCGTGGTCGGATAATCCTAGTTGGGGTGACAGGGCTCGATCTGACACGTGAGGATTTTTACGAGAAAGAAACTTCCTTTCAGGTCTCGTGTTCTTATGGTCCCGGGCGGTACGACCCCGTGTACGAAGAGCATGGTCACGACTATCCTTTTGGCTTTGTTAGATGGACCGAACAGAGGAACATGGAAGCAATGATGGACATGTTAGAGGCGCGGAAAATAGACGTGGATAGTCTAATATCGCATCGGTTTCCTCTGGAAAAGGTGGAAGGGGCGTACGACGTCCTGTCAAGCGGCGTCCCCAGCCTCGCCATCATCTTAGAATACTACCAAGAAAGTGAACGCCCAAATCAATCCATTTGCTGCTCTACAGTTAGTCTGAGCATGGGGTATGATCGAGGCAAAGGGCTTTCCCGAAAGCCCGTTGTAAGCTTTATAGGCGCTGGCGATCATGCTGTGCGCATACTCATACCTTCTTTTGAAAAGGCTGGAGTGGTCTTTAAATCTATTGCTACGAGTACAGGTACCACCTGTTACCAGGCGGCTAAGCAATTTGGTTTTCAGAAGGCTACCACTGATGCAGATTCTGTTTTTTCAGATCCTGAAGTCGATTGCATCGTCATCGCAACTCGCCATGATACCCATGCCCGATTCACCAAGGCCGCATTGAAATCTGGAAAACATGTTTTTGTTGAGAAGCCGCTCGCAATTTCCAGAGAAGGACTAGACGATATTGTGGCTCTCTACACAGACAGCGCTACCCTGGGTCTTAGGCGCATCCTGACCGTAGGTTTTAACCGAAGGTTTGCGCCTCATATTCAGAGAATCCACGAACTAATCCACGGACATGACGGGCCCAGAAGCCTTATCATGACCGTTAATGCGGGCCGCATACCTTCTGATTCCTGGATTCAAGATTCAGCAGTAGGAGGAGGTCGCATTATTGGCGAGGGCTGTCATTTCATTGATCTTCTCAGGTATCTTGCCCAAAGTCCAATTGCGTCCGTGCAAGCGGAATCCATGGAATACTCGTCCTCTAACTTATCGTGCCCGGACACGGCTACTTTCACCTTGACGTTTCAGGACGGCTCAATGGGGACGATACACTATTTCGCCAATGGCCATAAGACATTCCCAAAAGAAAGACTCGAAGTCTTCTGTTCCGGCAAAATACTTCAGATGAACAATTTTCAGAAGCTTCAGGGCTGGGGATGGCCTCGCTTCAAGAAAACAACTCTGTGGAAACAGGATAAGGGACACGCTCATTGCGTCAAGGCGTTTGTTGATGCCGTCAGAGACGGAGGGCCACCTCCAATACCATTGGACCAACTGGTAGAGGTAACGAAGGTCAGTTTGATGGTTGACGAGCTGTTGGTTAACCGTACTTGCAGTCGCATCGAGCTTCCTCTTGGCGCCAATTTCCCCTGTAACTGAAGCCTTGAAAAGGGTATCTAACTCCACTAGACAGACTCGCATTTGTCAACAGGAGACGTAGTTGAGCTACCAATCCTTAGAAATCGGCATATCTGATGCCCACCTCCGTGTAACACCTCTGCCCGGAGGCGGCGCCAGGGTAACTGCAAAGGTGACTGATGGTCATAGCGAAGTCAGAGTCGAGGAGTGGGAGACTCGGTACAGCGTGGACGTGATCAGAGCAATTCTGGACCACGATCCACGCTACTGGCGGCTACATGGTGAATTGGTCAGAGAAGAGTCACCAGAAGGTATTCAACGCGCCCTCACCTATTATTTACTGAGCTTCTTGAGCGAGCAGGATTTTCAGAACAAGAGGATCTTGGATTTCGGATGCGGATGCGGCGCCTCGACGCTCGCCCTGTCGCGGATGTTTCCGTCCGCCGCCATCGTAGGACTGGACAGGCTGGAAGAATGTCTAAGGGTCTGTAGGCTGAAGGCTAGAGACGCGGAATGTGATAGGCTTTCGTTCGTTTCTCCAGCATCAGACTCATCCCTGCCTTCCAATATCAGAGACTTTGACTACGTTGTTCTATGCGGGGTATATGAGCACTTGCTTCCTGATGAACGAAGCTCTCTGCTGCTGGATCTGTGGTCTCATTTAACGACGCAGGGAGTCTTGTTCATTGCACAGACTCCAAACTGGTATTTTCCCTTTGAAACCCACATCACGCGTTATCCACTTCTGCATTATCTGCCTGGTCCCATCGCCTACCCGATAGCAAGAAGCGCCTATAAGAGAATATGGGGCCAAGATCAGCCGTGGGAAGAGCTGCTTCGGCTGGGGCTCCATGGAGCGAGCGTTCGTGAGATAACAAGGATCCTTAGTAGTGGAAACAATCAGTTCAATCTCTTGAAACCGTGCAGGCTGGGTATCCAAGACTGTCTAGATATTTGGCACGTAACCCTAGATAAATCAGAGTCTGGGCGGTTGAAGCAACTTACCTTTATGGTACTGAAGACCATCAAGAGGATGACTGCACTAGAGATTCCTCCATACATCAGCGTGGCGGTGCGAAAGGAGGGGTAAGCGGCTGTATCTGTTGTGGCGCGTCTGTTTGAAGACCCGCCTGTCCGTAAGGGTTCGCGGAGACATACAAACGGAGTGATTTATTGAAGCGGGTATTCAAAGTTATTGCCATCAATTCTTGTATCACTATGGTTCTCTTAGTGGCATTAGCACTGGTGGGAGAGTGGTACCTGCGTACGTACGCGCCATTATCAGATCATCGCGGGCTCTTTCGACTAACACACGATCCTGCGTGTTATGGCATGATTCCTCGGTCCGACCTTGTGAAACAAGGCGTTAGAATCACCACGAATTCTGATGGTTACCGCGATCGAGAATTTGCTGAGCCCCCAACTTCCGGCCAATTTGTTATCGCAGTACTAGGAGACTCGTACACATTCTCCCAAGGAGTGATGCAGGACTCAACCTATCCAGCAATTATGGAGAAAGTCCTAAACAGACAGGCTGGTAAAGACTATTTCCGAGTGTGGAACCTAGGTGTTTCCGGATATAACACAGAACAAGAAAGCTATATCCTTAAGACCTTCGTGCTGCCGAGAAGACCCGATTGGGTGGTGGTCGGCTACAACATAAACGATTACGAGCCAGTGAGCATACCGCCTACTGGTCCGCCAGGCAATGTGCAAGAATCACCCGACAAACTAGAGCAGAAGAACAATCGTCTGGACATCGATTTGGTCGTCATCCACTTTGTAAAGCACAAATTGGGGGACTTGGTTCGCAAGATCAAGCCAGGATGGTATCACTCCTCATACGTGAGCGACGTTAAGAAAGCCTATTTAGACGGAGAAGGCCCATGGCGCAAGGTTGCGAGTACACTCAAATCTATGAACGAAATGTGCCAGGCGGAGGGAATAGGTTTTACCGTTGCGCTTCTCCCGGCAATGTTCGACTTCACTCGATATGAGTTTGCTGACGTGCATGCCATTGTTTATGCCTTTTGCAAAGAAAACGGAATAGACGTTCTTGATGTGGCGCCCTTTCTATCAGGAATGCACTCCCCACAACTGCATGTATCTCTCATGGACCCCCATCCAAACGAAAAGGCACAAACCATTTTTGCTCAGGCAATAACGGAGCATCTTCTCAGAGTGTTCGACAAAACAAGACCGTTAGGGAAGTAGGCCCATCATGACAGAAAAGCGCATTGACAAATATTTCCGACGATTGCTGGGTTTGTTACCTGCGAATACCCAGACCATAATTAAAGGAATTATCAGCTATGTGCCGGGTATATATCGGTTCGTCGATGATACTAGATCGGTATCTGCGGAGTTCTGCTATTCTGTATGGTTGCGCCACCTGGTAATCGCACATCGGAAAGGCCTCGATACAGATCCAGACGTTTTCCTGGAATTAGGGCCGGGGAGCTCCATTGGAGTGGGTATGTGTGCAATGTTGTGCGGCGCAAAACGCCACTATGCCCTGGACGTAATCCCTTTCGCCAGACTGGATCAAAATCTCATAATCTTTGACAAGTTGGTCGAACTCTTTATGCGAAGGGAGGAAATACCTTCCGGTAGCGCGTTTTCAACCGAGGTCAAGCCCGCGCTAGCTTCGTACGAGTTTCCCAGCGATATACTCACCGATGACCGTTTGGAGAGAGGTTTGGCCGGAGAGAGGATTCAAAGAATTAGGGACGCATTAAAAAGGGCTCTAGGCGGAGAAAACTCCAAATCCGGAGAATATGACATTGACATCCATTATTTTGCTCCTTGGGCCGACGCCTCAGTATTACCAGCGAACAGCGTGGATATGGCACTTTCCAACACGGTTCTACAGTGCGTTGAAGACCTCCCGAAAGTGTATGAAGCCTTCAGCTATTGGCTCAGACCAGGCGGCTGCCTGTCCAACAATATAGACTACAGCTCCTACGGCGCCACCACCGAGTGGAACGGCCATTGGGCGTGCTCGAAATTGGAGTGGAAGTTGATGCGCGGGAATCGACTCTATCTCCTTAATAGACAGCCCCACTCGATTCATGTTGAACTGACAAAGAGGAACGGATTTCGCATCGTGACTGAGATACGAACTTCCACGACGAAAGGTATTACCAGGAAGCATCTTGCAGAGGACTTTTCCTGGCTGACGGATGAAGACATCTCAACAACTGGGGCGCTCATCCAGGCCGTCAAGGAAAACTAAAGGGCTTTAGGCCTGTTTCCCTTGTACATCTTTCCCCAACAGTTGTCGAAGCCCTTGCCATTCAGCATCCAAGCAGTCGAGGCTGACGCCTGTATGTAATCCCATGGCCTCCACTATTGGGATGGTGCGTTCCGTTGCAATATTCCCGGCAGCACCCGGTATGAATGGACAACCTCCTAGTCCCCCGATGGAGGCATCAAATCTGCGAACGCCTGCGGCCAGAGCAGCTCTTAGGTTGTCATATCCGCGTCCATGGGTGTGGTGCAGGTGCAATCCAATTCTTTCGATCCCTACAGTATTGGCGACAACACCAACGAGATCGACCACTTGATCGGGAACGCCCATGCCTGTTGTGTCTGCAAGGCATATTTCTGCTGGCGAATACCGTTCGAAGGCATCCACTAACCTCATGACCGTTTGGTAAGGAACTCTACCTTCATAGAAGCAGCCGAACGCACACATAACGCCAGCAGTAACTGTCAGCCCAGCCTCCGTGCCCTTTGAAATAACCTTAGCCGCCGTAGCAAGGGCCTCATCGATCGTGAAGCCGGTATTCTTCATGCTGTGGGTTTCAGAAGCAGAGACATATATCTCTATGTGAGGGATTCTTTCTTTAAGAGCCTGTTCCAACCCTTTTTCATTCAACACGAGGACCGAAAATCGCACACGTGGGGCCTTTTGTATCAGATGCCACACCAAATGAGTCCCTAACATTTGAGGAACTCTGCGTGGATTAACGAATGATCCGATTTGAATTCTTTGGAGTCCGCATGCGACGAGGGTGTTGACTAATCTTGCCCGAATTTCTGGTGTCAAATGTGTTTGCTCATTTTGAAGGCCATCGCGCGGACCGACTTCCTGCAAGTACACAAATGCTTCATCGCGGCCATCCGATTGATCAGTCACGCTAGAGATTGCCATGTCCGTATGACCAAGAATTCTTGAGGCTTCATTAAGTGCGATAGATCTTAACTGTGTTTCGTCCAGCTTTTTTTGCAGCGTACAGGGCGATGTCAGCGCAGCGAATCAAATCCTCGTGGTTGGTGGCATCATCAGGAAAGGCTGCAACCCCTATGGATACAGTCATGCACCCAAATGGCATTTGCTGCGCGCCTGCGATTGGCTCTTTTCGAACCGCCTCCATAATACGGGTTGCCAGAACCGATGACTCTGTTTTCAGCGTCCCAGGGAAAATAATCGCAAATTCTTCCCCGCCATACCGACTAACGACATCATAGCCCCGGCAAGTCCCTTTCAATATATTGGCCACCCTAATGAGAGCCTCGTCCCCCTCAACGTGTCCCATGACGTCATTATAGGTCTTGAAATAATCAATGTCGATCATGCAAAGGAGCACTCCAGTCTTGTGGCGCATTGCCTTTACCAGTTCAAGTTTGAGGGATTCATCAAAAAAACGCCGGTTATAGATTCCTGTTAGCGGGTCTTCATAAGACAATTGGCGGTAAAGGTCGCGTTCCTTCGCACGAAGCTTCAATTCACGCAGTTCTACCGCCTTTCGTACGGCCATCTGTATTTGATCGATGGTAAACGGCTTGATGAGGTAATCCAGGGCTCCGGCCTTCATACATTCCACGGCGTTTTCCACAGAACCGTATCCAGTGATGACAATGACGTCTGATTTGCTTCCCTGAACATTGAGGTTCCTAATAAGGGATAAGCCGTCGAGTCCTGGCATGAGCATGTCAGTCACGATAAGATCGTACGGTTGAGCTAAATTTCGCTCGAGCGCCTCCATCCCATTGCCAGACCAATCCACCGTGTATCCCATAGCCTGAATCGATTCCACGATAATGTCGCGAACCAGTGGATCGTCATCCACTACAAGCAGACGAGGAGTTGCTAGAGTCGCCTCTGAGCCCAGCTGATACCGTGAGATATCAGATTCTTCTAGAGATGCCCCTCCCGAGGTCTCTTCAGATTCTTCTTTCACGCCCACTTCTATGGGAACCATCTTACGGATCCTTTTAGCGTCTGTGCCTTGTTCCTTAGTGCGGTCAGGCTCTCTTAAACTTCTGTTGTAATGTTAGTCGGCTGCCTCCTGCCTCAGGTTCCGAGTTCCCAAGAGGCAAGGTATTTTTCCTGCTCTGATGTTAGGGTGTCTATACGAATCCCCATAGATTCGAGCTTCAGTCGAGCGATTTCGTCGTCAAGAGCTTGCGGCAGTCTATGCACCTCTTTTGAGAGACCAGTGCCTTGCTTCACAAGGTACTCCGACGCCAACGCTTGATTGGCAAAGCTCATATCCATGACCGACGAGGGGTGCCCCTCGGCCGCGGCCAGGTTGATGAGCCGACCCTCTCCGAGGAGAATAATCCTTCTGCCGTCAGGCATAGTAAATTCCTCAAGAAAATCTCTTATCATGCGCCTTTGTGAGCAGGTTTTTTCCAGCGCGCTAATGTCAATCTCAACATTGAAGTGCCCAGAATTGGCTACGATTGCTCCATCCTTCATTTTGTCAAAGTGTTCTTTTCTGATAACACTGATGTCGCCTGTTGTTGTACAGAAAAAGTCACCGAGCCGCGCGGCATCCTCCATGGGCATAACGTGATAACCGTCCATGGCGGCTTCCAAGGCTCTCAAAGGATCAACTTCCGTTACTATAACCCGGGCCCCCATTCCTTTGGCGCGCATGGCCACGCCCCGGCCGCACCACCCGTAACCGCTCACCACAAACCAGCTACCCGCCATCAATCTGTTTGTCGCTCGCAATATGCCGTCTATGGTGCTTTGACCGGTTCCGTAACGATTGTCGAAGAAGTGTTTGGTATTGGAGTCATTAACGGCTATCACTGGGAAAAGCAGCACCCCTTTCTCTGCCATACTTCTCAATCGTATTACCCCGGTTGTGGTCTCTTCGGTGCCTCCTAGAATGCTGGCAACGAGGTCTTTCCTCTCGGCATGGATGGTGCTGACAAGATCTGCTCCGTCATCCATTGTGATAGACGGCTTGGCTGCCAGACAAGCATGAATGTGTTTGTAATAGGTTTCTGTGTCTTCCCCTTTGATAGAATAAACGTGGAATCCTTCCGAAACCAGGGCGGCTGCTACGTCATCCTGCGTCGATAGTGGGTTTGAAGCACAAAGATAGACTTGAGCGCCTCCCTGAGCAAGGGTTCTAACTAGGCAAGCAGTCTCGGTGGTCACGTGCAAACAGGCGGCCAATACCTTCCCTGCCAAAGGCTTTTCTTTTGCGAATCGCTGTCTAATCTTTCTCAATACGGGCATGCTGCGTTCAGCCCACTCAATCCTGAGCTTTCCTGCCTCAGCCAGCCCGATGTCTTTGATGTGATAATCCATACTTACTCCTTATGACATGATCTATTGCGCTATGATTTCGGCGCCCTCAGTCCGACGGCCAGTCTGTCCGATGGACACTCATTTGCTGCCGCCTGTATTCTCCATCTTTGTCTTGAAGACCTAATACCCTGCCGCTTGTTTGAGGTAGTCAGCCTTGGTGAGTGCTTCCCATGTGAAATCAGGGTCTTCCCTGCCAAAGTGACCATTGGCCGACGTCTTTTGATAGATCGGCCTCAAAAGTTGGAGGTAATCGATGATCGCTGAAGGCTTAAAGCTAAAAACCTTGGATATTACATTTGACAAATCTCCGTCGCTGATCTTCCCAGTTCCATACGTGTTTACCATGAGAGACACCGGCTCCGGGTAGCCTATGGCATACGCAACCTGCAATAGGCATCTTTCGGCGAGTCCTGCTGCCACAACATTCTTGGCGACGTGACGGGCCATATACGACGCTGATCTATCGACCTTAGACGGGTCCTTGCCCGAGAATGCCCCTCCTCCGTGCGCTCCATATCCTCCATACGTATCCACGATGATTTTGCGTCCAGTGAGCCCGCAGTCTCCTAGGGGCCCTCCGACTACAAACCTTCCCGTTGCGTTGATGAGGTAGCGCGTGTCGGCGTCTCGGAAATCGGATGGTATAACCTTCTTTATGACTTCCTCGATGATGCCTTCTTTGATCTGCTCGTATGTAACGTGGGGGTCGTGTTGAGCCGCAATAACTACAGTGTGTACCTTTTGGGGGACCCCATCTTCGTACCGCACGGTCACCTGAGATTTTCCGTCAGGACGCAGAAAATCAAGGATCCCTTCCTTTCTCACTTGGGTGAGGCGTTCGGTGAGCTTATGGGCATAGCTTATGGCCATGGGCATGAGTTCGGGTGTCTCTCTGCAAGCGTACCCGAACATCAAGCCTTGATCTCCTGCGCCTTGCTCTTTGAAAAGGCCCTCCCCTTCCGTCACTCCAATGGATATATCGGGGGACTGCTTGTCAAGGGCTACCATGACTGCGCAGGTCTCTCCATCAAATCCCATGGAGGCGTCAGTGTATCCGATCGAACAAACGGTCTGCCGTACGAGGGAAGGAATGTCAACGATCGCCTTGGTTGTTATTTCGCCCGCGACTAAGGCTAGTCCTGTGGTGACAAGCGTTTCGCACGCTACGCGGGACTTGGGATCTTGTGCTATCATTGAGTCGAGAACCGCGTCAGAGATTCTGTCCGCAATCTTGTCGGGGTGTCCCTCGGTGACCGATTCTGATGAAAAAAGATAACTACGCATCCCCATTGCGTGAACTCCTTTCGGATTAATGGCTTCATGTTCTTGAACTGTTTAGGTTAAGCACATTTCAGCGTACCGGTCAAGGATTGCGCCTCATCAGGTGTTTCCCCAAAAGAGTAGTTCGAGGACAGAGGTATTTGGACAAGTCGTCCTCTACTACCTGAGGTCTCTTTGGCAAAAATTCTAGCATTTTAACTTCCAAAGATTATGAGCACGCAACACAAACTGAAAACCCTCGGTCAATAACACCTGGGGTCAACGGATTCGTACAGGCTTTCTATTGCATCTTTCCAGCTCTGTATATCAGTCAGGGCGCGTGTGGCGAGGAATGTTCTCTTTTCTCGTTTCGGGACATGCTTAGGAGGAGCATCCATTAATCCGAAATTCACATTCATGGGTTCGTATCTGCGTCGAGGGATGGTACGAGTATGTCTCAGTAAGCCGCCTACGGCAGTAGTGGTAGGGGGCAGAGGCGGAACTTGTCCTCTGCAAAGCAAACCGGCCATCAAGGCAACAGCCAGACCTGATGCAGTGGATTCGATATACCCCTCAACCCCAGTGATTTGACCAGCAAAAAGGATGTGAGGCTGCGCGGTAGAGCGACAAAAGTCATCGAGATACCGAGGGGCATCCAGGTATGTGTTCCGATGTATGGAACCAAGGCGTGCAAATTCCGCCTTCTCCAGGCCCGGTATCATACGGAAAACTCGCTCTTGCTCTGAGTAGGACATCTTTGTTTGAAAACCGACCATGTTATATAGAGTTTCTTCTTTATTCTCCATCCTGAGCTGGACTACGGCAAATGGCGTTGTTCCGGTTGACGGATCTATAAGTCCAACAGGTTTCATCGGTCCATAAGCAAGTGTATCCGGCCCGCGACGCGCTAATTCTTCAATTGGGAGACAGCCCTCGAAATAGGAGTAATCCTCAAAAGCATGCAGACTGACTTTCTCAGCATTTAGTATTTCTGCAACTAGGCTGCGGTACGTGGCTTCGTCCATTGGGGCATTAAGGTAGTCTCCTTCTTGACTGTCGTAACGAGAAGCCCTAAAAAGTTTCCTTCTATCAAGACTCTCCGCGTAAATAATGGGGGCGATAGCGTCGTAGAAGGCAAGCCCTCCCCCGCCTAGGCGATCAGCTATCGCACTTGCCAAGGTCTCTGACGTGAGCGGCCCGGTGGCGACAATCACGGGTCCTTCCCTCTCCGGCGGCAAGGAATGTACCTCTCGACGTTCTACGGTAACAAGTGGATGTGTTTTGATCTTTTCTGTAATAAAGGACGAGAACTTGCTCCTATCCACGGCTAGGGCTGTGCCGGCAGGCACCCTTGTGGCCAGGGCAGCCTCTATTATAAGGGAATTCAACAACCTCATTTCTTCCTTGAGTATGCCCGGGGCCGCCTGAAGTGAATGAGACCGAAGCGAGTTCGAGCAGACCAGTTCCCCGAGATTCGCAGAGACGTGGGCCGGAGAGTACTTCATCGGTTTCATCTCAACGAGGCGTACTTCTATACCGCGGGATGCTAGCTGCCAGGCCGCCTCACATCCGGCGAGTCCGCCTCCGATGACAGCGATATTCATTTCCGACTAGTTTCTGCTAAGAGCGAGCAGGCCTGTCGAGGCCTGCGCATAAAACGGGTTCGGGGTTCTAATGAACTTTGGCTTTGGAGTTTCTGCAATATATCTGGCGGGCTTAGTTGCGTCTCGCGAGTCCAGAACAGCAAGACGTACAGGGACAGTGCCAGGTCCCAACATGCCTAATTCCTTGGCAGCTCCATAGGACAAATCAATTATTCTATCATCGATAAATGGGCCCCTATCGTTGATTCTAACAACTACGGCCTTGTTATTGGCTAGATTGGTAACCTTTATAAGAGTGTTCATGGGCAGCACATTATGAGCGGCTGTCATGTTGTACATGTCGTATTTTTCACCTGATGAAGTCTTTTTCCCGTGGAAGCCAGGACCATACCACGACGCTACCCCTTTCTGGACATGCCCTGCCGCTACCTTCTTCAAAGGCACATACGTCTTTCCTTTGACGCTGTACGGTTTGCCAGTCTCGTTCTTAACGAGAGCTACATTTGCAGTGCAACTCAAGAGGCCGAGCGATAACACCAAAAGAAATACAGCCTGCCAATATTTCATGGTAACATCTAGTTACGAATTTATCTACTGCACAAAGTCAAAAGCTTTTTATCATGAAATATTGGTAAATGTCAATAACTTATAATGAATACTCTTCCTTATACCATCGTATCCTGGCTTGACGAACGATCTGATAAGGCTTCATCAAGATCTATAAGAACATAGTCAGTAGTACCCAGTCCCAGTTCCTCAGCGTAAGAAAGCTGATGCCGCCAATCGATTTCGGGGAACAATTTCCTGAACTTGTCTTCTCCGTGGGGAGCGGAGTCGAAGACTTTCGATGCCGGGTTTGCCGGGGCCTGATTCACTAGATCTGCTGCTGCTGCGTCTATGGCCACTGGATCTGTAGAGGCCAAAATGCCAAGGTTTGGTACGATGGGACTATCTGAAAACGGGTAGCAATCGCACAGCGGTGAGACGTCTGTGATGAATGTAATGAAGAGGGCTTTTTGTTTCTTGTTTTGAAGTGCGGCCGCTGCGTACTCGACCATTTTTTCCATAAAGACTGGTATAGATTGATTCCATTGGATGGCGATGGCGAATTGCTTGCATGCTAGGACGCATTCTGCACACCCAACGCAGTTCTCAGGATTGATATGAGCTCTCCGAGCTTTACCCTGGCCTTCCAGTACAATAGCCCCCCCTCTGCACCATACAGTGCAATCTCCGCAGCCTATGCATCTTTTCTTCGAGATCTTTGGCGAAATATTGGAATGCTGCTCCAATTTGCCTGCCCTGGACGCGCAGCCCATGCCTACATTTTTTAGTGCGCCGCCGAAGCCAGCCAACTCATGACCCTTAAAATGGGTCAAGACGACTAGGCCATCAGCATAATAGATATCAGCGGCTAAGTGGGCCCTTTGGACGTGATTGCCGCGGAACGGTACGTCTGCGCTGTTGTTGCCTCGCAATCCGTCGGCTATTATAAGGGGCGCGCCCGTTACCTCTCGAGTAAAGCCGTTGTCAAAAGCTGTGATAAGATGGGTGTGGGCCTCAGTTCGTGAGCCCACGTATAAAGTATTCGTATCCGTCAAGAAAGGCTTGGTTTTGAGCCTATGGAGTCTATTTATGACCTCTCTTACGAGTTGCGGTCTGATAAAGGCGGTATTGCCGGCCTCCCCGAAATGGATCTTCACGGCTATGAGGTCTCTTGGAGAAAATCTCTCCTCTGGTTCCAATAAATCCAGTAATTGTCCGACCTTTGCTACAACGTTCCTCTTTCTGTTCGCCGACAAATCAGCGCGGAAAACATTTGCCGCCATGTGGATACTCCATGGTAATGTCGATAGAATTAGACAAAATTATCTATCCTAGGCCCAAAAATCTCAAGAGCAAAAAATGCATTTTTGCTCTGCTCTTTGATGCTTGAATAGGATATAATATAGTATTGATGGCATCGCAGTATGGATGTCTTGCAGGTAGTACCCCTGATAAAAATGTTTCTCTTGATCTAAGCAGCGTCAGAATACCTGCTGAGTATCCTCCGAGGAAACCATGGCCATGAGAGACCGAATAGGAGAAATGCTTATAAAAGCGGGGATAATTACCACCTTAGAGCTGGATCGAGCGCGAGACTACCAGCGTCAACATGGCGGACGCATATCTCATGCCTTGATACAGCTTAACATTCTGAGCGAAGACGATCTCCTTGAATTTTTGTCTCGTGAATTCGGTTTGCCCACTGTATCCCTAGATGAGATCGATTTTGATCCCCGTGCGTTGAAACTGATTCCAGCTCAGACTGCTCGAAAGTACCGAGCCATCCCTTATCGGGTGCACGATTCCACTTTACAGGTTGCTATGTCGGACCCGACTGATTTTAGGGCCATAGACGACTTGAAGTTCCGAACCAACCTTGTCGTCAATGTCAGCATAGCAACCGACTCGCAGATTAGAAACGCCCTTGATAGATTCTACGGCACTGGCATAGAAGCCCAGGAAATGCTTGCCGATTTTCGCAGCCAATTCCCTGATATCAGCGAAGCGGATCAGGCAGATTTGGATGCGCTCGATTCCGCCAAAGCTGCTGAACAGGCGCCGGTGGTGAAATTTGTAAATCTGATGCTTCGTGAAGCCATTTCACGGCGAGCTAGCGACATTCATATCGAACCGTACGAGAATTCCTTACGGGTAAGATTTCGCATCGATGGTGTGCTGTACGAAGTCCTTAAGCCTCCGCTGTCTTTGAAGAATCCAGTAGTCAGCCGTGTTAAGATCATGTCCCGCTTAGATATAGCCGAAAGGCGACTTCCGCAAGATGGACGTATAAAACTCAAACTTTCCAATGAACGGGAGATGGACTTTCGTGTATCTTCTCTGCCCACTCTGTTCGGAGAAAAAGTAGTTCTTCGGTTGCTGGATAAAACCAACTTGCAGCTTGATATGACCAGGTTAGGGTTTGAGGAAGAGCCGCTTCAGGTCTTTAAAGGTTCCATTCACAAGCCCTTTGGCATGATATTGGTGACAGGCCCCACAGGTTCCGGAAAGACCACGACCCTATACAGTGCGCTGCATGAACTCAATTCTCCCGAGGTGAACATTTCGACCGCGGAAGATCCTGTGGAGTTCAATCTTCAAGGGATCAATCAGGTGCAGGTCCACGAGGAGATCGGTTTTACGTTTGCGGCTGCCCTGCGTTCATTTTTGAGACAGGACCCTGACATCATTATGGTTGGGGAAATTCGGGACCTCGAGACGGCGGAAATAGCCATCAAAGCAGCCCTGACTGGCCACCTCGTTCTGTCCACCCTTCACACCAATGACGCGGCTCAGACCGTCAATAGGCTCATTAATATGGGAGTGGAACCATTTCTTGTGGCCAACTCGGTCAACTGCATCATCGCGCAAAGGCTAGCAAGAAAGCTTTGTCTAAAATGTCGGGGCCAAATAGAACCGCCAGCTGAGGCCTTGAGGGACCTCGGCATCAAGATGGAAGAGATTGGTACTTTCCCAGTGTACGAGGCGCGAGGATGCGAAGAATGCGGCAATACTGGCTTCAAAGGACGAGTAGCCCTTTATGAAGTTATGCCTATAGGTGAAGAACTCAAAGAACTCATTCTGGCCGGCGCCCCTGCTACAGCGCTGAAACGAGAAGCGATTCGTTTGGGTATGGACACGCTTCGTATGGCCGGACTTAATAAACTAAGAAAGGGTGTCACCACGATAAATGAGGTCATCCGTAGCACCATGGCCGACTAAGCCGTCGGGATTCCAGCAATGTAAGGAGCAAGGCTAGTGGCGAACCTCCATGATTTTCTGAAGGAGATGGTGGAGCGAGGCGCATCCGATCTGCACATATCGGCCGGCCTTCCCCCTATGATTCGGTTGAGGAATAAACTTGTTCCCCTTGAATTCCCACCGTTGTCAGCTCAGGACACGGCCAAGCTCTGTTATAGCGTCCTGACGCAGTCTCAAAAACAAAGGCTCGAGGAGGAACAAGAGATTGACTTTTCTTTCGGGCTCAGGGGGCTAAGTCGGTTTCGCGCGAACTTGTTCACTCAGCGAGGCAGTATTGCTGGGGCTTTTAGGGCGATTCCGCAAGAGGTTCCGAGCTTCGAAGTCTTGGGGCTCCCCCGAGTTGTAGAAGAATTATGCAAGAAACCCCGGGGATTAGTCCTGGTGACCGGGCCTACCGGTTCGGGTAAGTCCACCACCCTTGCCGCTATGATTGAGCGCATAAATAGCACTCGTCAGGAGCACATTGTAACCGTTGAGGACCCTATAGAATATCTCCACCGTCACAAGAAATGCATCGTCAACCAGCGAGAGGTTCATCAGGATACAAAGAGCTTTCATGCTGCTTTGAGGTCTGTGCTGCGGCAGGATCCTGATGTCGTGTTAATAGGAGAAATGAGGGATGTCGAGACCATCGAAGCTGCGCTCACTGTCTCCGAAACAGGACATCTCACCCTTGCCACTTTGCACACTAATTCCTGTGTACAAACTATTAACCGTATCATCGACGTCTTTCCCGCGGACCAACAGCCGAGGGTTCGGACTCAATTGAGTTTTGTGCTTGAGGGCGTCCTAGCGCAGCTTTTGCTCCCTTCCCGCGACGGTACTCGGAGAGTGATGGCTATGGAGGCTCTTGTGCCGAACGCAGCGGTACGAAATCTTATAAGGGAGGACAAGGTACATCAGCTTTATACGCAGATGCAGGTGGGACAGACCTCGTCTGGTATGATCACCATGAATCAGTCGCTGGCGTTTCTATGCCAAAAAGGACTGATTAGCAGTGAGTCAGCACTCGAACTTTCCTCTTATCCTGACGAACTACGATCTCTTATGGGAACCGGGGGGAAAAGATAATGGATGCTTGGGGATGTTCGCGGGCAGGTGACGCAACCATCGTATATTGTGGAATCTGCATCGAGGAGAATTGATCATGCCAGAGTTCGTGTGGAAAGCGCGCTCATCAGCAGGAATGGCCGTTAAGGGAGAAATGACAGCCCCTAATGAATTTACCGTCATGGCCCGCCTCAAGCGCATGAAATTAGTCAACATCAAGGTAAAGAGAAAACCCAAGGACATTTTTGAGAATGTTGCTTTCCTGCAGCCCAAAGTACCTACAAAAGAGATCGTTATTTTCACTCGTCAGTTCGCAACGATGATAGACGCTGGTCTTCCATTGATTCAGTGCCTCGAGATTTTAGCCAATCAACAGCAGAACCGGACTTTCAAGAGGGTCTTGACTGAGATCAAGCAAAGTGTTGAAGGCGGGAATACTTTAGCCGATTCGCTCAAGAAGCATCCCAAAATATTCGACGATCTCTTTGTAAATCTAGTACGGGCTGGCGAGACGGGGGGCGTTCTGGATACCATATTGAGAAGGCTCTCTACTTTTTTAGAGAAGTCAGAGGCTCTTAAGCGCAAGGTAAAAGGTGCGATGGTTTATCCATTGGTGATGCTGGTGGTGGCTGTTGCGGTGGTTGCGATTTTATTGGTTTTTGTCATACCCGTGTTTAAAGAAATGTTTGCGGGAGCTGGCCAGCAGCTACCCGGCCCTACCCTTTTTGTCATAGGACTGAGCGAGTTCGTCAGAAACTACATAATTTACATGATAGTGGTCATAGGCATGTTAGGCTATGCATTACGGCGGTACTACAGTACCGTTAATGGGCGGCTCGTCTTTGATTCACTCGCCCTAAAAACGCCTGGCTTGGGGGGCCTGATCCAAAAAGTTGCGGTAGCGAGATTCTGCTCAACCCTAGGGACTATGCTCTCAAGCGGAGTTCCCATCATGGACGCTCTAGCTGTAACTGCCAAAACAGCAGGCAACCTCGTTGTTGAAAAGGCGGTAGTGAGTGCGAGAAAGGCGGTTGCCGAAGGCCGCTTCATGGCAGACCCACTTACGGAAACCGGAGTTTTTCCCGGTATGGTGACGAGGATGATAGCTGTAGGAGAAGCCACGGGCGCGCTCGATGCCATGCTGGCAAAGATTTCTGAGTTCTATGAATCTGAAGTAGATACAGCGGTTCAGTCACTTACACAACTACTCGAGCCTATCATGATCGTTTTTCTAGGCGGCATCTGCGGAGGGATGGTCATTGCCATGTATCTTCCTATCTTCTCAATGGCTGGCGCGATTTCAGGAGCCCGATAAGGCTCTCTGTATATAGCTATTGTCGAAAGCAACCG
>Ga0172369_10002118_pt1 | contig 27880 bp, 21 predicted proteins | sample LakKiv25m_FD_114539 | JGI IMG/M metagenome (GOLD analysis project Ga0172369, IMG submission 114539) | Freshwater microbial communities from Kabuno Bay, South-Kivu, Congo - kab_022012_11.25m | ecosystem: Environmental > Aquatic > Freshwater > Lake | place: Democratic Republic of the Congo...
GGCTACCAGATTGATCCAAATCATAATAAAATAAAAAAAGCTAAGTTTACCTTTCCGGAGGTAATGGGACTTTTGTCCAACTTGGACATTATTGTGGAGTAGGAGTATATGGCAAAAGTTAAATTACAGTATATTTGTTCGTCATGCGGGGCAGTTTCTGAGCGTTGGCAGGGGAAGTGCGCGCAATGTGGTGAGTGGAATACACTAACCGAAACACAAACCAGCGTGAGCAAAAAAAATAGTTCTAGAAATTTGATTTTATCTAGCAAACCAGAGATTCTAGGAAAAGATGCCGATAATATCAGCCGGTTAGCTACAGGAATCGGTGAGTTTGATAGAGTAGTCGGTTCAGGAATAGTTCCGGGTTCACTTATTCTTCTCGGAGGTGATCCGGGGATAGGAAAATCTACATTAATTTTGCAAGTTGCTGCAAAAGTTGCTGGTGGTAGCAAAGTTTTGTATGTCAGCGGGGAAGAATCGGCAAAGCAAGTATCTCTCAGGGCAAACAGACTAGATTTACATGCTGATGATTTATTTGTTCTGGCAGAAACAAATGTCGATGTAATTATTGATCAAATAAAGTCAGAAAAACCTTCATTTGTGGTTATTGACTCTATCCAGACTATTTATTCTGATGATGTGATGAGTACTTCTGGCAGTGTGGGGCAGGTGTCTCTCTGTGCGCAGAAGCTGATGAATTTGGCAAAGACTGAACATATAGCGATAGTTTTAATTGGTCACGTCACAAAAGAGGGCAATCTTGCTGGACCGCGCTTACTTGAGCACTTAGTCGATGTTGTTTTGTATCTGGAAGGTGAGCGATATGGTGGATTTCGTGTTCTTCGAGGAATTAAAAATAGATTTGGTTCGACAAATGAAACAGGCATCTTTGAAATGAAAAAAAGCGGGATGGAAGTAGTGGATAATCCGTCGAAGATATTACTCTCAGAAAGATTAAAATCAGCTTCTGGAACGGCAATATTTGCTACGATGGAGGGGACACGACCTCTACTTGTGGAAATACAGGCTCTAACATCTATATCAAACTTTGGTTATCCTAAAAGAACTGCTAGCGGGATGGATTTAAATAGACTGAATTTACTTATTGCAGTTCTAACTAAGAGAGCGGGAATCAATCTTACAAACCAGGACGTATTCATTAACATTGTTGGTGGAATGGCTATTCGTGAACCTGCTATGGATTTGGCAGTAGCGCTTGCTATCGTGTCGGCATATAAAAATAAAGTTATAAAGCCGGATATGGCGGTTTTTGGGGAAATAGGACTTGCAGGAGAGGTAAGAAATGTGGATAATGTAGAAGAACGGATCAAAGAAATAGAAAAACTTGGTTTCAAATCCGTTTTAGTACCGAATGCAAGCAAAATAAGTGGGTTGAAAAGCGGAAAAATAAAAATAATCCGCGTTTCAAATCTAAAAGAAGCTGTAGAATCGGCACTTTGAGTAGCACCTTAGAAAGTTAAAAACAAAGGATAAAAAAATGACAACCAATACAATCTTGCTTTTGGTTCTCTTGGCCTTAGTTTTTGGAGGAATTTTTGCCACAAAACTTTTTCTAAAGTTACCGGCAAAAAGATTCTATATTGGTATACCAGCAATTATTATTGGACTTATTATAGGGGCACTTGTGTCTCTACCTCTCCAAAAACTTCCCGGTGATTTTGCCGTTTGGGTTCCGGTGACGGTAATGGGAATATGTGTAGTTGCTTCTCTATATCTTTTCTTTGCAAAGACGCAAGGAATAGAGAAGTTTTTTACTGACCTTTTCAAAATGGTAAAGATCCCAAAGCTAGAAGACACAGTCAAAAGCAAGGAAAAAAATAAAATGATACTTGACACTTCGGCCATAATAGACGGAAGATTTTTAGACGTGGTCAAAACCGGTTTTCTGACAGGGAATTTCCTGCTATTTAAATTTGTTTTACATGAACTCCAAAATATTGCTGACTCCAGCGAAAACTTGAGAAGAGAGAAAGGAAAAAGAGGACTAGAAGTTTTAGATAAATTGAAAAAAGAAAAGGGAGTAAAGCTTGAAGTGTCTAATGAAGATGCCAAGGATATTTCTGAAGTTGATGCCAAACTTGTGAAGTTAGCAAAGCAAAAGGGAGCTATCATTTTAACAACTGATTACAACCTAAATAAAGTGGCAAAGATCCAAGGTGTCAGAGTACTTAATATTAATGAACTTTCAGAGGCAATAAAGCCAATTATCATTCCGGGCGAGAGCATGAACTTGAAAATTATCCAAACGGGCAAGGACAAGACACAGGGTGTTGCCTATCTTACAGACGGCACGATGATAGTGGTCGAAAAAGGCGGAAATCTTATAGGGAAAGAGGTAAATGTAGAGATTACAAGGATTCTGCAAACTCCTGCGGGTAAGATGTACTTCTCAAGAATTAATGGAGCTAGGAAGAATACAAACGGCAATAAGCGAAGGTAGACCTCTCGCCATCATTGGTTGATAGTTAATGTTTTTATTTACTGTTATCGTAATCATTACATTTATCCACTTTTTTAGAAAAAGTCATTTGCTTTCCAACTTTTTGACAGCAAAAAGTTGGGTAAAAACTGCCGACTAACGATTATTTTCAAAGTGTCGGGTTGCACCTCTTTCAGGTTTAAAAAAATTAACTCGTTTCACTCAAACAAAATTCTTTTTAAATCTTCAGTCGACTTACCCTCTCTTTGAAAAAATCATGCCGGAAGGTACATATCTATTTTCGAGATAATAGTTGCAAAACCTTAGTTGAAAACCCATGCAGGAGGAGATGTTGTTTCTGCTATACTTAGATAAGTTATGGGTAAAAAATTAACAAGGGAATTCTTCGAACGTTCTGCTACAGAAGTAGCTCCGAATCTTCTCGGGAAAACGCTAAGTAGAAAGATTGGTAGTAAGGTTATTTCAGGAAAAATAGTAGAAACTGAGGCCTATGTTGGGGAAGAAGACCTGGCATGCCATGCCAGAAACGGGAAAACTGAACGAAATAAGGTAATGTATGAGCATGGCGGGCTCATCTACACATACCTTATATATGGAATGTACTACAACTTTAATATAGTGTCGGCAAGGAAAAATGTACCGGAAGCGGTTCTCATTCGCGCGCTTGAACCTATTGAAGGGCTCGACTTAGCAAAGAAAAATCTAGTGAATTTTGGCAAGGTTAGAGCAGATAAGGACTTTATGAAAGGTCCGGGGAAACTTTGTGCTGCATTAGATTTAAACAAGTCATTTTATGGGGAAGATATTATAGATTCCGACCGAGTTTGGGTAGAGGACTCATCCTCCCTTTGTCATTCCCGCGTAGGCGGGAATCTAGAAATTGAGGCTTCAAAGAGAATAGGCATCGACTATGCCGATATTTATCGTGACAAGCTATGGCGGTATACAATCAAAGGAAACAAGTTTGTATCAAAAAATTAGAGATGTAGTAGTTGTGGAAAATGTGGGAAGTGTGGAAGGCGTAAAAACCAAATCCCACAAGCGGAGCGATCCGACAGCTCCAACGTTTATACTTCCTAAATAACAAGAGGCCAAGTACTCGTACCCTCTAGAGAATACTGGCACCCGACCTCAACCCTCGTCTAGAGCTCCAGATGCCTACTTTTGGGCAGCTTCTGAAGCTAAGAGGATCTCTCCTTTGCGTTGGTCGAGAAGCTCGGATAGGGCTTGAACAGTCAAGAACTTCATATGTTGGCTTCTTTTTTGTCGCCAACGAAGCTCAAAACGTAGGTCCTAGCCATGGCATCTTTGCTATCTCAGCCTAGCCGGGAGAACAAATCACTCTTTTTGACTAAAAAGAAATCAGTCCCTCCGACTACAATAGTTTAGTATAAAAGTAAAATGATAACAAGACACGATATCTATGTAGTTTAGGGAGCTCCTACAGCATTTAATGTTATCGTGGATGACTTGGCACTTTGTGATACATTATCTTTTACATATGCAGAAAGAGTGTGCGTTCCTGGAGTTAGAGACACAGTTGCTGTATACCCGTTCCCATTTGACATAGGAGAGGCTTTGTAGCTTTTACTGCCGTCTATAGTGACTGTGACAGTTTTTGCTCCTTTTGGGGCATCAACATTCAAGTTGATAGTTATTGTCCCGCCGACGTTGTCTCCGTCTGCAGGAGAAGTAATAGATATGCTGGGAGCACCTCCTGCTGTATGAAGGTTACATTTTTCTGTAGGTATTGATCCTGAAGAGGAATATCCATTTGCACTTGCCCAAGACGAGACAGATGACTGCCAGCTCCAGTAGGAAGGATCACTTGAGGGTATCTCGGCGGTTATGATACTCTTAATTTTTTTCACGACCAGTTCAGGCGGACAATAAGGAGTTGCAAGCTTGCCCGATAGTTTATCAATCTTATATTCTCCGCCTTCTGCTCCATAGGGAAGTTGATACCAGCTTGGGAAAAGGTCTGTTATATTTCTTTTACTTGATGAAGTTGGTTTCTTGCCTGTTATTCCGTCCAGAACAACTGTTTTGATACCACTAGGACGATTGAAATATTCTATACTGGTTCCTTCGAGGGCCTTACTCATAAAGTCGTGCCATATTGGTGCAGCAGCTATCGCTCCTCCTGCGCTAGTCATTGGTGTCCCATCATTATTTCCCGCCCATACACCGGCCACAAGCGATGGTGTATATCCTAGCGTCCAAGCATCTTTGTAGTTATCGGTAGTGCCCGTCTTTGCTGCTACCGGCCTTCCGTACAGAGTCAGAGGCCCTCCGGCGCCAAATACATATGCTCTGGCTCCGTCATCAGAGAGCATATTGCTCATCAGATATGCAATCTGTGGGTCCAGCACCTGTTTTCCGGACTTTTCCTTATACTGTTCCAGTACCTTCCCTTTATCATCCTCTATTTTTGTGAACCAAGTAGGCTCTTTTTTTACGCCGTTATCAGCGAAAACACCATAAGCCCCGACCATGTCCACTAGTTTTACTTCGCCGGAGCCAAGAACAAGCGACAGTCCGTACTGGTTCTGATTTTTAAGGGTAGATATACCCATAGTATGAGCTGTGTCTAGAGAGTCCTTTACACCTGCCATATATAGAGCCTTGACTGCCGGAATATTTCGTGACCCTTGAAGAGCCTTCCTCATGGACATGGGACCATCGAACGCTCCATCGTAGTTATTTGGACTGTAGCCGCCGCCAAAGTTGGTTCTAAGGTCATAAAAGGTACTACCCGGTCCCCAGTTATTCTTCTTCATGAGAGTTGCATATATAAATGGTTTGAATGATGAACCGGGCTGTCTACTCATCACAGATACGTTTACATTTCCATCAATCTTTTTGTCAAAGAAATTTCTGCTACCAACCATTGCAAGTATTTGGCCGTTTTTCGGATTCATGGCTACAAGAGATGCATTTGTAGCGTTGTATACCCCACGGTTTTGGTCGACATTTTTAGCTACTGCTTCCTCTGCCATTTTTTGTTTGCTGTAGTCCAGAGTTGTGTAGACTTTCAGGCCACCTGAGTCAACCATATTCTCCCCGTACTTTTCGGTTAGTTGCTCTTTCACGTACATCACGAAGTGAGGAGCGCTTATATCGCCGTAAGCCTTACCGCTGAAAGCTATTTTTTTCTTTTTGGCTTTATCTGCATCTTCCTTTGTTATATATCCCTGGTCGGCCATCAGGTCTAGTACCAAGTTTTTTCTGTCCAGGAGTTCTTGTTTGTGTTGTCCATATGGTGAGTAATATGTAGGTGCTTGAGGCAAAGCAGCTAGTAGAGCACACTGCTCGAGGGTAAGCCTCTTCGCATCTTTGTTGAAGTAAGTCTTTGCTGCTATCTGTACACCATAAGCACTTGAACCATAAGGAATCTCATTGAGATACATTTTCAGAATGTCGTCTTTTGAGTACATCTGTTCTATCATTACAGCTAGCATGAACTCTTTAATCTTTCTGGAGTATGATTTCTCATTTGTTAGGATAGCATTCTTCACAAACTGTTGAGTAATGGTACTTCCTCCCTGTGCCTTTTCTCTGTGAACAAGATTATAGAGTCCGCTACCTATAATCCTCTTTACGTCAAATCCGTGATGTTTGTAGAAACCCTTGTCTTCCACAGCTATAGTTGCTTCCTGCATATATTTTGGCATGTCTTTTAAGTCAACGACTATTCTGTTTTTGTTCCCATGTATTTCGTAGAGAATCTTGCCATTACGATCAAATATTTGTGTTGACTGTTCTGAAAGACGACTGTTTATTTTTCCCGGAGAAGGAAGATCCTTCGCATACCACCCGAAAAGGGCGATGATAAGGCCAAGGAATACAAGAGCACCAATACCGACTTTCTTCAACCCTTCCTTAGTGAAGAAAAGAGAATGTAAAAATTCCTTCGAGCCGGCTATGAGGCCGTATTTTTTGAAGGGATTTGTTGTTGCTTTTCTTTGTCTCGAGGAATATCGTACGGGTCGTTGTTTGTAACGTGAATATCTTGATTTATATCTTCTAGCCATTATTTTTAGCCTTATGTCTTTTAATGCGTTTGAATTATAGCAGAAAAACAAGTATAATTGTACAGGAATTTAAAGATGTTCAAATTGTTAGAGATGTAGGAATGTTTGTTTTGACCGATTCCAACAACTTCATCAATTATAACACTAGAACGGATTTATTGTGTCAAAAGAAATAGAAAAATTGTTAAATCGGAATGTTGAGGAAGTCTTTGTCAAAAAGGGTTTGGAGAAGCTTCTTGCATCGGGTAAGAAGTTACGGATTTATATTGGAGTAGATCCTTCCAGCCCCGTTATTCATATTGGTCATGCAGTTGGCCTTAGAAAACTCAGAGAATTTCAGGACTTGGGGCATAAAGTCATATTTCTTATAGGAGATTTTACCGGTAGAATCGGCGATCCTTCAGGCAAAACAACGCAGAGAGTGCCACTTACGATAGAGCAGGTTAAGGAAAATGCGAAAACATATCTGGAACAAGCCGCGAAAATTATAGATATAAAAAAAGCAGAGGTTAGATATAACGGGGAATGGTTAGATAAACTTACCTTCAAAGATGTGGTGACGTTGGCTTCTAACTTTACTGTACAGCAAATGATAGAGAGGGACATGTTTAAGGAAAGAATAAAAGGGGGAAAACCCATTGCTCTTCATGAATTCCTATACCCTTTGATGGTTGGTTATGACTCGGTCGCTTTGGATGTAGATGTAGAGATGGGAGGTACTGACCAAACTTTCAATATGCTTGCCGGCAGGACTCTGATGAAGGCTATAAAAGGCAAGGAGAAACATGTAGTAACTGTCCCGTTGCTTGTTGGAACTGATGGCAGGAAGATGAGTAAAAGTTACGATAACGTTATAGGTGTTAATGATGCTTCGGATGATATGTTTGGTAAGGTTATGAGCATAAAAGACGAACTTATTCTTCAATATTTTAAACTTTGTTCAGACAGAAGTGATGAAGATATAAAAGAGATTACCAAAAGATTAAAAGGCGGAGAAAATCCAAGAAATCTAAAGTTTGAATTGGCAAAAGATATTGTGACTATTTATCACAGCGAAAAGGAAGCAGAAAATGCATCCAAGGAATTTAACCAAATTTTCAAAGATAAAGAAAAGCCGACCGAAATGCCGAAAGCCAAATATAAAAAAGGCGACAAGTTAGTTGATGTTTTAGTGGCTTCAAAAACCGTGAGTTCCAAGTCCGAAGCCAGAAGATTGATTCAGCAAAATGGTGTCAAAGATAATGACAAGGTTGTGACAGACATTGATTACGTACTAGAAAAAGGGAAACATATAGTCCAAGTCGGGAAAAGAAGGTTCTTAGAATTAAATGGCCAATAACCAATTAACAATTTCCATTGAGTTTTCAATTATTCAATTAAGGAATTAGAATTTTACTGGTTATTAGATATTAGTAATTGGAAATTAAATTAAAGATATGCCCATAACGCTTAAAACCAAAATAGGTGAGCTGTCGGGGGTGGGCTCAGTATACCAGAAGAAACTAGATAAACTCGGCATAGATACGGTTGAGGACCTTCTTCTATATTTGCCTAGAACATGGGAAGACTTTTCGAAGATTACAGAGATAGCACATGTCAGACCGCCGGGCTCATACTGTATACAGGGAAATGTTTGGAGTATAGGAAACAAACGTTCGGTGAGAAGAAGGATGTCCATAACTGAGGCAATAGTTGCTGATAAAACGGGTACTATGAAGGCTGTCTGGTTCAACCAGCCATTTCTGACAAAGAATATAAAGCAGGGTGATGAGGTACTTCTAGCCGGTAGGGTAGAGAGTGAATATGGTCAGATGGTTATGAAGTCTCCTGCATATGAGAAGAAGTCTGAAGAGCAGACACATCTGGGCAAGATTGTTCCGACCTATAGGGAAACAGAGGGTTTGAGCTCGAGATGGTTACGATATCAGGTAGCAAAGCTGGTAAAGGTTATATACTCCTTCAAGGAGTATCTGCCGCCTGAAGTTATAAAGAATCAGGGTCTGATATCATACTCAGCTATGATTCGTCAGTTTCACTTCCCTGATAACTCATTTCAACTAGAGAAGGCGCTTGATAGACTGAACTTCGATGAGATGTTCTTGCTGCAGTTAACCGTTCAGAATCAGCGAAAGACACTCGATAAAAACAGGGCGATATCTATACGATTCAATGAATCTCTGAGCAAAGATTTTGTTCAGAAACTTGGGTTCACTCTGACAGATGCCCAGAAGAAGGCTACTTGGGAGATTATAAAGGATTTAGAGAAGCCTGTTCCGATGAATCGCCTGCTTGAGGGTGATGTAGGGTCAGGAAAGACAGTAGTGTCTGCGATGGCGACGCTCATGGTGGCTCGTGATGGATTCCAGACAGTATTCCTAGCCCCCACAGAGATACTAGCGAAGCAGCACTATGAATCTTTAAAGAAAATGTTTGAGCAGTTTGAGGTGAAGGTCGCGATACTGACAGGCAAGACGAAGAAAGCAGAGAGAAGTGAAATATTGAAAGAAGTTAAGGAAGGTGAAGTGCAAGTCCTGGTCGGTACCCATGCAGTACTGAAGGAAGACCTAGAGTTCTGGAATCTGGCATTTGTGATAGTAGATGAACAGCACAGGTTTGGAGTAGGGCAAAGGGCAAAGTTACGGCAGAAAAGTGGCTCTGACGGGACTATGCCGCATTTCCTATCTATGTCAGCAACTCCTATCCCTCGTACTCTGACTCTGAGTGTGTATGGAGATCTCGATATATCAGTGATAGATGAGATGCCTTCGGGAAGGAAGAAAGTAGCTACATTCGTAATACCGCCTGAGAAGAAGGAGGATTCATATGAGTTTATACGTAAGACAGTGGAGAAAGGCAGACAAGTTTTTGTTATCTGTCCTCTCATTGATGATTCAGAAAATATGGAGTTAAAGAGTGTGACAGCAGAGTATGAACGTCTATCTCGTATGGTCTTTTCTAATCTGAAGATTGCTATGATTCATGGCAAGATGAGGCCGGACGAAAAAGAGAAGATAATGAATGACTTTGCGTCAGGCAAAACCAATATTCTAGTTTCCACTTCTTTAGTTGAGGTGGGTGTGGATGTGCCAAATGCCACGATAATGATAATAGAAGGTGCAGACCGATTTGGTCTGGCTCAGCTTCATCAGTTTCGAGGTAGAGTGGGTAGGAGTAAGTATCAGTCTTACTGTTTTCTCTTTACTGACAATGAGTCTGAAACGGTCCAGAAGAGACTGAGTGCAATAGTTAATACAAACAACGGGTTTGAAATAGCTGAGAAAGACTTAGAAATTCGTGGACCTGGAGAAGTGCTGGGGGAGAGACAGAGCGGTATAGCCGATATCAATACAAGAAATCTGATGAATGTACAGTTAATTAAACGCACCAAAACCGAAGCAAAGAAATTCCTGGAGAAGAATAATGTGGAAGATTTTCCGTTACTTCAAGACAAAATAAAGAAATATGACGGAGTGGCGAACCTTGAGTAAACAGTTAGATTTAGTTGTTATAGGTCATGTTGGTTTCGAGAATATTAATACCGATTCAGGCGTTGTGAAATATTTAGGGGGTGCCGGTTATCACACCAGCTTGGCTGGTTCTCTCTTTTCAGATAATATTGGGTTAGTTGCAAGGGTAGGTTCCGATATAGGGCAAGGTAAGCTTGAGAGCTTAGGAATCAACCTAGCTGGCGTCAAATTCGTAGAAGGTATATCACCGGTTTTCAGGTTAAGATATAACCCCGAAAATTATGAGGAAAGAGACTTCGAAGTTGATTTAAATGTCGCTGAAAATTTAGGGCCAAAAGATATCCCAGAAGAATACTTTGCAGCAAAATATATACATATTGCGACTGCTCCACCTCAAAAGCAAATTAAACTCATTGAATACATTAGGGGAAAAAGTGATGCCAAACTATCGATCGATTCATTAGAACAGTTTATTGAAGAATCAAAGAGCGATGTTTTAAAAGCTTTCTCACTTGTTGATATTATTTTTGTAAACCGCAGGGAGGCTGAGCTCATCGGAGCATTCAGGGATAGTAAAATCATGGTCATCAAAAAGGGAGCTGATGGCGCTGCATATATGGTGAATGGAAAAATATTATGTTCTGTACTGGCACCACAAGCCAAAGTAGTTGACCCTACAGGCTCAGGGGATATATTGGCTGGAGTTTTGCTTACTAAGATGGCACAAACGGATAACTTTGAGAAGTCACTAAAGGTAGCAGTAAAAACCGCATCCAAAGCGGTGGAGCGGTTTGGGCCAGACTTTTTGTTAGAAGAAATGGGTGAGTATGACGGAGTAGCGAATCTGGAGTAAAACTATTCCAATATTCTCAAGAACATCAGAATAGTTTTATGGTAAAAACTTCGAAAAAGAAGTATAATTTTTTTATCGGAGGGAGAACCCAGACAACAGATCTCAAATAGATTGGAGGCGGAAAGCATGCGCGAAGTCAGAGGATTCGTGTTTCTCGCCAATCGTGAATGGGGAGATTTTCTCTATGGTAGAGCAGTCAATGGACAGGATTCTTTCTGCAATCTTGTTTTGAATGGGATCGTACCATTTGAGACCAAGAAGGCAGCGGTAGAAGGCGTCAAGGCTTTTAGTTGTGAAATGAGCCTGACATCAAACGATAGGGTTTCTGTTAAGTCAATTGAGATGGTTATCGCTACAACTGACGAGGAAATATGCGCTCTAGCGGGAAGTCAGAAGGGCGACATGGTCATTATCGCTCTTCGTGATTCAGGAAATGGGGATATAGACCACCAGTTTCACGGTCCTCCTTCCACATATCATGCGATACTTTCCGAATCTATCACAACAAATGGCTTCTGTTTCTACAGTTCTGAGTATTTCAGGGAGATTTCAAAGAAGCCATTTGAGAAGGAGATTCTACATAGAGCACATGAGCTCCACAGGCAAGGAGATAGTATGCCTGTATGGTTAGCGACTATAAAGCTCGGAGAGACGTAAAGGTTTTGACCCATATGCCTGATAGCAATATCAAAGGGTCTTTTTCTTTTATAGAATCTTTTTGTTATAATTGAACTATGGATAATGAAAACAAAAGGCAAAGTATATACAACCATGTCGGGGCGTTTCTGGTATTTGGTATAATGCTGGGAAGCGGTCTTCTACTTATCAAAGCATCAGACAAGGGTGAGCCGATAAAGATTACCGAGCCACCGGTAGAAAAGGTTCAGGTTAAGTCAACGGGTGAGTCCGTGAAAGAGGTAAAGGGTGAGAGTATAAGTGGACTGATAAACATCAACACGGCTAGTCAGTCTGAACTTGAGACACTGGATGGAGTAGGCCCGAAGACGGCAGAGAAAATCATTGAATATCGTGAGACAAACGGACCGTTCAAGAGTATAGAAGCGATAATGGATGTGAATGGAATTGGGGAAGGGAAGTTTGCGCAGATGGAGGATAATATAAGTATATAGCAAGGAGTCATGATGGACGAAATGAGTGGGCCGAATGAGACAGGCGAAGTAACCTATCTAGGACTTTTGAATGAGTGGTATCCAGAAGAAGAGAGAGAATTATCTGTTCCAAAAGATAAGAGGGAAAAGTTTGAGTCAGACTTAAGGGAGATGGCGACCTTGTTTATAGAAGAAGAAATCCCTGGTTTTGAACAAAAAAATTTCGACTATAGTTTAGAAAGCCTAGAAAGTTTGGAGGATGCACTAAAAGATAGAAGGGACATTTTGATGATGATGTCTGATAAGGAAAAAGAGTCCAATGACTTTGCAGTGTTTGTTGGTGGAGCAGCGGTTTACTTTGGTTTTACGGTTATGTCAGAGCTTATGAAACAGGGCAAGGCTGGTATCAAGTGGAAATTTTTTAATCCCCCAACCTTTTCTGAAATAGACTTTGTCGGTATGAATAGAAATAAATATAACTTTTCTCCAATGCACATAATTCTAAAGAAACTTGCTGACGATAGTATTAATAAAAAAGGTATATTATCTCATAAGGCAAGAATGATAGCAGATATTGAGAGATACAAATAAGGTATTTTTGTAGAAAGCCGCCTTGACTAATCTCCACTTTTGGCCTATAATAAGCTGTTTTTAATAAAAACATGACCTCGAGAGAGGAGTACATGATGACTGTTGTGAAGATGAACTTGGAAGATTATGTCTCTTCTTTTGTAGTGGATTTTTCGGGGAGGATTCTGAGTATGTGTGGCTACAACATCCCCGGCGAGAGAATTCAAGGACTGATTGAAGACATAGACCGACATCCCACAATCCAGATAGTTGGTAAGCTAACCAGGGAGTTTGCCTTCACTCCAGAAGAGCTTACAGATTATCAGGTAGAAATATACGCCAGTGAAATAATTGGCGAAAAGTCTGACAGTGAAGAGATCATGCAGATGGTCAAGAAGAGAGTTACTCGATTTCTTGACGAGTTAGCTGAAGAACTGAATCCATCGAAAAAAGACAGTACTGCCGCGGAGGACGTATGACGCTTCGCGGCTTTTTTTTTATGAAAACTAACCTGCAAATTTTTCTAAAAAAGATATAGAATATATTTATGAGAAGAATAATAATCATATTTTTTGTATCTCTGTTTTCCTTTCCACTTATATCTTTTGCCCAGAGTGCGGAGAGGATTCAGGATTTTCGCGCCGATATCAGCATCAACTCTGATGCCACCTTTAATGTAACAGAGAATATCCTGTACGATTTTGGGAACCAAGAGAAACATGGTATTTACCGCTATATACCATATAAGTATAAAACTGATGATGGGAAGACACGACTAGTAAAGATTACAGATATTAGCATAAAGGATGAGAAAGGGTCTCCGTATAAATTCACGAAGTCGACATCAGGAAACTTCTTTGAGTTCAAAATAGGTGATGCAGATAAGTATGTCACGGGACTGAAGACTTACGTTATTTCCTATAAAGTTGATGGTGCTATCAACTACTTTGACAATCAGGATGAACTGTACTGGAATGTGACGGGCAACGATTGGGAAGTACCGATAGAGATAGCCTCGGCAAACCTGCATTTGCCAAAGAGTACTGCTATAAAGGACTTAAATGCGGATTGCTTTGTAGGCGCAGCAGGCTCAAAGGAAAAGTGTGAGATTAGTCAGGGGAAGGAGCCGATAAACAACATAAACTATGTGACTTCGCGGAGCTTAAGCAGTAGTGAAGGTCTGACTATAGCAGTAGGTTTTCCAAAGGGAATAGTAGTGAAGAAGGATTATATATACGAGATACCATTCTTGAGCACATTTTTAGGCAAGGTTTGGCTAGGAACAAACATTATATTGCCTGTAATGGCACTCATAGCAATGTTTGCCCTCTGGAGGAGGAAGGGGAGAGATCCTCGCGGGAGAGGAACTATTATCGCGCAGTATGATGCCCCTGATGGAGTAGATCCGATAGCAGTTGGGACGCTCATAGACCAGAAGGTAGATAAGAAAGATATCTCAGCAGGCATAGTGAATATGGCTATCAATGGATACTTAAAAATAAATCGCCTGGATGGCAAGGGTATATTTAAGACAAAAGATTACGAGTTGACCAAGATAAGGGGGTCAAATGGACTGACGGATTATGAAAGAAAAATATTCGATGCGCTTTTTGCGAATGGTAGTACGGCGAAACTAAAAGAGCTTAAAGTGGGCTTTGCTAATGATATCAGGGAAGCTCAGAAACTTGTTTATGAGTCCTTAGTAGCAAAAGGATATTTCTCTAAAAATCCTCAGACAGTGAAGACTATATATTTAGTGGTCGGGTTTGTACTTTTGATAGCAGGAATTGCTGCGGTAATGTTTGTTCCGGGTGTTATTGCCATAGGTATCATCGTATTTATCTTTGGTTTCTTTATGCCGGCAAGGACGCTAAAGGGTGTATATGCCAGAGAACATATTCTGGGGTTGAAAGAGTATCTTAGTGTTGCTGAGAAGGATAGAATCGAGTTTCATAATGCACCGGAGAAAAATCCTCAAACTTTTGAGAAGTTTCTGCCGTATGCTATGGCTCTCGGGGTGGAGAAAGAGTGGGCTAAACAGTTCGAGGGAATATTCAAGGAAAATCCAAGCTGGTATAACGATCCGTCTATGAGCAACTTTTCGGCAGCAGCATTTGCTTCAAGCATTGGTGACTTTTCTTCCTCTGCAGGTGCTGTATCTGTGCCTGCTTCAAGTGGAGGGAGCGGTGTCGGAGGAGGTGGATTCTCAGGCGGAGGCATGGGCGGAGGCGGAGGCGGAAGCTGGTAAATTTTGTATACTTGTTTTCACTTTTTTAATTCTCTAAAATAGTTTTAATACTTATATTCGGGTAGTGGATAAGTGATTTATCAAGCGCTTATCTATATAAGCAGGATAGCCACTGCCATAAGTGGAAAGGCGCGGAAAAACCGCGCCTTAATATATTCTTTTACAAAAGCATCTGGACTGATAAAATGAATATTATGAAAAATAACAGGAATATATTAGTTGCAATACTTATTACCACTCTGATAGTTGGCGGTGGTGTATACTATTACTTTCAGAACTTTGTAGCCCCTCATAGAATAGTTACTGAGTCAGACCACAAGATAGTAGTATATGGAGATTCTAGAAATGGTTATGATATCCATCGAAAACTCGTGAAACTTATTTCGGCTCGTCATCCAGAAACAGTTTTCTTTACAGGCGACCTAGTAGAGGAAGGTGATAAGCCTGATGAGTGGCCTATTTTTAATAATATTACAGCAAACCTCAGGTCCAATACAAACTTCTATCCGGTACTTGGTAATCATGAAAAGGACTCACCGCTTTTTTATAATAACTTTCAGCTTCCGGGCAATGAAGAGTGGTACTCAGTAAACTCTGACAGAGTGCATTACACGGTTCTAAACAGTAACAAGCCTTTAGGTAAGGGCTCAGAGCAATACAAGTGGCTAGAGAAGGACTTGAAGAGTGTAGGCAGTGATATCAAGTTTAAAGTAGTTGTTTTGCATCACCCCCCTTATAGTACGGGTAAGCACGATGAAGATGAGATGGGGCTCAGGGAAAGCATAGTCCCTATGTTTGAAAAGTATGGTGTGGAGGTTGTCTTTGCCGGACATGATCATGACTACGAAAGATCACAAGTAGATGGGATCCACTATATAGTAACAGGTGGTGGAGGAGCCCCTCTCTATAACAGAAGCAGAAATGATTCATGGAGTCAGAAGTTTATGAAAACATATCATTACTGTGTGGTGGAGAGAGTCGATAATGAGCTGAAAATAAGTGTTTATAGTACAAAAGATAAGTTAGTAGATAGTGTCTCTATAAAAAAGAAATAAAAAAGTGGGCGACGAAGCGGGTAAGTCAGAAGTGCCAGCTTCTGAAACTCGCAGGGACGCCCACACTTTTAAGGATAGTATCTTCGATACACATTTGAGGTGTATCGAGATAGAAGTCCCATGGGAGAAAACTGACCGCTTTTTTTTGCGGCCTTCCGGAGAGAGTCAAGTTCACTCCCTTCGGCACAGCGGGTTTCTTCTCTGATAACTTTGGCTGCAGTTTCTCTCAAGGTTTCAAGTCCGAGTTTATCTCGAAGTTCACTAAGGTTTTTCCTCGAGCCTCCGTTTATGCTGTTAACTACAGCATCTAGTTCTTCATAGGTTCCCATATTTACTCCAAGGTGCTTTTGTGTGTATTTTTATTTTTGGACTGTCATTTTAACATGAAAATGGGTTGATTACAATGTAAACCCTAGAAATTTTATCTAAAAAATGGTAATATATTGAGATATTGGTGCCTGCCGCGGTGGCGGAATTGGTATACGCGCTAGTCTTAGGAACTAGTTCCTTAACCGGATTGGGAGTTCGAGTCTCCCCCGCGGCACCAGATAGGGTTAATTAATTTTAAAGTTAGTCTGGAGGAAACCAGATGAGAACATTAAAAGGTAAAGATCTAAAGAAAGCAAAAAAATATCTAAATGAAGCAGTAAAAGTTTCGGAGGAGTCTATTTGCCCTGTTTTGAAATCCGGAGTAGTGGTTGTAAAAGGTAGTAAAATCATTGGAAAGGGCTTTAACGGACCAATCAGTGGCAGAAAGTGTGATCCTTGCGTTTTAAAATTGTTGAATAACGAAACCAGGACGGATCTTTGTTATGAAATACATGCTGGAGAAAGGGCAGTTGCAGATGCTCTCAAAGATAGTAAAAACTTAAGAGGAGCAAAGGCTTACTCTGTCAAATCGGACAACGGGAAAATAATCCCTTATGTGACGGGGCTCTGTGCATCTTGCAGTAGGTTTTTTCTAGAGTCAGGCATAGAGGAAATAATTATGGAAATAGACGAGGGGGTTGTTTCCTATAGTACAGTTGAGTTTTATAGTAAAAGTTTTGATCGTTTTGTGAAGGAGAGATTCATACTCTAGATCTACTATCCATTTATTGAAATAGTTTCTCAAGTAGAGTATACTTTTGTGGCTATAGAGGATTATCTTAAATATAAGGAAAGAGGTTTTAAACATATATGGAAATAAAAAAAGAAGAACTTTCAAAGGTAAAAGTAAAAATCATCATTGATGTAACAGAGGCAGAACTGAAGCCTCATATAGAAAAGGTATATAAGAATCTTGCTAAGGGTCTGAAGATTGCCGGTTTTCGTCCAGGAAAAGCACCACAGTTTGTAGTGGAAAAGGAAATTGGCCAAGATAAGTTCTATGCAGAAGTTCTAGATAGTGTTTTGCCGGAAGCTTACTACAATGCCATCACTCAGGAAAAGATAGTTACTGTTAGCCGACCTGATATCAAAGTTACGAAGTATGCTCCGACAGGAGGTCTTACATTTGAGGCAGAGGTTGAGGTACTGCCTGAGGTTGTCCTTCCTGATTACAAAAAGATAAAGATATCAAAAAAAGAAGTAAAAGTTACAGGAAAGGATATAGATAATTCTATTCAGGAGCTACAGGAGAGATATGCTGAGTTTAGAGATGTAGAAAGAAAAGCAGTCAAGGGTGATAGAGTAGAGATAAACTTTGAAGGGAGTAAAGGAGGGAAGTTGGTTGAGGGGTCCAAAGGGGAAAAATATCCTGTTACTATTGGCGCTGGTATGTTTATTCCGGGGTTCGAAGAGAACCTCATCGGTATGAGTAAAGAAGAGGAGAAGACCTTCGATGTGACTTTCCCGAAAGATTATCATGAGAAGAGACTTCAGGGAGAGAAGGTAACTTTCAAAGCGAAGATAATCAGCATTTCTGAGAAGGTGCTACCTGAGCTAAATGATGACTTTGCAAAGAAGTTTGGTATTTTCAAAAACGCAGATGAACTGAGAAAAGGAGTAGAAAAAAACTTGGCTGAAGTGAAGGAAATGGAAGAAAGAAGGAGATTGGAAGAAGATATAATGACAAAGATAAGCGAAAAGACTAAGGTAGAGGTACCTGATGCGCTTATACATCAGGAAATTCATAGCATGCTGCATACAGCAGAACACAACCTGCAATCTTCTGGTCTAACTATGGAACAGTATTTGAAAACATCAGGGAAGACCATGGAAGATATTGAAAAAGAGATGAAACCTGATGCAGAGAAGAGGGTAAAGATGGGTCTCGTCCTGTCAAAGATATCGGAAGTGGAAGGCATGGGTGTCACAAAAGAAGAGGTAGAAATAGAAAAAAATGTTATTCTGGCAAGTGCAGGAGAGAAAAAGGAAGAGGTAGAGAAAAAGCTAAGTGAGCATGAGACAGTACATCAGATAGAGAACAGCATAGTTTCAAGGAAAACGATGGATAGGCTCATTGACTACTGTGCAAAATGATTAAATATAGGAGAATATAATGAGCGAAAGAAATCAAATACTTATACCGACAGTCATAGAGAAGACTCATCTTGGTGAGCGGTCTTATGATATTTACTCACGTCTTCTAAAAGACAGGATTATATTTCTCGGCACTGCCGTAGATGATACTGTTGCCAATATTATTATCGCTCAGCTACTTTTCTTGGAAAGTGAGAATGCAAAAGAAGATATAATCCTCTATATAAACTCTCCGGGAGGATCGGTTACGTCTGCCCTAGCTATCTACGATACTATGCAGTATGTAAAGTCGAACGTCTCCACTATCTGCATTGGTATGGCAGCTTCTGCCGCCGCTCTCATCTTAAGTGCAGGGGAAAAAGGTAAGCGTATTATCTTGCCAAATGCAGAGGTGATGATCCATCAAGTTATGAGTGGGGTAGAGGGACAAGCTACAGATATTGATATTCATGCTAAACACATACTCAAAACTAAACAGAGATTAAATGAAATCCTCGCTAAGCATACGGGACAGTCAGTTTCAAAGGTAGAAAAAGATGCCGAGAGAGACTACTTTATGAGTGCCGAAGAGGCTAAGGGATACGGTATTGTTGACAAGATCATAAGGGGTAGTAAGTAGAGAGCGTCATTAAAAAATCCTCCGAATTGAAACCTAGTGGAAGTGCTATTTCGTATTCAAAAGGCTGTATACTAGACTATTTTTACAAAAAGTGTTGACTTTTTATTTAAAAAGGTCTAAATTAGTATTCAGTCTTTATTAAACTATCACAGGGAAAAACTTGAGGGACAAAACATCTTCCCAATAAATAGTTAGAGCTAACTCCTAAAAAGTTATAAGTTAATATGTAAGGAGCAACTGTTTTTATGTCAAAAAGTGCGCCGAATTTTGAGCCCGCCACCAAACAAAGGAAGTATTTTAGTAAGTCCCAAGATGCCATAGATTTACCAAACCTCATAGAAGTACAAACAAAAAGTTATGACTGGTTTATAAAAGAGGGTATTGCCGAAGTTTTTGATGAAATAGGAAAAGTAGAAGATTACTCAAAGAAAAATCTAGAAGTAACCTTCAAAGACTACTATCTAGAAGATGCAAAACAGTCTGAGAAAACATCTAAACTAAAGAAGCTAACTTATGAAGCGCCTCTTAGAGTTTCCGTAGAACTTAAGAATAAAGATACAGGAAAGTCTAAAACACAAGAAATATTTTTTGGTGACATGCCACTCATGACAAAGAGGGGTACTTTTATCATAAATGGTTCAGAGAGAGTAATAGTCAGCCAGCTTACGAAGTCAGCCGGAGTTCTTTTTGATGCAGAGGAGACTGGCGGAAAAAAATACTTTAAAGCAAAAATTGTCCCTGAGTGGGGACCATGGGTAGAGATAGAAACCTCTTCACAGGGAGTTCTCTATGTAAAAATAGACAGGAAAAGAAAGTTTCCCGTAACAACGATGTTGCGTGCTTTTGGCGTGGGAGGAGATGAAGAGATATTGAAGGCTTTTGCTTCTGTCAACACTGATAAAGAGCATGACTATATAAAGGCAACTCTAGATAAAGAGATTTCGGAGACTAGAGATGAAGCCTATGTTGAAATTTACAAAAAGTTTCGTCCAGGAGACCTGGCAACAGCAGAAAACTCACGGTCTCTGATTGACAGTATATTCTTTGATCCGAAAAAATATAATATTTCCAGAGTAGGAAGATATAAGTTAAACAGAAGACTGGGAGTAAACCTTCCTTATACAAAAGAAAATAGAATCTTCAGAGTCGAAGAACTTATCGATATAGTGAAGGAGATAATCCGTCTGAACAACGAGCAGGGATCGCCGGATGAGGTAGATAGTCTTGATACCAGAAGATTGAGAACGGTAGGAGAACTTTTACAAAGAAAGTTCAGAGTAGGAATGCAGAGGGTTGAGAGATATATAAAAGACAAGATGAGCACTTGTGAGCCAGAGACTGTTACACCGAGCCAACTGATAAATGTTAGACCGATAGTTGCTCATATGAAAGAATTCTTTGCTTCATCTCAACTTTCTCAGTTTATGGAACAAATAAATCCAGTAGCTGAAATCAAACATAAAAGAACTCTATCTGCACTTGGTCCGGGAGGATTAGTGAAGGAAAGAGCTGGATTTGAAGTCCGTGATGTGCATAGAACTCATTATGGTAGAATCTGCCCCATAGAAACACCGGAAGGGCCAAATATCGGTCTTGTAAATACTTTGGCTTCCTATGCTACTACAAATGAGTATGGATTTTTGGTAACGCCATATAGGAAGGTAGTAAGAGAAGTGAAAAATGACGGTAAGTCTGCTGTTGGTGAGATTTCATCTGAAATAGTAAAAGATGCGAAAGGCAAGAAAGTAGTTGGTGCAGGAGTAGAGATAACAGTAAAGATTGCCAAAGATATAGCAAAGATAAATAAAGAGAAGATAAAGGTTCAGCCGAGAGTGACTAAAGAAATAGTCCATCTCGATATTTCAGAAGAAGAAAAAATGGTTATTGCCCAAGCAGGTTCAGCATTGGACGAAAAAGGCTACTTTAAAGAAAAAAAATTGGTTGTCAGAAGAAAGCTAGAGGCGGATGAAGCAAGCCCTGAAGAAGTTGACTTTGTTGATGTCTCAAGCAAACAGCCGGTTGGAATATCTGCTGCTCTCATCCCTTTTCTAGAACATGATGATGCAAAGAGAGCTCTCATGGGGGCAAATATGCAACGGCAGGCCGTATCTCTTGTAAATCCTGAAGAACCGCTTGTAGGCACGGGGATAGAAGAGAAGGTAGCAGACGCTTCAGGTCAAGTAGTGAGGGCCTCGTCTCCAGGGAAGGTTGTCTCATCAACTGCCGATTCAGTAACGGTGAAGTATGACTCAGGGAAAGAAGAAACCTATATTCTGGAAAAATTTGCAATGTCAAATACAGGAACTTGTATAAATCAAAGAACTGTTGCCCAAAAAGGCCAAAAACTTAAAAAAGGTGATCTCATCATAGATGGAACTGCCATTAAAAACGGTGAAATAGCTTTGGGACAAAATGTTCTTGTAGCATATATGAACTGGCATGGTAGAAACTATGAGGATGCTATTATTGTTTCTGAGCGTCTAGTACAGGGAGATCGTTATACTTCTATCCATCTAGATGAGAAAATTGCCGAGATACGTGACACGAAGCTTGGTCCGGAAGTAATAACCAGAGATATACCAAATGTTGGGGAAGAGGCTCTTAGAGATTTGGATGAAGACGGTATTATCAGGGTAGGGGCAGAAGTATCACCTGGCGATATACTGGTAGGAAAGATCACAGCAAAAGGTGAGACAGAACTGACTGCCGAAGAGAGACTACTCAGAGCTATTTTTGGTGAAAAAGCAAGGGATGTCAAAGATTCATCAATGAAGTTGCCTTCGGGTAAACATGGGAAAGTGATAGACGTTAGGACAAAAAGCCGTGATAAAGGAGACAGTCTTCCAGTAGGAGTTATCAAGCAAGTTTTTGTTACAATTGCTCAGATGAGAAAAATAGCTGTTGGAGACAAGATGTCCGGGCGTCATGGTAACAAGGGAGTAGTTGCAGAAATTGTTCCCGTAGAAGATCTCCCTCATCTGGAAGATGGAACTCCTGTAGATATTATCTTAAATCCCCTAGGCGTTATTTCTCGTATGAATATCGGTCAGATACTGGAAACCCATCTTGGTTTAGCAGCGAAGACTCTTGGATACAAAGTGGCTTCTCCTATTTTTGATGGCGTAAAGATCAAAACAATCAAAGAGGAGTTGAAAAAGTCAGGATTTCCGGAGGATGGTAAGGTTCAGCTTTATGATGGTAAGACAGGAAGGCCTTTCAATGACAGAGTTACTATAGGTTATAACTATATGTTGAAGCTTTTACATCTGGTAGATGACAAGGTTCATGCAAGGTCTATAGGGCCATATTCTATGGTTACTCAGCAACCCTTGGGAGGAAAAGCTCAAATGGGTGGTCAGAGACTTGGAGAGATGGAAGTCTGGGCGCTTGAAGCGTATGGCTCTGCTTATACTCTTCAGGAAATGTTAACTGTTAAGTCAGATGATGTTATAGGCAGGAGAAATGTCTATGAGTCAACTATCAAAGGTGAGGAAATAAGAGAACCGGGAGTTCCGGAATCATTCAACGTTTTGGTCAAAGAACTTCAGGGGCTTGGACTCAATGTGGAGTTTATGCAGAAGAAAGGCGATGGCAGAGTGAAGCGAACTGTTGATGCCGAAGAAGTTGTTCAAGAAAACTATGATGAGTATATAGAAGAACTTAAAGATGAAAAGATAATCGAAGGTGAAGAAATGAATGAAATGCCTGAGGTTGACTTAAAAGCGTCTGACAAAGCAGAAGAGGAGTTATAAATGGATAAAAGAGAAGAAAAAACAGTAAACTTTAATGCAGTTAAAATCTCAGTAGCTTCACCCGAGAATATCCTGAAGTGGTCCCATGGTGAGATTACAAAGCCAGAGACTATCAACTATCGTACTCAAAAGCCGGAAAAAGATGGTCTCTTTTGCGAAAAAATATTTGGTCCGACAAAGGATTGGGAGTGTTACTGCGGTAAATATAAAAAGATAAGATACAAGGGTATTATCTGTGACAAATGTGGCGTTGAAGTGACCCGAAGCTTGGTTAGAAGAGAGAGAATGGGTCATATCGAGCTTGCTGTTCCGGTTGCCCATATCTGGTTTTTGAAGAATGTTCCCGGATCTATAGGACTGCTTTTGGGCATGAGCTCGAGAGATTTAGAAAGAGTGGCTTACTTTGCAAACTATATAGTTACAGAAGTGAACGAGGATGCAAAAAAAGATGCGAAAAACTCAGTAGAGGAAGAGTTCAAAGCAAAGAAAAAGGAGATATTAGCAGTTGAAAAGGATAAACAGAAAGTTCAAGAAGAGATAGAAAAACTTGAAAACTCTAAGAATATAGCAAAGAAGGAAATTCAAGAAATCAAGGAAAACACTGTACTTTCAGAAACTAAACATAGAGAACTCTCCATGAAGTATGGCCAGGTTTTTAAAGCTGGAATAGGGGCGGAAGCTATTTTAGAGATTTTGAAGAAAGTTGACTTGAAGAAACTTGTAGCAGAACTTACAGCTGAAGTTGATAACTCTCATGGTCAGAAACAGAAAAAAGCGCTCAAGAGATTGAGATGGGCAGAAGGATTCAAGTTAGCCGATATCAAGCCAGAATGGATGGTCTTAAGCGTTCTGCCGGTAATCCCTCCTGAACTTAGACCAATGGTACATCTTGATGGAGGAAGATTCGCTGCCAGTGACTTAAACGATCTATATCGTAGGGTTATAAACAGAAACAATCGTTTGAAAAAGCTTATTGCTATGGATGCGCCAGGAGTAATATGTAGAAATGAGAAGAGAATGCTTCAAGAAGCAGTGGATGTTCTCATGGATAGTTCTTCAAAGAGAGACAAGGCTTCTGCAGGTGCTGGGAGTAGAAAAAAGCTGAGATCTCTTGCTGACATGTTGAAAGGAAAACAAGGACGGTTTAGACAAAATCTTCTGGGTAAACGTGTAGATTACTCTGGCAGATCGGTTATTGTAGTTGGTCCTAGTCTTAATCTTGATCAATGTGGACTGCCTAAAATGATGGCCTTGGAACTTTTCAAGCCTTTTGTTATCAGTAGACTTATCACAGAAGGGATAGCCCACAATATAAAAAATGCTTCAAAAATGATAGATATGGGTCTCAGTGAAGTTTGGGATGCACTTGATGAGGTTATCAAGGATAAATATGTTCTCTTGAACCGTGCTCCAACCCTTCATAGACTCGGAATCCAGGCATTTCAGCCGAAACTTATAGAAGGAAAAGCTATACAGATACATCCTTTGGTATGTTTGGCTTTCAACGCTGACTTTGATGGTGACCAGATGGCTGTTCATGTTCCTTTATCAGGGAAAGCTCAAGAAGAGGCAAGAGATAGGATGCTTTCCACTAAGAATATTTTGAAACCCTCAGACGGGAAACCGGTTATAAATCCAGCTACTGACATAGTTCTGGGTTGTTATTATATGACTCAGATAAAGAAAGGTGACAAAGGCGAGGGTAAAGTATTCGCTGATAACGATGAAGCGTTGTGTGCCTATCAGAATGGGGATATAAGTCTGCTAGCGGAGATCAAGGTTAGAATAAATGGAAAAGTTTATGATACCAGTGTCGGACGACTTGTATTCAACTCCATTTTGCCAAAAGGAACACCATATGCCAATGAGTTACTTACGGGTAGCAAGATGAAAGATATGATAAAAATGGTGTTTGATAAGTATGGTTCTGAGAAGACAGCTGAGCTGGTAAACAGTATAAAAAACATAGGATTTCACTACGCAACTATCTCCGGTATTTCCATCTCTATGGATGATATAGAAGTCCCTGATACAAAAGAATGGATACTTGAGGAAGCTACAGCAAAGGTTCTGAGATTTGTGGAGATGACTAATCAAGGGCTTATCACAGAACAGGAAAAGTATGATAGAAGTATTGCGGTTTGGGAGAAAGCAAAGGAACAAATCAAAAATGATATGATGGAAAAAACGAGTGAATTTAATCCTTTGCTTGTTATGCTTTCATCAGGCGCTAGAGGGACTGAAGGACAGCTTACACAGCTAGCTGGTATGAAGGGGAACGTGGATAGTGCTACAGGTAAATATATAGAACTACCTATCAAGTCCAACTATAAAGAAGGGCTTACCTCTCTGGAGTATTTCATCTCTAACCACGGAGCAAGAAAAGGTTTGACTGATACAGCTCTCAGGACTTCAGACTCAGGATATCTGACCAGAAAGTTAGTAGATGTCGCTCAGGATGTTATTGTAACAGAAGAAGACTGTGGTGATAACGAAGGGATTATATTATCTAGACTGAAGAGCCAAGAGGCAGATGAAGACTTCTCTACACGAGTTATAGGCCGTGTCTTAGCTGAAAAGCTGGTTGATAAAAAGACCGGTGAAGTAGTTGTAAAGAAAGGCACTCTAGTAACAGAAGATGACTATGAAAAAATGGAGGAAGCGGATGTAGATGAAGTAAAGATTCGATCTACACTGGCTTGCAAAACTGTCTGGGGAGTATGCCAGAAATGTTATGGAGCTGACTTGGCGCGAGGAGGTCTGGTTTCTCTTGGCCAAGCGATAGGAATCATTGCTGCACAAAGCATAGGTGAACCAGGTACTCAGTTGACTATGAAAACTTTCCATGCAGGAGGTGTTGTAGGGGTAGACATAACACAGGGCTTACCTAGAGTTACGGAGCTTTTTGAAGCAAGAGTGCCAAAAGGTCAGGCCGTATTAGCTGAAATGGCAGGGAAAGTTGCTATAAGAGAAGACAAAGACAACAAAGTGGTTACGATAGCATCAAATGTTCTAGAAAAGGATGAGTATGAGGTAAAAGGGAAAGAAATACTTGTCAAAAACAATGCAGTCGTAGAGGCAAAACAAGTTATAGCAAAAGATGCTAAGGGCAAGGGTATAAAAGCAAAAAATAGTGGAGTAGTGAAGATATCTAAAGATAAAGATACGTTAGTTGTCACAAAAGAAGCAGAGATTAAGGAATACTCAATCTTGCCAAATACTAGAATCATGGTAAAAGACGGTGATGAGGTAGTTTTGGGACAACAGATTACAGAAGGTTCATGGAATCTCCAGGATGCCTTAAGTTTACTTGGCGAAGAAGCAGTCACAAACTATATAATGAAACAGATTCAAGGCTTGTATGCATCACAAGGTGCTGCTATCAATGATAAACATCTAGAAATTATTATCAGGCAGATGTTCTCAAGATTTAATGTTGAGAATGCCGGAGATACAGCGTTGCAAAAGGGCGATATTGTGTCGAGGACTAAGCTTCTTGAAGAAAATGCCAAGGCGAAGAAAAAAGGCGGTAAGCAAGCTCAGTGTACAAAGATGCTGTATCCTATTACGAAAGTAGCTTTGTCGACTGACAGTTTCCTCTCAGCAGCTTCGTTCCAGGAGACTACTAAAGTGTTGATAACTTCTGCTACAAAGGGTAGGGTTGACGACCTCAGAGGATTAAAAGAGAACGTAATTATCGGAAAGCTTGTACCTGTGGGAACAGGATTTACGAAGCCTTCGTAAAGGTTCATGATGAGATTGACCAACGATGATAAAAATGATACAATTGACAGGTTCGCTTGATAAAATACAAAGGTAAAAAATAGAGATATGCCAACAATAAATCAGTTATTGAAGAATTCCAGAAAGAAAAAAGGGAGAAAGTCAAAGTCACCAGCTCTGGCTAAGTCTTATAATGCTCTGAAGTCAAGATCAGTTTCTGCCAATTCACCTCAGAAAAGAGGAGTTTGTGTAAAAGTTTCTACCGCTACCCCAAAGAAACCAAACTCGGCGCTCAGAAAGATTGCCAGAGTTCGCCTGACAAATACAATGGAAGTTACTGCATATATTCCTGGGATAGGTCACAATCTTCAAGAGCATAGTGTTGTTATGATTCGTGGTGGCAGAGTAAAAGACTTGCCTGGAGTTAGATATCATATAGTTAGAGGTTCCCTAGATACTGCCGGAGTGAAGGATAGAAAAAGAGGTAGAAGTAAGTACGGGACTAAGAAAGGGTAGATAGGTGATTTGGTGAATAGGTTTATGGGTGAGTGGGCAAGAAATAGTAAAACCCAATAACCCACTAACCAATACACCCACCAACCTATAAGGAAAAATATGCCAAGAAATCCAAGAAAAGTAGAAAAAAGAATTATAGATCCCGACCTTAAGTATGGGAGTGTCCTCATATCAAGGTTCATAAATAAAGTGATGCTAAACGGCAAGAAGTCCTTAGCCACTAAGCTTGTTTATGGTGCTATGGATATAATAGAAAAGGATCTCAAGACCAGCCCTCTTGAAGTTTTCGAGTTGGCTGTAAAGAATACCTCTCCTCAAGTACAGGTTAAGTCCCGTCGAATCGGTGGTGCTACATACCAGGTGCCTATAGAGGTGAAAGGCGACCGGAAGGTTCATTATGCTTTTTTGTGGATTCGAGAAGCTGCAAAGGCAAAAAAAGGCAAACCTTATGATGAATGTTTAGCGGAAGAAATAATAGACGCTTCCAATAACACAGGAACAGCTGTCAAGAAGAAGGAGGAGACACATAGAATGGCAGAGGCAAACAAAGCTTTTGCACATTTTGCTCGGTATTAGATAGGTCGGTAGGTCTATCGGTTTGTTGGCAGATAGGTTAATTTTAATTTGAAAAATCAGGAGAAAGAATGCCAAGGAAATATTCCCTTGAAAAAATGAGAAATATAGGAATCATAGCCCACATCGATGCGGGGAAAACAACCGTAACCGAGGGTATTTTATACGTTACAGGCCGAACTCACAAGATTGGTGAAGTGCATCAGGGAGAGGCGACTATGGACTGGATGGAGCAGGAGAAGGAGCGAGGTATCACTATAACTTCAGCTGCCACTACTTGTTTCTGGAAAGACCACAACATCAATATTATCGATACACCCGGTCATGTTGACTTTACTGTTGAAGTAGAAAGATCACTGAGGGTTCTTGATGGCGCGGTAGTAATATTTGACGGAAAGATGGGAGTTGAGCCTCAGAGTGAAACTGTCTGGCGCCAA